>JGI24022J15233_10008509_pt1 | contig 11468 bp, 9 predicted proteins | sample Ectturendosymbi2_FD_15233 | JGI IMG/M metagenome (IMG submission 15233)
ATTTGTTTCATGTAGGAGGTGTTTCTTAAGTTTCCATTTAAAGGTAAAGGTGGTTGAAAGTTTAATATCGTCTGGTATTGAAGACCATACTTTTAAGTTGAAGAAAATTTAGACTACGTTGTGTTTTGAACTGATGCCACTGCAGTTCTCAGCAATGGACGGATGCTTGAATTCAAATATTTCTGACAAACAGATTTCAGTTGATATTATGTTAACCTGTGGAAGTACACGCTCACTTCCAAAAATCCCGCTGACATGGCCTTGCGTGGCTTGTCGTCTCTGAAAACTAAGAGCGTGGTTTTTCAACATTCCGTGATTGTTGCGTGATGTGATGAATAACTGGATGAAAGAATGAAAGTTTTTGAGAAATTCCTTGAATCGGATCCAGACGAATTACAAAAGTTCGTACGACACAACCAACCGAACCAGCGCCTGATGTGATATAAGAGTTGTTACGATGATGTTGCTACTTCCACGTAGTGAAACAAACTTGAAAGTGGTTGTTGCGATGCAAACATCACCTAAAGTGAAGAGCGTTTCCTAGTTCCACCTCGCTTGCTAAGGGTTGCATGAAAGTCATGCACGAATGTCACAGATGAAAAAAAGTCAAATAACGAAACAAATAATAGGAAAATGCCCAATCTGAACAAGCAATCAAAAGTTGAGAAACGTTTGCCATTTATGAGTTAAAAACAAGTCGCTTTGTGTTTTTCTAAAATTTCGTCTTCATTATAAACTCTCATTTTGTTTACAGATTATTATATTCACTTGTCATGACCGTTTGAAGTTATGCAATACAACCATGAAACAGCAATGTTGAAACGTTTTGTGCAAATGCATATTTTAAGATAAGTTACCCAGAAACATGCATGCAAGTCCATCATTCATTCAAAGCCCATTTCAGGAAATGCATAGGCCATGGAAATTACTTTGATGTCACAATTGGAAAGATCTTTGAAAAAGTTCGCTTTAGAAAAAGCGTGTTTACTTGCCAATGCCAACACTGGTCAAGTGCAGTACAATTGTTTAGCGTAGCCGGAGTTTTGTTCCGCCTTCTCCACCAGTGAATGATGGGTAGTTGCCTACAAATATAGGCGAAATGCCCATCAGGGCTCCAGCACCTATAAAATTATCCCTGCACCTCTAGTCGAGAAGAGACAATTGAACGTGTTACGGATGACAATTTGGAAAAGAATCCATTGGAAATGAATTTCGCCTTTACGGTTGATATTGCTGCAAAACATTCTACAAAAGCGAGTGTCGCTTACACGCGCTCATGCAGTAATTTGTACAATAGCTTCTACACACGACTTTCCGCTTTCAAACGGCATTGGTGTCTAAGGTTTTACAAGATACCCTTTTTCGAAAAAAGTTCGCATTAAATGTGCACGTGCTCGAACGTTGGAGGGAATCAACAATTTGACTTTATGTGTAAAACCAAATGTATGGTGTATTGTTTTCATAATTTAATTTAGGGGATTTGTCATTTCAATCAAATTCTTCAAACATCCTCTTAAAAGATGCACTGTGAGACGCTTGTCTGCTTTTGCAATACTAGCAACGATGTGAAATGATTTAAAAATGAACACAGCTTCGACAAACACGAATTGAAGCAACGCCAGCACAAGAGCATCTGAAACAATGTTTGCATGGGATTTTTGAAACATAGTTTTGAGTAAAAAATCTCTTTGTCCTGTGTTTTCAGAACAGTTTGCTTCAGATGCATTTTCATTGCAATGTCGTTTTCAGGCGTTGGAGATGGTAACGAGAAGTGATTGGCATAAGCGCTGGGATTGGTGTTCCTGAGTTCTGTTCTTTCCACGAAAATAGATATTAAAAGTGATGCTATCGTGTTTTTATATTTCTAACATGACAAACTTCCTGCATGCCTTGAACAAACACAGAACCAGAATGCACCTGAACATATTGGACGAAATCACCGTGTCAATAAAACGTTGTTGGATACAGCACTAACGATCTCAGAAACACTTGATCTACACCAGTGGTTCTTAAACTATTATACATATCTAGCACTTTTATTACACAAAATTACCAGATGTACCCCCTCTACACTCAGTCAGTGGTGCTCATTTATTGAAAATACGAAAGTGATAGTCTCTTAGAGTTAAAAATTGTTAAAGACTTCTACAGTAGTTTTTCTCAAACCTTTTTATTCCATCACCCCTTTTTAACTCTCGACACATCTTTTTCGTCCCCCAAGCCTGATAAAGCAAACACGATGGACTCAATTAAATAATTTTATTTAGAAAACGTATTGAATTGCTGAACCAAGCCATTAAATAGCTGAACTATGCAATTGTATTACGACGCTAATATTACGTTCAGAATTCTTGTGAAAATACGTCGTAATGCAGGGTTACGGAGCCGGAGCGCCGGAGCTGGGTATTTTGCCCGGAGACGGAGTTCAAAATAAAAATCAGGATCCGGAACTCAGTTTAAAATTTAGGACCGGAGCTGAAGCTATGGTCACTTGAGAGGTAACTGCTGCTTGGGGTCCCTTCANAGATACTAACGGTTATGCCAAAAAGACGTACGTGCGGTCTTTATAGCATGCTAAACGCGATTGTNACGAGTTACGACACCATATTNCAACAATGGATCTGCAAGATTTTGATGATTCTTTNGTTGATTAATCGCTAAGGCTGTGATGTCGTAGCTGGCAGGCGTGGCGTTACTTGTTGAACAATGGTTCTCAAACACTGTTCTAAAAACCGCATGCAGCTTCCAAGCATGCTTTTTGCGGCTTTTAGCAATCTTTCTGTAACAGATTCTATTTGATTAAAAGCTGATGACGCCTACTTCGTAGGCGAAATATATACTGTGTAAGAGCTTGGTGTCTGATTCTTTGCTGGGAAAGATTCCTTTCGTTAAGCAGTGTCTTTCAGTAACATCTTTAATATTTTATGTAACAGACTTCGTTAGTGCAAAAAAAGAAAACGTGTAAAGTGACTTGTGGAAAAAATTTTTAGTGCGGTTCTCTAACATAATCGTTCGTCTGGATTTGGCTCCCTTCAGCGAAATGGTTGAGAACCACTGTTGCAGAAGTGAGAAAAGCGTTAACGACAACATTATCTTACTTTCTAGTCAGAATGATCAAACCCAGTCTGTAGCAGTGTAGCGATCTATAAAGAACTGAGTTATAATGAGTGGGTATATAATAAAATATCCAAAGCTTTTGTAGCTGTGTAGTCATGCTGTTAGCAGGGTGTATGATTAAGATTTGATACCATTGCAGATTTAAGCGTAAATTGCATAGCACGCCATTGTAAAGTAGGAATTTTTATTAGAAACCCTTAGGCTTACTATCAAGGTTTCCCAGATTATTGGCAAAGTTCACTAGGAAACATTACGTTTACAAGCAGTAGCACAACATGTAAGTTTAATAACCAGCAGGTCTCTTCTCGCCAATCTTTTCTGTAGCATTCTGGTTCCTTCATGAAGACGGTCGTAGCCGAGATTTCTATATTCGTAGAAAGTGGTTTGACATCCAGGCCTTTACGAATTTCACAAGTGTGAATTTCGTTCTTGAACACTTCACAGAAATCCCATCTCTGCGGCATGAACGTCACATTTCATTGACCACAGGCCTTGATCAGTAAGAGGACAAAGACAGAATGAAAAACTGGCAGCATTGCGATGAACATTTAAGTCGTTCAACTTTCATGGGAAAGTTTTGTCACGCATCAGCAACTATTTATCAACATTCCTCGAAATGAGCTGACGACTGTAGTTGTCGAATATCAATTGCGTGATTTCGTTCGCCGCGAAATTGAAGAATATTCAGATTATGTCGTGTTTTGGACTGATGCCGCTGTAGTTGTGAATAATCCATAGACGCCTGGAACATGAATTCACACATTTCTGGCAATGAGATTCCAGTTAATATTGTGTTTACAGAAAAGAGCCTGTGAAAGTACTTGCTCACATGCGAAAACCCCGCTGACATCGTTTCGGGTGGTTTATCGTCCCTGAAGGCTACGAGTGCGTCCTCCAACATTCAGAGATTGTTGCGTGAATTGACGAACGACTGGATGGCAGAACTGATGAAGCTTTGGAAGATTTTTTCGAAGTTCGGAGAAACTTCCACGACTCCAGCCATGGGCGTACGCCGATATTTTGCAAGAGGGGGTGAAACGTCAATATTTTCAATATTATTATCATTTTCAGGTTACTATCGATGCAATGTGAAATGGTTGTTCACAAAATGCTTTACCCTTTCTACACCACAACGAAAATGCTCCATGTTGCGGCAACAGTCACAAAAAATGCGTTTCGTTGGCAGCCATACCCAGGTATATTATGACAAATGTTCTCAGTAGGGTATTTGCAGATTTTGAAAACAGGGTACTTCTTTTCACAGACGTCTTGCCATTTACTTTAACGAAACCACAAATTTTGACCCTTTTTTACGCAAAACGTCTCAGTGACACTTACAACAAGAGCTGCAAACGTTTGGTATCCCATCCAAACCGATCAATCAAGGTTACAAAAAAACCTTGCTTGTCTTTGCTTTTATTTTTCATGGGGAACGCTCATAGCAACCAAAAGCCAACAAGGTCAAAAGTTTCTCCCTTTTTCAAGCCAAATTTCACACCGCTACCATGAGTGACTCAAACGTTATCAGATCAAAAAACTCAAAATTTATCGTCACAACTGCCTTGCAGCACATCTTTTTCTTTTTATCGATATTTTATTGAAGCTACAACAACAGATATCGGTATTATTTTGCAAGATTAGTTGCAATTCTGAATTGCTAATCGATTTGATGCGACTACTGACGTAATAATTTTGCATTGCCCACTGATGCAAGATCGAATATTAAGCAGGCTAGGTGCGCTAGGGCAAGAAATGAGGTCCTGCTATAGTACTTCGTACTTGACTTATGGTAAATGCACAGTCCATTATGCATATGAAATTTTTAATGGAAATAATGTGAAATAGTACTTGATGTTGAAGAACAACAATGCAGAACATTCTCACTGACTTCAGGATATTTATTGACACTGGATATTTTCCTGATGCTTTTGGATTGATTTTTGTCTACGGTTTGTTACCTCTAGTTTCACTGAGTCTTACACACTTTTGACTTTAGTTTCATTTCATCAGAATATCTGTTTTCAACCTATCGATTTGATTTCTAGTATATGCTTTGTATTCCGCATTGTAATTGCAAATGCAGAAATTGGATAGATCAAACTTAAGCGAAAATTTGCAAATTGTAACGTCAGAATTTTATGTTCTGAGGTCAAAAACTGGTTGTCCTACTCGTCATACGTACAGCTCAACATGCACAAACCGGACAAGTAGACCGGTATGTTGATACCACTATCGGATAACTTACTAAAATCTAAATACCATGCAGGCTTACCATAACTGAGCAGAAGAATTATGAAATGTCGCCACAGGAAAAGTAGCTTTGCACTCAGTATTCACTCGGAAGTCACAAAGAAACATTAACGATTACGACTTATTCCCACAAGTAAGTCTGCATAGACGTATTCTAATAAGCCACGTAGTTTAATACTATGTGAAAACAAGTCTGCACAAGTGCAGTTTGATCAAACTTTTTGCATAGGCAAATAGTTCACACCTTTTTAATCCCTGTGACATTTCAGTCATTTGTCCAATAACAGTATTAAATCTTGCTGTAACAATATTCACTAACCTACATTTTCAGGTTTTTTTACCGAATTGACATAGTGTTTTCTCGGTCAAAAAAATCGCTCTGTGGCCGGAAGAAGGAACGTAGTTGCACACTCACGGTCTCACACTCACGGTCTCACACTCACGGTCTCACACTCACGGTGAACACTCACGGTGATGCACACTCACGGTCTCACACTAACAATGGATTTTTCAAACTTGTGGAAGCATTGTTACAGGTTCACCAATGATTTCTTCCCGCTGTATAAAACTACGTGCCTTTCCGCTTTAAACCGTCACTGTCTCGCGCAGGCCCGTAAGCAGGGGCGCGAAGTCCTCCCTAAAATTTTTTTTGCTCCCCCTGGATAAACATGTTAGACATAGTTTAAAACTATTGGACATGGTTTCAAAAATTTGAACCTATGGCTCTTGTGCAGTATAAGAGTGTCATTCCCACAAATAAACAGTCAATGCAAGAATTAAATCAATTAATCTGAATTAAAAGGCTGACTTCAGGTTTTCTGGAAATTTTTGATTCGTAGTCACAATTTCCAGGGCTGGGACAAATGCCTGTTTTGCCCCCCTGCGGACGCCCATGATTCCAACGTCGTCTGGAAATTTGTGGTGACAACGCTGCTGAACACGAAATCGCGTTTCACTGTAACAAAAGAACTGGTGTTCGTTTTTGCCCGAAAAGGTATAAACAACCTGCCCCATCAAATGTTTTTCTAAATAGTGTAAGTGCAACATTTTCTGACCAAGTCAAATACCTTGGTGTATTTCTAAATGCCTCACTGAAGGGTGATGATGATATTCAGAGACAAATGAAATCGCTATACTGCGCAGCAAACAAGCTCCGAGGTACATCGGATCAGTGCTCTCCTGCAGCAAAAACACTTTATTCCGTGCATATTGCATGACAGTTTATGCTCATCAATTATGGAGCAAATACACACAGACTAGTATCAAGCACTTAAGAACTGCATACAACAATGCGTAGCAGATGATGATTTACATTCCCAGAAATGTAAGCGTTCGCCCGCAACAAGTGAACCATTTTGTTAAGGTCTTTAATGTCTTGTTTAAGAAGCAATCTGTATCGTTTTTTTTTAACACTGTGTGTCCATAGGCGTAGCATGCCCCCCCCCTGGAAATTTTGGAAAATATACAGATTTTGTGCTTTGAGAGGCGTTTTTCCAAACAAAATAGCGTTATTCCTCAAAAATCAAACATTTCCCTCCAAAAAATTTTTTGCCCGCCCCAAATTTTTCGGCTTGCTACACCACTGTTTGTGTCTTCATCTAACTTTTTTATCCGATGGCTTCAAATGTCTGATGCTTTTCACAAATCTTAATTTTTCCACAATTATTTAACGCTCCTGTATGAGGGCGGCCAACTGAAGTAGTTGTTGGTGCTTTGTTGCGGTTTACGGAGGTCACCAGCATTGTTCTGGTGTTGCAACGGAAACCTTCCTTGTGCTTCGTGGCGTCTCCGGATTTCTGTATTTTCCTATGATTCCTGTATCACCTCCACCATGTAGACTACGTACGCAAGTCACACATACAAAAAGTAAGATATATAACTGGTAAAACACTAACCGCCAAATCCTGCTTTAAATTAAATAAACAATTGGCTGTTGGCCTCATGATAAATACGTTGTAAAAGATTGAAACCCGGATGAGGAGAATTTGCATGCTTTTGTGCGCCAATGTGCACCCACATCCGATTTATTTTTTACTTTTTTTGTTAGCTGTTTACCTCAAAGTTTGATGTTAGAATGCTTCATTTTTCTACCACTGCCAGATCCCTGCATGATGATGATGGAACGACGTTGACGTTGGGGTGTTCCTGAGTGTTTAGCTCCTCTCCCACAAGTCAACAGTTAGTTGATCGGAAAGCTTTTATTTTTTGTCATTATTTGTGAAAAACATTGTGCCACAGATGTTTTGTGTTTTCCATGGCAAATGCAAAGTCAAAAGCGCTTCCAATGCCCTGACGCACCTTCGATTTGCTTTTTAGTCCTTCTTACAGGAAGATGCTCAACGTGCTTGTGCTTTGTTTTTGTACAACTATTGTAAACCTTTTTTAGGTAAGCATTGCCTTATTACTTAAGAATTCTCCTCTCTCCGTTACGGTTAGCAGGCGGGGAAAGATGCAGCCCAATCCTGACATCTCAGCAGCTTGAAACGATTCATAGAAAACTCAATCCGTCCAAACTTCTTTCTGGACATGACAAATGACACGATAGCTATGGCATAAAATTGGAAAGAAAGACGACATCCCGCAAAATGTGACAAGAAAGATGACCCATTGGTCATGGTAAAACCTCTTGTCTCGCACCTGAAAAACTGTAAGCATTCCTGGACATGAGTTGACCGCTGCTGTTGTCGCAGCGGAATTGCGTACTTTCAATCGCTGTGAAGTTGAACAGAACTTGGAATATGTTGTGTTTTGGACTTTGATGCCACTGTAGTTCTGAGTATTGTACACAACTCTGCAACATGACTTCAAACATTTGTGTCAAACAGATCTAATTGACATGTGAACTTAACAGCGTTGAACTAGTGGAAGCACCTACCCATTTGTGAAAATCCCGCTGACATCGACCCGTGTTGCGTGTCATCCCTGACGGCTGAGAGTGTGTGTTTCAACATTCCGAGATCTTCGTGTGATATGATGAACGACTGGATGAAAGGACTGAAAGTTTTGGACGACTTCTTTGAAAAGGATCCAGAAGGAAGGACTGCTAAAATTTGTACGACGCAACTCACACTGAACTGAACTGAACCAGTGATATACGAGTTGTTGCAGCGATATTCCTGCTTCTATACACAACACAAGGAACTTTAGTGTGGCTGTTACGATGCATGCATTCCCTCGAAATGCTGTTCCAGTTCGACCTCACATGAAAAAGGGTTTTCATACCATTCATGAAATGCCACAAACAGAAAATAAATGAACATGCGAAACAAATTAAATCTGAAAATCTGTAATCTACACAAACAATCACCAGTGCAGACATGATTACCATTTTTGCAACGTAACTGTTTCCTGGAGTTCTACCATTCTGGCACCTTATGCAAATTCTTATTTTTATCAGGAACTTATATTTTGTTTACAGATGATTACTTAAAATGTCCTCGAACGTATCCAGTCATTCAGTAAAGTCATGAAACACCGAAGTTGAAGGTTCGGTAAAACCATTTTATTGCTAAATTGCTCAAAAACAGAAGTACAAACCGATAATACTTTCAAAGGACATGTAAGAAATACACTGGCCCTGAAAATCCACTCTGTTGTTAAGGGCTTCACTTAACAAAAAGCGACCTAACTTGCTCTTGCGAAAAACGGGTCAAAAATGACAAATGAAAGAGTTGCGAATGGCAACTTTAAAACGAATGCATGACAAATGGATGGCACATATTTACATATGGTCCCAAGTTGGACCGGAAAGACAAAGTAGCTAGTCTCAGAAAACCATGTGAGTTTTGGGTCTTTTGCTTCAACAATTTAACTAAAATCATTCCAGACTTTTTTAAAGATTGTTCTTAACATTCATTACGTTGACGTCTTCATTAAACTTGCAAATCCTTGCAAAGTGAACTGCGAAGACATTTGAAGAAATCTATTTTGAATTTCTCAAATGATCATAACCTTTGTCACGCGCATTTGTCATTTTCAATCAGTTTTTTTTTCAAATATACTCTTGCACAGTGTACTGTATAAGACGCTTGTCTGCTTTTGTAATGCTACTAACGTTGGTCAAAGCATTTTAAAGAGTGAACAAAACTTAGTCAAACATATTGAAGCAACACTGTCTATTGAAAGAAATCCTTTCTTAGCACAGAATCAGACACTAAGATCTTACAGAGTATACATTTCGCCTACAAAGTAGGCATCATCAGCTCTGCGAAATGCATAAAGTATAAATAGAAGAAAATAAAACCCACAAACAGTTAAATTACCAAATAAGAAAAACTAAATGAAAAATATCAATCCCAACTGCCCACTTCACATTGAAAAAGAAAAAGTCACTGTAGAAAGAACTTACCAACACAATTTACCAAGTGTACAGTGACGTAACCAACATAATAACAGTCCAGTAGGTTACACTTGATGCGTAAGTGAAGTAGGCTAAGGTGCTTGCAAAAATTCAACGACCCAGCCTCGTGGTGGGTCTACGGATGGTCGCAACAAGTCATAGGTCATAAAGAAGCCGAAATCACGGAAGTAAAACCATCCCAAAACATTCCGTCACATAGCAAGACTGTGTTAAAGCCATACAAAATTGACAACAATCAGCTAAGTCAATTGGCAATAACGGCAAAAAAACAAGCAAAGCAATAAATAAAAAAATCTCCGAGCAGCTGAGGTACGTTCAGCAACACAGAAGGAAACCATGAAGCCCCGCCTGTCAGAGCTGAACCCTGACGCTCTGCGAAGAGTCTTGATAACGATGTTGTGGTTAGACAGCCCTTGGAACGTTTCGCTGGGTCGTAGTCATTCGTAGCACGCGCTTACCAGTCGTACACCCATGCAGAATATTGAAGCAACGTTAGGACATAAGCGTCTCAGACAATTCGTTGCATGACATCTATGCTATACATATTTCTGAAATATATGCGAGCAAAATCAACTTCTGCACCAGTGTTGTCTGAGCACATTGCCTTAGGTTACATTCGTGCTCCAATGACGTCTTCAGGCCTTGCGGCTGACAACGGGAAAGGATTGGCATATCCGGTGGGAAGACTTTTCCTGATCTCTTTGTCTGTGTGCATCTTTCTGTAGAAGTGATTTGTGAAAGAAGTGATGATATTGTGTTAGGATTTTTCCATATAACAGACCGCTTACACGCATTGAACAAACACAAAACCGGAATGCATCTAAACATTACATGTAGCATTACCATATCATAAAAACTTCATTTGCTGCAAATCAAATAGTTCGATAAACACATGATGGAAGCAATTTCAAAAATTCTTGCTCAACGATTATCCGATAAAAAGCGCTATGCCCCTTTGCTGTTGGAGAACCTAATGCAATTGTCACCAAGCAACAGAGCGATAAAAATACTTAATATTTGAAAAACGCATTATTAAGCGAATCAGAAAACGTCGTAATGATGAAAGAGGCGACAGGATGCGACATAAGCAGCTTGTGACGTAGATATATTAGGTAGTTTCAAAACAACCCCCGGCCGGTTTAAATTGTTAGGGAGTTTCTGTTTTTTTCCCACAAGAATTTCCCACCAATAGTACATGGGAGATTTTGGCCACGTAAATAAACTATCGGGGGATTTTGATCACGTGAATGAAGTATCATCGTTTCCGAGTTCTCATTATTCGGGGCAGAAGTATTTTAGTTCGACACTCAGCGCTTTACAAGTTTCACAGCTGCCTGCTTTGTAATTTCTTCGCAAAGGTCACATTTCTGCCGCTTGTATTTCTAATATTACGCTTTCAATCATTACTAAAAATTCATGAACATGCCTGAGGATAAAAAAAAAACCTATTAAAACCTGACAGCGCGGTGCTCGAAAGCTCCCGTTTTGAGACAACGTACAGGTGAAGCTTACGCAGAACTGCGTTTGTCAAAAACGTTCGTGAATCAAAATCTCTGTTCTGCTCTCCATCACGCGTGAATACCATCCCATAGTACTCGAATGTCTCGATTTGCTGCAGTGTCTTGCCCGTTACGTACAGGGCGCAATGGCTAGGGTTTCTGGAGAGATTTTGTAGTGATCATTTTTATTCCCGCTTGCTGGTACACAGCTGCATGCCAACCAAGAGCATGCTGACCACCCT
>JGI24022J15233_10008511_pt1 | contig 11467 bp, 4 predicted proteins | sample Ectturendosymbi2_FD_15233 | JGI IMG/M metagenome (IMG submission 15233)
CACCTGAGGTGGCCATGGAACCAGAGTCCGCTCCGGCAGGATCCGGAGTCCGCTACAAACCGGACCCGGAGTCACTTTTCATTTTCGGCAGTAGCAGGAGTCTGCGTAAATGTCAGTGCCTAATTGACATTTAAGTAAAAACATTGCTGAACTTTTGTTGCCGCGAAGCTTGCCGAAGTTTGAACCGGAGTCGAATTCTCAAATCAGAAAAAATACCGGACCCGCACCTGGATTCAAAAATTTTGGAATAGGAGCGCAGTTGGAGTCTGAAAATACGACACTAGCTACTTCGGCAAGACACCTTGGGCAATTTGAGGAAGCTCGCTGGCCTTAAAAATGTGGCCGGCGGGCCTGTTGTTAGACCACGCTTTTCTATAGTTATGCATTCTGTCCGGGCATCTGTGTCAATGTGTCTCAGGCAGACAAGATTAGTGAAGCTGTAGGAATGTTTACCTAAATTATGCATGCAGAAAAAATCAAAAGAGCAATGTGTTTTTGAAGTCAGATCAAAAGACCTCTGGCATAACTAGCGAGTAAATAGGTGTATGCGAACGCAAACAACGCTTTTTGCACAAGGATATCTAAACTCCGGGATAAGAGTCTCCGCAAGTTTTTCTCAGACGGTCAAATGGAGGATCACTTTAATTAACAGTTGTAGCTTAAGTGTTGGGTAGGACTTGGCAGGTGGGTGCAGTTTCTTTTTGTTTGAATATCTGTGCAACTTACGTTTGGCAAAGAAGTTGTTTTTGTCGGAAAATGTGTTAGTAAACTAGTTCTAATGTAATCTTGTTTACTTTTGTTAGATAATACGGAACGTGGTTATACTTTGTGTAGAGCAGTCAGGGACATCCATCTTGTTTAGGCCTAGGCATAGTTTATTTCTCCTGAGAGTCAATGGAAGTAGGCTTCAGTCACATGGTGTGTTTCCTGAAAACATTAGCACAGTACTACTAGTGAGAGGAACTCAATCGTTTTGTGTAAGCACACAACAAATGTAACTAGCAGTTGAAGTACATTGAAAAGAAATCTAGACCATACTTTTAATGGAACGAAATATATAGGTTAGATGCTTTACCATTATTTCGACACAAATTCTAGAACTGTACCGTAACTCGATTTGTCGGGCAGCTGTTACCGGATTAGACAGCAAATGCAAGTTCGCAGTACGTTGTCACATGTTTAGGCTAGGTGGATGAGAAGAGAATGGGATGTGTAATGCACATGCCCAAAGCCAAGATCACTGCAAACCAACAGCTTGTCACTCGCAAAATCATCAAGTGCACTGTAGCCTACTGTAACAGTTTACAGGCATGTGTTGTTCAATAGAGGTACCACATGGTGAACAAACAATGTCTCTCTGTCTCCCTGTGTTTCCTTTGCTTAAACTAGACAGATCACATATAAACTGTCTGCCTGTGTTTTAACTGCGTTAGAAGCAAATTGTTATCACATTTATTGAATACATAAGCCAACAATTGGTGACATGCCATTAAATGTCTTATGAAGCAGTTACACATTTTGTGTAGGTTATTCAGGAACACGCGTGTCAAATTTGAATTCTGTGAATTTGTGTTATGTTCCTGGTTGCAAGACTAGTTTTTAAGTCTTCCAGAACAACTGAGAAAATTTAAAAAGTGAAATGTATGTGCTTAGTAAATTAGTTGTACTGTAATTGTTTGTTTAGGTTAAATAATCCCAAAAATGTGGTTATAACTTCTGCGTAGATTAGAGCATGTATCTTAATATTGCTATGGTTTTCAGGCGATAGCTAATGTATGACATATGCCTTGGTCTAAAACTTGTGTGGAAGTGAGATTCAACTCAAACAGTAGGACATCTTGTACTCTACACGTTATACAACCCTAGGTGACCAGAGCAGGTTAAGTAGGCTAGAGTTAGATGATTTTTTATCATTTGTGGAAGTGGCAACCTATTCTTGACAACCAAACAACTGTAGTTCAGTAATTAACATACAAAAAGTCAAAACATCTACCTATAATTATGCTAAGGTTGTGTCGCATTGGAAGACGATTTTTTAAGGGGAGCACACAGTACTGTAGTCTATAAAACTGAACCATGCATAGGCCTATAGCATACAGAGCATGAGCTGTGATTACGCAGCTTGCATGAAAAAAGGTTAATATAGACGTTCCAGCCAATATTACTTAGCTTGTTGCTGGCCTACTTAAGTAGGATTAAAAACGTATGTGGGCACAGATAACTCAGTGGCATAATGTCTGCCTCTCAATTGGAAGGTTGGGTATTCGATCCACAGCTACTGAGTAAACAACCACCGTAGTGCTCTTTGGAGCATTCACATCAACTGTACTAAAGCAAATTTCAGGCTTCAACCTGCTGCTAATTGCCATCACCAAGATCAAATTTTAAAAAAATTAAAAAAAACATGCATGTGACAAGCTGGACTGAAAGTTCATCAAGATAAGCAACAAACCAATATTAATTGTACTGTATTAATATTACAATTAATTTTTGTTTAGAATTATGGACTCATAAAGCTGAAAAATTGGTCAAACACTTCCAAAAATTATGAAGGTTTATATAGTAAAATAAACAACTTTGGATAGTTGCATTATATTGTTATCATGAGTTTAGCTGTTGTGAATTGGCTTGGTAGTGCTGTTCAGTACCTTTTTCTGGCTTTCATTTGCACTACATTTCATTTGTGCTTCTGCTTAATCGCAGATACAGTAAAGATGCAGTTCTGCATGTAAAAGCACGATTTTCTGGTACACAACAAAGTCAATGAATGCAACTTGATGTTTTAGGGCAAGGGTGGCCAACTTGTCTTCGACTGGGATCGACTAGAAAATTTCTTGACAACTCAAGATTGACCGGTAATAAACTCACAAATACAAAATGTCATAAAATACAACGTTTTTCATTTTTATGTACTTTCTAAAATATTGAATGAAAAACGTTCCTTTAGGTATCTTGTCAATTCAATGCAAAATCAGGTGCGATCAACCAACTGACGATCGGAATCGACATGCTGGCCACCCCTGTTTTAGGGCAATGAAATTTTGACTGAATTTTCAGGAAATTTTTCAACACAAGCATTGGGAAACATAGATATAAATTGCTCAACTCAATCACTACNAGATTTACTCTGTTAACTTGTAGCCTATATTTTGACAACGCAAAAATGATTTTGTATGTTGTGTAAGCATGAATGAAAAAAGAAACGTCTTTGATAGAAACAGTAATTCATTAGCTCATGTTCAAAATTTAATAGTTTTGAATCAATGCTTTGTTTTTTTGTTGATGATCTTAATAAACTATCCTACTAAAATTGGGGAAGCTCATCCACAACAGAATATGCTGCAGAAAATGGCTTGTTCCATAGACACACTTCAGTTTCATTCCTTTGTTCATATGCTTGTCCACGACATGTCCCTCTTGTTGTTTTTGTTTATCATTATATCGTCAGTGTTATGAGATTTTGATATTCAGACATCTGCAGAATTTTGGAGTGCTATCATCTTTTCTTTCTTTGTACTGTTGCAACCTGTCGGTTGACGTTGAATATGTAAACGACAGTTGAATGTGTGATTCACCACGAACAGGATGTGCATGAAGATCAACACCCATATTTTGTGGCACAAACAAGCAATAATAGAGTGATCGCGGCGCGTGATCTCCATTGTTGCTTGCTGCCACAGTGTGAAGCTTTGCGCACTTGCCGCTCAGGCTTTCCGATGGCAACAGCACTCACTGAGAGTTTCCCACTGCCTCCCATGTTTGTTGAGGCTAACATATTCTTGCAAAGCAGACAAAATAATGCCTAAAGCTAATTCCCTTCCACTGATCTTACTATTGCTGTCACACCAAACTTTCCTTCTATAACAACAAATTTTGCCGTAACGAAAACATTGCTTTCCATCACTACTGCTTATGGAGAGGTTCGACTTTCTGCTTAAGTTTCAGTACATTTTTACAGGGTCTTAAATTTCAACTACCTTCCTAACTGGTTTTAAAATTGTTTGTGCTTTTCTATGAACTTGTTCACATTTAATTCCATTTGTGAACAACTCAAAGCGTATATGAACTCACAAAACAAAGACAAAAAATTATTCTGACAAACTGTACTAATACAGCATTCAACCTTTCTCAATCACTTTTAGATTTGTAACTCATTTTGAATGTGAAAACTTCTAAAAAATTTGCCATTTTCACTCTAAAGATTAAAATAGCCATTCCATTAAGATTCACCATACAGTGACTGGTGGCTTAGGAATGAAATCAGACAAGCAAAATGATGTGATAATACAACATTTTATTTTTACCTACCTGCCAATGCTCCTCGCTGTGCCAGTTTCTGTGATGAATGCAATACAATTGTCAATAAATCAACAAAAAATTAGTTTTACAATAGGCGATAGTTCCAACCATTTGAAACAGCATTGCACATAATTCAACCGTTTAGATGGCAGGATGTTTCACAATTTTCAATTTCTAGGATTGTGCAATTGAATCATTAATCTACCCTTTTCAATCAAATCTTAGTCAGCAGTCAATGGCAGGTAGCACTGAATGAAAGCTAGAACCAAAATCTCTTCAGCTTCTGTAATCGCAACACAATACACCTAGATAACTAATTGTTTGATAACGACTTTACAATATTTGCCTTTAGAAGTAATTCTATTGAAAAAAAATAGGTAGAATGTCATAGCTATTTGTGGCATTTAATTAAACCTGATTCCAAGAGCAACATAAACATCTGGAGTTCAACTGCTTGGTATGGCCAAGATTGAAGAAAAACTGGGATGTTTCATTAGACCCTACATTGCTATGATTTCACCATCTTAATATTGAACAATACTGAAATGGTTTAACAGTTACCTTTTATAAGAGACAAATTTGGGTAACAGCAAATCATTAAAAAGAGACAAATAACAATCTAGTGTACCAAATAACCAATCTTATTTCATACATGTCAACTTTTACAAACTTTTGCAAACACTTGCAACTGCGCATAGGTTCAATTGAATTCATAAAAACGTACCTTAGCATGCTTCTTTCCACTGAAGTGATCTTTGAGATGTGATTCACTGGTGCAAGAGATGTCACAAACCTTTTGTGTGTAGGATCAGTTTTAGCAAAAAGGCAAGATAAGGAATGTTACAATGCAATTCAAGAAAAACTGCAAGCGCCAAAAGTGAAAAAAAAACAGATTTACACATCAGCTTGCTTTGCTGGATTTTATCCAAACTGCAACATGCTGTTCATCGTCCTTCTGGCAGTAACATATCCTACATAGGCCAAGCTAATGCCACATCTACCAACAGCTCGCAAATAACCTGACTCTCTTTTTTGCAAATAGCTCTGAGCAGACAAATTTGATTTGAGGTAACAGTCGGAGCCTGCAGTGCAAGAAGTAGGTCATCTCTATGGTTGGCTACAATGACCAAACAAAACTTAGATTTGATAAATCAGAAGAATTGCTTGAATTAACCAACCAGAGATGATGACTAAGTGCACGAATCATTTTTCACTATCATGAAAATATTAAATGTAACAATCATTGTAAGTGGTGTGCATGTTAGCACTATGTCATCTTTATTTTACCACAATTTATTATTACATGTAATGATAGCATGCATCAGTGTGATGAAAATAAACACAAAGTAAAAGTGCAGCAACGCAAACATTATTATGACCCTATTTATACTCCCCTTAGCTACAGTGACTACAGTGATAAAAATGAATAAACAGGAACTACTAACAAGAGTTTTTTACCTTGGTCACTGTTAAGACATTATGAGAGACTACAACTACTTATCTTGAATACTGCGGATAATCATAAAGCAAGGTTTTAGTGTATTTTGGTGGTGGTTATGCAAAGAGGTTCTACTGTATTTGAGGGACCATTGGAAAAATTTGAGGGATCATATCAGTCCCTCAAAATTAGTGTTTCCAATTCAGGGCAAATTTTCAAAACCCAGGTTTTGGGTAGCTGAGAAAAGCAACCCAGGAAAACCCAGGTTTTTTTCGAGTTTTGAAATCAATGCGATTTTGAGCAATAAAAATTCAATATCATTGTGAAATCACTACTGTTGGTCCCTACGCAATTTATTATACGCAATTAAATAAATTAAGCACATTTTTTTAAATGATGGTATAATACTGACGCATGACAATCAAAGCACACTTTCATCATTCAGTCTGTTTCTGAGTTTTGTGACAAATAGTCCAGTGGCTGAACAAGCCCTCACTGGTTCCACTGATTTGGGGTTGATTGTAATTAAGGCATGGAACAGTTTTTCAAGGTTATTTGACCTCTTCTTTGTAGCCTCAAAAAGACTCATTTCCTTTTTAACAATTTGTGATAGGAATTCTTCCTGTGCCAGAATAGTTGTGGTCTTCACTCTTATGGGTTACATGGAATCTTTGACTTGATTTCAAATGGTTAAACTTCCAGTGCTTGAACCACCTCCTTTTGTATAACAGAGCACAAATTGTACTTTGGTGTTGGTTGAGCCTTGTTGTATAAGAAATGGATCTAAGCTTCTGATTTTCTTTGATTACTAACGTCTTCAAACTGAATGTACAGTATATGATTAAAAATCTACTTAAAATTACTTCTAAAGGAAAGCCAAATATTTTGTGGGAAAGTTATTGCAAACTGAAAAGGAACGAATCAATTTTGCAACGAATCACAGTTTGTATATGAACTAACACATAACAGCTTATAAATAAGCTAACTAGTAACTACGAAACTACGGCATACCTTTGAAGAACTACCTAACCTGGTAGTTATTTAATTAGGTTAGCAAAAAGACAAAAGTTCCCGTAGACACCTATTATGTGCAAATTGACATCACGATCCGTTTGAATAGGTCAATTGAACAAAAATATAAGTGGACCAACAACGAACATTCGATGGTCACCGAGCAAAACCCGCACCTCGTGCCTCATAATAATAGTTGAAAGTTCAAACATGTTGATTTGGCCGTTACACACCCTAATCTGCAATTTCAGTGTTATCAGAATCACTAATATTTGAATGTAACAGCAATTCCAGGATTTTTAAGATACCGGTTTGGTAGTTGAAAAAACCTTGGTTTCAGGTTCGGGAAAACCCAGGTTGGAAACACTACTCAAAATGCCTTACAAACACAGCTTGTGGCAATTAAACACTGCTTTAAACATCTTTCAACAAACAGTTAAAACTTGGAATTTTGTGACCACAATTGCTAGTAGAACGAACACATTTTCTTAACACTTTCAGTCCAACTGCACATAAATCTTTGTTTTGAAAATCTTTACACAGTTCTCAGTGGGTGTAAATGCATGTTTTTACCGAAAATCATGTTTTGGGAAACTGGTTGCAATGTTTTTGATCTGGAATGGCATAAAATTATGTTCCTAGACTTAGTTTGAAAATACTAAGTGTTGGAATGAGATTGCAAAGTCTCTAGCTCAGACTGTTTGACAGCCTGGTTGTTTTGAGTTAGCCCACCTTGGCAGTAAAACGATTCTGCAGTAGTGACTGCAATTTAGTGCAATGGAAGTGCTTTGATATGCTGCTAAATGCTAGGAAAGGCGGAAAGATTGTGTTGCAAACATTTAAGAAAGTACACATTGGCATGTTGATAAAGTTTACTTGTTTAATGTCAATGGTAGCTGTGTTTATGGCATCAAAAAAACTTTCAATGAAGTAAAATGTTCTTCAAAAAGATGGGCAACTGAACGTTTAGCTTCTTTTCCACTTTAGCCTACAGGTGGAGAACGTCTAGCAGTATCCACCTTCTGGTTATTTGAATTTCCCCCTAGAACCACCCGGTAACAGTGGATATTGCCATGGGAATCCACCTGGCAACAAAAGTTTTATCAAAACTGACTTATCATATATGTCCTTGTAGATTGCTCAACACCTTAGGTACCAAGTGAATTTACCTTTATGACCCACGTGAGCCACTTTTCTTGCATTACTTTGCAACTCCATAACTCGCCAGCTGATTGAGCTAGAAAGCAGTTCAAACCCTAAAAAGATGTGACAAGTTTCCTGGTTTGGATTTTTAAAAACTGGAAAGTTTTGGATTTTGATTTTTTTTCAAGTGACATCACAAGTAGGTTTAGGCATTTTTGGCCGAGGTCATTGGGCCCTGGGTCCCAATCACAAGAGCTAATTTTTGACTCAAATTTTTAGAGAAAACTATGCTATGATCTGAATCCTTAGAGCCCTCGAATGGCTTTTTAAAACTTTGAGAACACCTTGAACACTTTGAGTGCAATCTACTAGACTGGCCGATCCGTTTGAGCCGTTGAACAGTTCTCTAGCGCAATCGACGGAGGAGCTAGGGCGTTGGTAAGGCAACCGAAAGTTGCTGTTTTTTAGGCTGAAATCAAAGTACGAATATCACGTAGGCCGGCTGTATACGTGGTAATGGATTAATTACTAATTTTGTTGTTTTAAGATCATAATTTTTGAACCCAAAACCCCAGCAAGTTATCCAAAGTATCAAAGGGCTTGTATTTTAGCCTAGTTTCAAATTAAAACTTCAGCAAAATACTACCATCCCGCAGTTTGGGCCTAGGGCCAGATGAAGTGGGCCAAAAAGGTCTAAAACTACTCTACTTATGACATCACTCACAAAAAGTTCAAAACCCAAATCCAAAGAAATTTTTTATCATTGCAGACTTGAAGACTTGCTGAGTCTTTTGAGGGTTTAAATAAGTGCTTTCGGTGCCAGAGTTGTGCCTGCGCAAACTGCTGGATTTTAGGCTGAAACTGCCTGGCAGCTAAGGTGTTAACATACCACGGGCATCAATGCATTTGCCATACTGATGTTTAGAGTATTGTCAATAATTACTTTGCTTTGTACTAGTGTCATGAACTGATTTTCATTACGGAATATTGCATAAACACAAAGAAGGATTGAATGAAAATTCAGCACAGAAGTTAAGATTAAAATATATTCTTTGAAAGTCTTGCTCTTCACTGGCATAGAAAACTACGTCGGAGGTATGTTGGCCATTGTTCTCGGCCAATGTATATGTACATTTTAGCATTCAAAGTTCCCACCAGAGTACATTTAAATTTTTTTCATGGTTGGAAACAGTCTAAAAATGTGGTTATAGACTGAGTTTATGTAACGTCAGGTTTTGGAGTGAGAATTCAAACTCTATGTGCTCCAGAGGCTGTTCAAAAACATGGTTCTTTTAAGTTCGTCCACCTAGGTGGGACCAGGTCCACTGGATCATGGAAGTGCTTTGATTTGCTGCCAAATGCAAGGAAACCATGAAATAATGCAATAGAAATTATTCTGTAAGTACATTGATGCATGTTGATAAAGTTTAATTGCTTAATGCTAGACTTAGAAGGTACTCTTGTCTCAAAAAAGTGAAGCTCCTGCACAAAAAATGACTCCGGTAGGCCCAGTCTTGTTGCAGTGGTATGTAGCCTCAAATGTTTTGGAAATTATTTGATATGTTGGCAATTGATTAGTGTAAAGGCAGCAAAACGTTTGCCAGGTTTACCGTTTCAGCCTAACGCTGGAAACACAGAGCAGTATCTACCTTCTGCGCAAGCAGAAAGCATTTGAATTTCCCACCAAAATCATGCCAAACGGCAGGGAAACCACCCATCATGGCAGGGAAACCACCCAGTAGCAGAAGTGTTAAAATACAACACACAAAGCTTAGGTGGCCATCCCTTACACAATCCATCAAAAAATTCATAACAATGAAAAAATCTGGTGTGAAAAAATGATTTTTTTGATTGTTTTTCAATTCATGATTTTCATCAACCCTGATTGGAACTGCATTCAGAACAAAATCAGTAAACCTAATCACATGATATATCAGCAAAATGGCAACTGTAACAAACTGCTTGCAACACAGCAACTCATAAATCTCTGAGGTTACTGAAGTCATGTATCAACCTAAGCCATAAAGATGTTAAGTAAATTTCAACAACAAAGAAATGCAGATCTCTGAATATTTGCTAATTTTACAACACATCATTGCTGTATAAATTCTCAGACCTTACATACATAACTGTCTTATAAAATGAACAGTTATAAACCTTTGTAAGTTATGGAGATAGTCAATCTGTTATCAGCCCTCAACTATTGTACTCAAGCAAAAAATAAAATTCCTGAAGATGTTAGGTTCTTTTTAAGAAAACCATGACAAAATATTGAGTTGTCTTGCAGTGGTGGTGACTATGTTATCAAGTCATTAATGGTGACTTCACACATAGCCACAAGATTTTTTCAAAACATGTGAACTTCTTTTAAAAAGCAGGAAACCCATCAAAACAAAAAAGCATAAATCCATTTTTGTTGATAAAGTGTAAATGCATCAGTGTTGACTAACAAAGTCCAAGACAGAGTTTAATAAGCAAGTGTTGCAGTGGAGACAACACCCTGAAACAAAGTCTTGCCTCTCAAATCCAACACCCCCTGGCCACCTTGCTTGTTTACAAGGGCCATACAAATAAAATTATAATTTTTCCATTCCTGTTTTTTTCGGTGATTGACCAAAACGTTTTCGAAATGACCAAAAAAAATTAAGTCATTTCGGTCAGAATGTCTGAAAACATAGGTTAATGAACAATGTCACGGCTAGTTTTAAGAAAACTGTGAGACAAATGACCAAAATGTCTCAACAAAAAAAACAGCTCCCTTCACCTGACAGATATGTTTTTATACACTTTTTAAAAAGAGTTCAAGCAATAATAAGCACCTGGCATTTAATAGTTTCAGGAACATGTCATATGTCCTAATGCAAAATTAGTTCAGTTCGCTATGTATACTCCATAAATCCATGTTGGCAAACACAATCTAGCACAAGGAAAAATATTTTATCATACAACATAAAATAAGACAATGGCCTATAATTTACATCAACAGTATATATAGAGATATATATATACAACTATGGAAAACATTTGATAACCGCACCCTAATTAAAGCTACTTTAGAAATTGCAAAGCACATCAACCCTGACATTTAAAATCCTATTCATCATCATTTCTTTTTTTGGAAATTTTGTCACGTGCAAATATTTTTGCGATATCTTCAATATCTAGTGGTGTGAATTGCATGGTGAAAAACATTTACAACAAAAGCTATATGTCAGAGGTATGCTGTGTTCTTTTAACACTTTGACGTCCGGGTTAACTCAAGCGGTTCAAAAAATATAACTGATTCGCACGTGGATTTGCGCGGGAATATCTTCACTCCTGTATGGGTTACAGACCTGGTCGAAGCATCAAAAGACACAGCAAGTCTTGTAGTTTGCACACAGAAAATTTTTTTTTACTTGGGGGATGCGGGTTTTTTGTCTGTGACGTCATAAGTGGAGGACTTTTTGTCCACCTTGGCCAACTTCACCTGGCCTTGGGCGCCAACCGTTAGATGGTAGTATTTCACTGAAGTTTTTACTGGAAACTAGGCTACAATCCGAGTCTTTTGATACTTTGGATGACCTGCTGGGGTTT
>JGI24022J15233_10008514_pt1 | contig 11466 bp, 6 predicted proteins | sample Ectturendosymbi2_FD_15233 | JGI IMG/M metagenome (IMG submission 15233)
TATATGCTGCCCTCGGGCATAGGCGTAGCCAGGGGAGGCCAAGGGGACCATGGCCCTCCCAAATTTAAAAAAATATAGTCATTTTGTGCTTTGAGAGGCGTTTTTCTAAGCAAAATAGTGTTATTCGCCTAAAATCAAACATTTTGCCCCCCCCAAATTTTTGGGCTGGCTACGCCCCTGCTCTCGGGTTGCTTTATAAGTCCTCATTTGGCCCTGGTATAAACCTCCCTGGCTTACTAATATCAGCAGTCGCTGTTTCGCTGCATTTCGTGCCAAGATGTCTACGTTCAACAGTTATGAGTGAACTGCAAGCCCATCACTACATATGACACCAGAACTAGAACAGTGAACCTGGTTCTAGTGCTGAGTGAGTGTTTCACCGGCAAATTAACTGTCATTACAAGGCTTAAGCCAACTAATCGGAATTAAACTTCTGATTTCGCTTTTTTCAAGAAATTTTTGCTTCTTAGTCCCAATTTCCAAGGGGGAGATGCCCGTTTTGTCCTCTCTTGCGGACGTCCATGTGCCTGGTTCTGGTGTTGCCCAATTTAAAGCCTCATCAAGAAGATAGTTTTCTTTTTATAAAAATGGTATAGTTTTCATCTCCAAAATCTGTTGAAACAAATTTTTGTCAGGAATTTGTTATCTGTTAACCCTCCCAAGCGGTTTTCTGCTAGAAAATCAGCTAACTGCTGCAGTGGTGCAGGAGGTGGGAGTGCAGGGGGATCAAACGTACCCCCAAAAGTTTTGATTTGTCAAAAATTTTGGCAAAATCCCTGAAAATTTGGACAAAACCTCTGAAAAATTGGGTAAAATCCCTGAAAATCTAGGGCTAAATCCTTGAAAATCCCGGCAAAAATGGCGCCCAACGTTTGCAGAAAAACACATTTAGGACCTATTTTGGAGGTCACACCAAAGACACTTCTTCACGTTCTCTGTGGAGAAAATTTGTGGGGAAAAGGCGCACAAAAACTTTCGGGAAAGTTTGGGGAAACTCGGGCAAAAATCTTTCGCATCCCCAAAAATTTGCCTACTCCTACACCTATGAACTGCTAGATTGAAAATTTTACTGCTGACAGTGAGACAAACCTACTAGATTTAGCAGCAAATCAGCTAACATGGCAACACTCTCCGTAGCTTGAAGTGAATCTTTGAAGATTTTTTGCCATGTTATTGTTACGAAATAAAGACCAATAGTAGAACAATCCGCTGCCAAGTTTGGAATCCTGACTTTGCCGGCAAAGGAGTGGGCGTGATCACTGCATGATACCATGCCGCCAAAAAACTGTCATTGCAAGAATTAAGTGAAACACGCGTAACGAGGTTTGATGGCGCCCCGGACAAGATGCGAGTTTGGCGAGTTTCCCCCTCGTTCGAAACTGACGTCTTTCGGAAGCAAATACCCTGTATTGAAGAAAGTTCTTGTGACATTGTTGTGACTTTTTGTCGCCGCCGCAGTCATTCGGCGCCCAGGGAATTGTTCTCCCCTTGCCTCCCCTCGTTACGCCCCTGGAAACACGGCCTACTTAAGACATCTACTTAAGACATCTAAGTGAGTGAAATAATCGAAACAAAGCTGGTGACTTCAGGTTTTCTAGAAATGTTTGGCTCTTAGTACAAATTTCCAGGGGGCAAATGCCCATTTTGCCCCCCTGCGGACGCCCATGCTGTGAAGGTGGGCATAAATTGTGAATTATCACTGGCCGGCTGCAAGCCGCATAAATTGTGGATTATCGTTGGCGGACCGCAAATAACAATTGATTGTATCCTAATATTCTACCTTTATCTTACTACGAGGGATAGAGTCTTCTTATGACATACATTCTTAAGCACCTGCTTATCATGGAGCTTCGTTTTGATGCGATTTTGTATTCTAAATTGGGTAACAAAAACTCTGATGCGGGCCACATCAAACGTTCACGCGGGTTGGCCCGTGGGCCGCAGGTTTCCTACCCCTGTTCTAAAGTCTGGTGTGTAAGCATCATTAGGGGTGTAGTGGGGTGGGAACGCGTGGGAACGGCGTTCCCACACCTTTTAGCACTGATAACGTTACTTGAATCGCCTGGAGCAGCGTAAATGAATAAATGACAAGTTATCTCGTGTATACCACCGTAGCATGGTTGTGTAATTACTGTTTGTGACATCATTGACGTCACAAAGAGTGGAAATTCTTGTAGGTGAATGCTCACTTTATTTGAACTATTTAGTGCAGTCTTTCTTTTAATTTGGTGAGGGAACGACGTTCCCACACGTCTTTTTTTAGCACTACACCCCTGAGCATCAGACCATGTCAAGCATCAGACCATGTATTTAGGCTAGGGTATTTACAGACACGGGCGCAATTAGGTGGGGGGACACTGGGGACGTGTCAGTAAATAATGTGCAGAAGTTTTAAGTAAATAGGATGCATGAGTTCGTCAAAACGTCTTTAAGGGTGCACCATAACAAAAAAGGTTGAAGAGCACTGTGTTAGATTCAAGACAGTTTACTGCGGAAGGTGCATCTGTTCTCAGAAGACATTTGAGCGATTCGGTCATTTTAATCACATTGTACTTGAGGGCCATATGAGGTGGTCTGTCTTTTTATCTTTCTTGTTATCCAAAAGTATGCGTCTATAATGTTTGATATAGAAAGCCGTATTAATATTTTTGTACGGTTTTAAACTGCGGGGTATTAAAATTGTCAAAAGTCATCACAGCCAATGTTTTTTTAGCCGTTTTTGGGTGTCGAAGTTTTTGGGTGTCAAAGGGCGTTCTTCAGAACGCATTTGCTCGGTTTTCTGCTGCATGCGACCAAGCAAAATCAGCACTAAAAAGATTGTGGTATTGTGTCTTTCAAGACGCCCAAGGCAGTGTATTCTGCAAGTGAGCGGAAATAAACTACATCACGTGGAGACGTTGAAGTACCTTGGGAAGGTATTATCGAGTGACGGAAGTCGGAACAAAGAGATTGATACACGGATTGGTAGAGCAAACGCAGTTCTGCGTGAGCTTTATTTCTCCGTGGTGACAAAACGGGAGCTTTTAAAGACTGCAAAGCTTTCAGTTTTTAAATCGGTCTTTGTTCCGATCCTCGCCTGCGGTCATGAATCTTAGGTGACGAATGAAAAAATACTGTCAAAAGAACAAACGGCAGAGATGGGATATTTGCGAAGAGTTCTCGGTGTGACACTTTGTGACAAAGAGAACAGGTCTGAAATCCGTAAAGCCCGGGACGTCAAGCCACTTCTCCTAATCGAGAGATCCCAGCTACTGTACGTTAGTTTGTCCATATGTCCAGAATGTCCCAGGAAAGAATGACAAGATAAGTCCTTCGAGCTACAGTCTACACCCACAGGAAAGCGGTCAAGAGGTCGTCCAAAGACCAAGTGACGTGACTAAATCTCCGACCTTGCTCGGTCCCGTCTTGGTGTGGAGCCTGTAGAACTACCTGAGATTGCTGTTGATCGTGAGGTATTTCGGGTCTTTCGAGTGATGCTACCCCCCACTCTCCCAAAACGAACAGCGGGCATGAAAATGAGTGAATGAATGAGTATGTAGGCCTACTTTAAAACTTCCTATTTATGAAATTGTCCTTAGTTTGTTTGCCAAAAGTGAATGTTATATTCAAATAAATAAGCACATTTGGACGGAAATATGCGTTTTTGTGAAAATCAGTTAGACTATCAGACATAGAAGGGAAAATTGTATTGACACCCTGTAGCTCCACCACGACACCCTTTTGAAAACCTTAAAAAAAACACTGATCACAGCTACCAAAGAGCACCACATTATATAGCAGGGATGTCAAACATACGGTCCGGGGGCCAAAACCGGCCCGTTGCGGGGTTGAATCCGGCCCGCGGGATGATTTTGCAAAGTAAAAACTTCTTTGTTTGCTTAAGAAGTTTATCCAGTCATACTTCGATAATGGGTGACTAGATTTCAATTACTTGAAACCTTAACGTAATTGCTTATATCTTATTGTTTTCCTCTGTTTTCTCACATGAAATTGTCCCTTTTTCTGCATATTTCCTTTTGCATGTTCACACCGGTTTGAACTTTCTAACAGGTATGTATGACCATGCAAAAGTTCAATTACTGTTGACTAAGTTTAACACTACAACTCCGGGAAAAAATATACCTGTCCTTGAGCTCCAGCGATGTCGATTTTGAAACCTTCGGAGTTCTAGGTACTGTACGACTCTAACTAAAATTTGCTACGTAAAGCTTCTGTTCCAATTATTGACCGAAAAATAAACTGCACAGAAATCTGTTTGACAGGGTAAAATTTGAGAATTGGTAAAAAGCAGTAACTGCAGAAAATAGCGCACTAAATTATAAAAAATGTCGAAATCGACATCGCCGGATTTCTAGTGTCAAAAAATACACAGAAATCTTAATTAAAACCACCAGTTCAAGCAACTTCCTATTTCAAATATGTCAACCTGGAGTGAAAGCGGGGAGGACATTTTTGTAGTTTTTGGTGAAAATAAGAGACAAGGAAATTGTATTGAGGCGTAATAAGGACGTATTGTTAGATGTAGAACTATTCCATGCTCGGACTTGGGCTTTTTGCTTTTCCTTAAGTTGCTCAGTTTAGCCTTTATTCTCTATTCTGTAGCAGCCTCGTTTCCCAAAACCTCTTTATCGAAACAGAGAAAAGTTGACTAAGAATGTAGAGTTTTCCAACACAGTTGATCCGTTTCCTATTTTTTGCGGAGATGAATGGGATACCTGTACGTTTGGTGTGTTCCCAGCAGGTTTCAGTGGTGGAAAAATAACATTCGACGCCACTCTGAGACTCACCATGTCGAAAGATACCGCGGCTTGCTAGGGCAACCGAGGAGAGGGAAGGTAAAGGAATTGATAGCGGGCTTGAAAAAACAGTCCGTATTTACCAGTAGCCGAGGTACAAGTGAAGCAGCTGTGAAGGCTAGCTACCTTATTGCTAATGACATAGCATTAGCATCGAAGCCACACTGTGAGGGTGAGTTCGTGAAGACGTACCTCCTCAAGGCTGTAGAAATCGTGTGTTCTGCGAAGCTAAAGTTTTTGCTAATATTAGACTGACGAGAAACACTGTGGCAGAGAGGATTTCGGAAATTTCTGCGAATTTAGACAGCCAACTGAAGAACAAAGCCAAGTCGTTTGTTACGTTTTCGATTGCGCTCGATGAAAGCACGGACATTTCGGACGTTGCACAACTAGCCATATTTATTCGCGGCGTTGATAAGACTTTGTCTGGCACTGAGGAGATCCTGGGGTTGGTGCCCATGATGGATACCACAACAGCTAATGATATTTTCAACTCTGTCTTTGGAGTGCTGAACAGGTACGAGTAGAGTGATCCCGTTGATCTTTTTACATTGGTCCGGCCCGCTTGAGATTAAATTTGCCTGAAGTGGCCCCTGAACTGAAACGAGTTTGACACCCCTGTTCCATAGCAAGGTACACATTTCTATACGTGTTCTGTTGCAATGTTCCTGGTGGCCTGCACAGCTTGTGTAAGAATGTGTGAAAAATGTAGTATTTCTTTCTATACAGCAGCAATGAGTATAGCTGTGAAAAAAGCTGGTTTTAAAACTCCTTTAAGATTCAGGGTGTGTAATGTTTCTAGATCCAGTGTGGAATGGAGGCCCAGTTGTTGAGGCCCAATATGTCTAAATTAAAAGCAATTAATTCACTATTTTCTATTTCACAGAGGGTAGTCAAAAGTGCACAAAGATACAAAAATACTTAGGCAATCTATGCATCATAGGGTAGGTGTTACTTGGTACACGCAGTCAATACTGGAGAGGAACAAACACTGAAGCAAAGCACCAACAGCATCTTCTACATTTATGCATCGTCATTCATACACAAGCGTTAGATTGTGGGAGAAAAATATCCAGTACCGCTACCAAACGAGCGCTTCAAAACATTTAAACCCATTTTAGAACATGTGATAATGTTTTGTGCAGCAGATTCGTGCAAGCAGTGTTACAGTTTGTCATCCTAGTCATTAACTTTAGGTCATAGACTTAGGAATAAATCCCCGAGATACTTTTATGTAACGGCTTGCCCTGGATACTCAGCATTATCCCATTCGAAAAGAAAAGCGGAGCAGGTGGTCTTTGCTCTTGCATACTAGTGAAATCAGATAAGATTCAGTGTCTGTTGAGTTTGCAAACATTAACGTTCTACTATGGTTGCACGCAGCTGGGCGAGTGGCAGCAAGACTTTTTACGCGATTAAAAGGAAGTTTCGCCGATTCACAGAACATGCTGGACAACAACGCTGAACGCTGATTTTGTTTTATTCAATTAGCGTTACGAAGTACAGCGCATTGCATAGGAGTTTTACTGCTCAGCCTGTCACTAAGCTATCTGAATACTGTACGATACAGATTTTGCACTGCATTTTTAAGCAATTGTTTTAGAAAACTGATGGCGTTATTTGGTACTGCTGAGCACTCTGCAACAAGTCTTATACTCGTATAGAAATTAGAACAGGTTACAGAAAGGCCATTGGTGGTATTCTGGAAATTACACAAGGCAATGTTAGGAAAAATGTGAAATTTCAGAACTCCGAGCTTTTCAATTGTGTTCCTCACTTTTTGTAAGCTCCAGCACAACTGTTAGTGAAGCAACAGTGCCTAGTTGAGAATGAGACTGTTATGCTTTGATATTGATTCAGTTACCCTGGAGCTGAATAAAACCGTAAATCATAACATTTTAGCCGTGACACGCGCTTCGAGCGCGACGCTGAGCGCAGGACCAAACTTACGAGAGCATCGAGTGCGCAGCCAGAGATTTCAAAGAAAAGAGAGTGATAACAGTTCTCCAAGTCTGGACTTGCTTCGTTTAAAATGAACATATCGCTTTTCCAACGCTTCAGCATCCTCGTAGCGCGAAATCTTGTATTTTATTCTCCGGAAAGTAGGTTTATGCCACAACTGTTAAATGGTTTTATGCAAGTGTTTATACTTGTACAACACCGCACTGTGTTTTGACGTTTTCGTCAATGACATGATTTGCCTTACACTTCCTGGCCAACTGTGTACCAAACCGACTACGACATTTTTTCTCTACAGGCTTTATTTTACGCTTTTTTTGACAATTGTGTCCGTGCAACAGATCAGAAGAAATGAAACCTTATCAATAACCTCAACCATTACTTACTTGTTTGGATGTTAAAATTAGTGTTTACTTTGCGTGTTGTGGAACTTGGCTTCCGTGCTGCCCTTGGCAAATCACTTGTAATGTACACAAGACACATCACCACTCAAGCATGTAAATACTTCCTTCAGTTTGCTCTCGAGCCTTCAAGCCACGAAGGTCTAGTTGACGTCTTCGTTGTTGTCATTGTATGTGGCTTTTCTGGGCGTGCACCGGATTCACAGAGATTGTGCGAGGAACTTTGGATTACACGCTATCAAACTGACAAGCGACTGTACGGGATTCTTGCGATGACGCTTTGCACCGCATACCTTGTTGTGCCGGCTACCTATCAAATATATCACAAAACGTGTCAGTAATAGAGTTTAGTGTAAACAGTGAAAACTGTCGCGTCATTAGAATTCTTGCTCAGTTTGCAACCTCTGGAATTGCGTAGAAAATCGCTTTGTAAAGCTGAAGATCATAAAAGATAATGGTAAACGTATTTGAAGTTACGAGCCAAGAACCCATTCAATTTTGATATAATAGAGGTGTTTCTCCAGGTAAATGTCTGGTTAAGAGAAGTTTCTTCTTACTGCTTTGGGGGCCATTTAAAGCTTGAGGAGTAACCAGGAAAAATGTATATGTGTACACTATGGCCTTTTCGACGGGAAGGTGACAATTTTTGTGTTCCTAACTGTTTGATTTGGTTACACCACAGAATTGTAACATTTTGGAGTCAATGCAAAAACTTTGGGTTTGCTTTCGTTTTGTTGACAACTGTTCATGTGAAAGGTCTATTTCAACAACCTTTGTTGAATACTTTTACTTGCGACACTTCATAAATTAGGAAACTTAGGTATGATGGCGTATCGGAGCTAGGAAGACATGGTATGCTTTCAAATTTGAATGAACACTGAGCATTGATAGTTTGTTTGTAACTTTAAACTGCAGAAAATTTACCCGAGCTCTGTGCAATTAGTCTAGTTCAAAAAGTAAATATCCCTCTGTTTCATCTGATTGTTGAAATGATGGAAGAGAAAGATATAGCTCGCAACATCAGTTAGAGTTTACTGTATCTGACAGTTGGCATAAAATGTTTTCATGGTTGGTAGGGTGAGTAATATGAGAAATATACAATTTTGATGTGTTTTTTTCCAATATTAAGTGCACTGAATGCTCAGTATGGCCTTAACCCTTTTTAGGAGCATTAATTGTGGACATTTGACAGACATATCGTTTCTGACACCTTTTCTTTATTGTTTTGTTTAGACAAAAATCCTATTTCTTTGCTGCTTTCTTCAAGGTATTTTTAATTGCAGTGGCTGCAAACACATGTTTCCATTGTCAAATATTTTTGTAATTCCAGTCACCAACCACTAAAATCCTTTCGAGCTCATTTTCTAAAATAATTAGAGTTACTTTTTGTGTTTGGGTTTATTTCATCTGCAAAAAGTAGTATTTATCCAGGGCAAACTGGAAAAGCATTTTGTAAAATGCTTTTGTAAAGGAGCATAAAGCAATCGTAGGTAAAATGGCATAGTGTTTTCAAGGATTGATGAAGCAAGACTGTGTGGTATATCAAACAACTAGTGACAATTGTTGATTGATAATATAATCAGACGTTAGTATAAAATTATGAAATAAGCAGTCAAGCTTCTTGTCAGTTAGACTCCGTGTCAACCGCCATGTGTCGTTGCTCAATAGGAGCTTTTTGAGATTACGTCACAGTTGAGTTACCGACAAGATAATTAATACTGTATTAAACAGAGCAAAGTTGAAATAGAGTCTATTTCAACCTTAGGCGTTTTCCCAAGAATCTGCGTCCGGTGGTCACGCAACTCTTTTGAATACTGCTGAAGCTGTCAGCCTGCAAGGGTAATATTCAGAAGGAAAAATACAGGCTCCTTTTTGCTCGTCGATATAATGCTTCCTAAACGCTAGTTTTCTTTTCCACTTAGATGCAATGTGGATACTTAGTGCTATCTGTACTGAGTATAACGTAGCATTTTTACCCGCACCTACGGCGCTGTACTGCTTGAAAGAGTACGCGTTCAAACAAAACCTTACTATAGCACATTGCCCTTGCTACGCAATTATACAGAAAGAGTGCATACAGATTTGTCTGTAACTGGTTATAAGATTACACAGTCGTTTCCACCGATTTATTTCGGTGATGCAGGAACTTATATCTGATGTGCGTCTGATTCTTCTTCACACCCTTACATTTCAAAAGTGTTTCAAAGCCAATTCCGTTACATCTTGTAAGAACGCCTTGAATTCTATCTTGTTTTGCATGACAACCCTAGACTTCTAAATTAGACGTCGGTTTTAGTCAACTATTGGTAGCTTATCTAAGAAAGTGCAGGACAAACGCTGTAAAATTTGACATCTGTGAGAACCACTACGATGAAAGTAGTTGTTTTCTTTCATGCAATAATGCTTGTTTCACAGTTCGTTTGGCATCGTTAGAAGTAATTTATTATTATTAAACACCCCCTGCTGCGTCTTACGATTTCAGTGGTTTACAACATAACGGCGTAACTATATTTTGTGGTTTAAACTTTTCAGGAGAGCGACAACCAAAGACAAAATTGATTTTGGTGTTTTTCAGAACAACAACAGTCCTTGCAGAATCAATCCGGTTGTGCGACGTTTCCTTCATGAACAGCGATAAACTGCGAGCGCTTCGAAAACTGCTTCCTGACAAGGACGAAATAAAGAAATTGTTGGGTAACTTGGTTGCCTAAAGCGGGGTATCAAACTCAAGTTCACAGTGAGCCAATATAAAAAATTTGGTTCAAGCCGAGGGCCGGTCTAGTTCATTGTTTATGCAAAGCTTGAAATTATTGCACATATTGAAGTTGAACTTAACACAGCCTTATTGCACTATGATTTAATCATTGAATTAACCAAATTAAACATAAATAAAATCAGTTGTAAAATTTTCTTTTGCTCAGTCAGTGATCTCAAGTGAAAACTTTTTGAACAGGCAAACAACAAAAACTTCAAAAATCAAATATGTCTCAAGTTCAAAGCAAGGTAAATGCAAAAATGAAACTGCATGTAATACAAACTGAAAGTGCAGTATATTTTCTTATGACTGTCAATAGTTTCAAGTGAAAATGTATTTCAACAGTAAAACAGTAAAAAATTATATTTTATTCAACAATCAAATATGCCCTAGTTTATAGCAAGCTAAATGCACAAAATATACTGCACGCATTACAAACTCAAAGTGCATTGTTGTTGCATTATTAAATAATTGTGGCTCTATCACAGTCTATCTGCAACCTTTCCAGTCTGGTCTATCCAACTGAAAAAAGTTCACAGGAAAACACTGAAAATGATGTCCTTCAAAGAGAAACAAATATCCTGTGAAAATACGTTAAAGCTCAGACTGCTATTCCATGATGCTCACTTGTCTGGCCCAGATACTTGGTGTTTCGTCTTGTACGTGGAAGTTCGTCGATGTTGGGGGGTCATGGTCTGAGTTGAAGAAACCTCAGGATTGCGTGAAGATGTTCATCAGTAAGACAACTCCTGTTTCATGCTTTGTTTAGCTTAATAAAAAAAAACAGTTGTTCGCACAGGTATGTGCTGCCAAACACTGAGAGCGCCTGAGCAGCTTGGATTGTATCGCTAGGGCACTGTATCGGGAATAAAGCGTGCACACTCAGCAGCGCCCACATAATCGTACCGGGGTTTTCCGGAAAGCCGCCCAGTCTTTAGTTCGCCCATGGGCGCTTATTTTAGGTGGGCGTTTATATGGTGCTAATATTTGAGTTGAATACTACCGTGCCGGTATTTGTACTTGTCACTTTATACGGTACGTCCAACATTATACCGTGCTGAGTTTGAATACTACTTGTAGTTGTCACCTTACACCAGTGGTCGGCAAACTTTTTTTATCGCGGCCCAGATCACCTTTTTAATAGCTATTGAAGACCCACTATATTTGAAACCACTAGAACAAACGTGTGCATGTGTAGTTGTTCAGACACAGGCAATATGCAACTGCCGTATAACAGCCCGGGCGATTATTTGGTCCACGTCTTATTTTCCCAATCTGTCTATTTTCCTATTAATGGCCCTGGGCGGCCTTCCGGAAAACCCCGGTATTTTGCCTTCGGTGTGTCACTACACTGGAGCTCGATCAGTTCTATTTGTACGTGTGAGGGTGCGCTTTCCACAACAACTGCAAATGGGGTACTGTTACTGAATCACTGGAACCTGTTTTTTTGCGCTTCAAAGTCGGCAAACCGGCCTTTGAAGTCGGCTCCAAGTAGGCTGAGCTTTTCTGCAAACTCTGCTGAACACGGCGGTAGAGACCTGCTCTGTCATGTTCT
>JGI24022J15233_10008515_pt1 | contig 11466 bp, 9 predicted proteins | sample Ectturendosymbi2_FD_15233 | JGI IMG/M metagenome (IMG submission 15233)
GATGGAAAGTCGATGAAGAATTTGATGTCGGCGCGATCCACAAACGCTAGATCTATCTTGCCGGTGACGTTCGACGTGGTCAGAATGAGCACATTTTTGTAGTGTTTCAACCGATCTATCTGCGTGAGCAAAGCATTGACAACGCGCACGGCGTCTGATGGGTCCGTGCCGCCTGTGACTGCCGCCCGGGCAGCAGCCAAGCTCTCGACTTCATCAATGAGCAAACATACCAAATGGTTTTCGTCTTCTAGTAACTCTTCCACCTGCGCAAAGCAATATCATTCAAGTACGTTCCACAGAACGTGGTCGATCAGTGATCACCCGCAAAACTCGAAATGAACAGCGTTACTGCAATATCGACCACGCAATTAGAAGCTGCACTGCTCAAACAAGTGGAAAAACAGCAATGCTTGTTTGCTTTAAAAGCGCAACCAACTTCAAAATGCAGATTGGATTGATGCTTAAAAAAGGAAAATTATTGCACTTTCTGGACTATAACTCCGATTGCACTGGTTCTTTCTTTCTCTTCTGGTATTGCAGCAGTTCACGACTAAGTCGTCACAAATGAGCAACTACATGGTTCAGAATAAAAAATGTTTAAATTGGTGTTTTACTTTACTTGACATCACTTCAATTTGCATTAAGCTTGCTGGCAATATTTCGACTGGATTTTACTTTTTCACAGCACTTGATATGTTCGCATGCGTTTTCTTTTCCATTAGTCAAACACTGGTCACAGCTTCTGACATGCTTAAGGAGGTGCGAAAGACATTAACACTAGAATTGCCGAGGTGTGGTTTTCGAGACAGAGTGAGCTATTAATTCAATTTTTACGACAGTTACACATCCGGTGAGTTTAAGATTCATTGACTTCTAAAATTCATATTTCTTCTTAAAATGTTTGGTGCAATTTTGTTACACTGTTTTGAAAGTTAAATGATCTTTTTCACTTTAAATTCCTCTTTTTACCACGACCAAGGTGTCGTTTCGACACCCATTGCCTGGTGATAGCCAAAGTCAGTTAAAACTGCTTCTCGTGGTGCTTTTTTCACACCTTCGTATGTCGACTGCTTTTGGTACCAACTGATGTTTGTAATCTGGAAGGAAACACACTGTTTTGTCTGGACTTCAATGTCACTATTGAGGTTTTATTGCACATATATTGGATATACTGTTGTACGTAGGGGTTAGTTAGGATATCAATAATTTTTACTATACGGATAACGGATATATCCGGATATTTGTGTTTTAGCTAACCGGTTACCGGATAATAACCGCTAATTGTTGGACAATTGATTTCGTGAGATTTTCTTGATAAATTAAATGCGCAGTTTCATTATAAACATACAAATGTGGACAGGGCCGGCATTAGCAAGTGCAGGTCGCGATTGGAAGTACTTTTGCGGGACCCCACTGAGTGGTGAGCGCAGATATTTTTAGGGGGGCATCAAATCATAATGTTAGAGGTCAGTGCTGTGAGAAAACTAGGCCCGAAAGAGTGCCGTCGAGACATGGATAACTTACCGTTTCACCATTTGGCAGTACTCTTTTGCAGTGACACTAATACCGTCCTATCACTCTCGTTTGTGGTGAAAATTCTGTTGTGATTGTGGACGGTTCTATTTGGATTAAATAGCTCCTAACATTCCGATTAATGACACCTGGCCATGAGGCAGGATCGTTTGTCCATCCAATGGTTCCGGCAAATTTTGAATTTTCGTGCTCGTAAGACTCATTAGATGCACTAGTGGACCAACTTTCTTTTTTGTTAGACTCAACAATTGCGAAATGACTTACCTCACTTGTACATAAGCCACCCCTTTGGCTATCTGGCATAACATATCAGTCTGGCTGCTTACGTTGTCACAATTTTCACTGCGGTGTTGCTCTTCTAAAGATTTTTCTTAATAGTGTGAGATAACTCTGTTAAAATACTTGTCCAACGCACTATCCTCTTGCTCAGCTTCAGCCTTTTTTCCCTCATAGCCCTCTTTTGCCTGTCACTCAATGTTTTTGGCCTAAGTCACTTGGCCTTTGACTCATGGTATTTAGCTTATTTACAGAAAAAGAACATTCTTAAATAGATAGCCCAAAATCGACTGGTAAATTATAAAAACTCCAGTCCTATACCTGCCTATCAAATATCAATATATACTCTACACGTGTAAAATGGTTACAGTGAAACCCGGTTAAGAGACCACCGGTTAAAAGAGTGCAAACCGTTATTTGAACAAGTTTTGAATATCCCGGAAAAGGTTAAAAAATCCTTTCCCTTGTAACACGAAAGATGTATAGAAATTGAATAAGACTGACCAGAAGCCCACATTTGCAATTACGAACTAAACTTAAAGCTTCAGAATTGACTACTGAAACGGCAACAACTGTCGAACCGTATTTCACACTTGATCTGCCAAATACAAAGCGATTTTATAAACAAAAAGGAAAACAGCTTTAAAACTTAAACCCTCTTTACATTAACAATGTGTAGTTAAAAAAACAGGCTACACATTACAGTAAAATAATCAACATTGTAACAATAACATTACAAAAACGAATTATGATGGGGGCATTAAAAATCGCGCAGTTCACTTTGATTTTCGTTAGCAACGGATTCTACGCAATGTGGACCCGCGCGCCGGCACTACACAAGCAGCGAGTTTGCGTCGGTTAGTAGGGATAGCGCGGGGCGCCTGAGGGGCAACCGGTCAAATCGGGTTAAAACTAGCGCTGCATATATGACGAAAACCATGCATTTTTAACATTCACTGCTTTGGCAACGCATTTCGTATGAAGCACAACGTATCGACTGTGGAGTCGTAGCAAAGAGTCCACATGCACTGAATGCCCTTTCTGCTTCCACAGAAGCGGGCTGGATAGTGAGCTTCATAGTGAATTTGACGATCTGTAGAGCGTTTAAAACCTCACTAGTAACGTTACTTTCGATCCGGTTAACCGACAGAAATATATTCGGATATCCGATAGCAAAAAAACTCTCCGTTATCCGGTTGATACAACCCTAGTTGTATGTTTGGTTGTTTTTCCGTGATGTCGCACATGCGAACGACATGTTTTTTTCGCTGAGACATTTCGATCATTTATTTGCTGATACAATATGGTCACTAAAACATTTCGGTCATTTGTCTCACAGTTGTATTAAAACTCACCGTAGTAGTGCTCATTAACCTATATTTTCAGAAATTCTGACCGAAAATAACAGAATTGCAAAGCATTACAAAAAGCTGCAAGAATTGGACTTGTTGGAAATAACTAAAAGAGCTATGAAACAATTACAGACGCTTTTACCTTTTTGAACATTTTCATCACCAGTTTTCCACTTTCTGAAAACCACTTGGAAAAAAGACTGTGGCTATTTACTTCCAGCATAGAGGCGGTTTTAAACTTGTGTGACAAGCGTATTGCAAGTTTTTGTGCAAGAGCATGACACAGCGTAGTTTTTCCTGTTCCTGGAGGTCCGTGAAGAAGTATTACTCTATTCCACGAGACTATTTTTTGATCAACACCATGCTCAGCAAATTTGAGGCTAGTGCATGCATAGTTCAAAAGTCGTTGCTTTACATCTGTGTCATATATTAATGCATCCCAAGTTCCCAAAAAGCATTTTGATGGAAGCATCCAGTGCATGGCAGCAGGTAGTTCTTCTTCCTGTTCATCCAGCAGCTCATCTTCAGGTCGCTCATCATGCAAGCGATAAGTATACCAATGCAACTGATCATCTTTTTTAAGAAATAAATGAGAGTTGAGTGCAACCAAGTTTGCGTCAGAATTGTATACTTTGAAGCCATCCACATGATCTTTGTACAACTCTTCTGGGGCAATCGGTCCATTTACTGCATCCGACGTTCCTTTGAGTAGAAAGTTCTTGACCAACCATTCCACATTTGATGACCCCAATGTACTTTTCCAGTTCTGGCAAATTTCAACAAAAAACTTCCTTTGATCTTTCACACCAACATAACCACCTCTGCTTGAAGAGTTATTTTGCTGTTCTGGGCTCATGTCTAATTGCAAAAATCATAGAGTGCATTAATTACAGTTCTAATCAGGATACAAAATGTATTACATAAAACATCATGGAAGTAGGCAATCAAAACTATTTAAAATAAAAAGTGAGTATTACCAGATGGTACTTTTACATGCATGTATGCTATAATGGACCACTGACTACATATGTCCAAATTAGTCAATTATGCATTTCTGCAACTTCATTTTATGAACATGGCATCTAATTTGACATCCACAAGTATCATGCAAATTTCTTTGCTATGACACTGAAATAACGACTTTCGGAGCAACATTTTTTACAGCACTCTGGTTTTAAGATTAACACTGAAGTTACTCATGTGCCTACATCTTTGCCTGATTGCTATCATAATTTTCACTGTTGTAGGTTTTGTTTTCATTGAAACTAGTGAAGTTTGCACATTATTCATGCAAATCCAAGAAAATGATAGTGCTAGCAAGTTTAAAATATAAAAAGTATTCCATAAACTATTATATACAACATCTGCAGAACTTGTTTGCTGCAGACATGGGGCGATTACATCACAAATGTAATCGATTACGATTACTTGCCACATGCTCGATTACGATTACGAATAAAGAAAATGACAATGTAATCGATTACGATTACATTGAAAGTAATCACGATTACATTTGTCTTGAAACATCTTCAGAACGAAAACAACCTCATTTGCATGGTTTGATGTAAGTATGCTTTCAGACAGCATACGACATTAATGAATGTAATAAACGAAATTACTAATCTGTAAAGATCAAGCACGGGAAAAAAATTTACAATGATTGTTTAACGAGATGTTCGTGCTGTAAAAAAACAGTGGCGTAAGTAGAGGTTTGAGCTAGAAGGGAAACTTAGCTGAAAGAGGCCAACTGTCCTCTGTAGGTGACCTACAAGTCAACACTCAGAAAAAAAAGTGAGAAATAATGGTGAATCCGGGTGTGGATGGCTATACTAAAACCCCAAATCAATGGAAAATTCCAAAAAACGCAAAAAGACAACCTGCTGAAAGCCAAAAGAATACTAAAACCGAAATATAGGCTAAGTGGGGGCCTGGTTTTTACATTTAGCTGGCCAGGGGAGTCAAATCGACCACCATCCCTCTCGCCAGCTACTCCAGTGCAACAAACACTTTAAATATTAATTAAACAATGATCAATGTTTAAAATCTTTGTTACAGTTGATAAACATCAAGGCTTCAAATCTTTGACAGTCGAATGACATCTATCAGGCTTGAACATTCGTCCAGCAACGCTGAAAATGCGTTTGTTAGTAATTTTAAAATTGCTGACTATTTCTTCGAAGTGCGGGTTACGATCGTCTGCAAGCCAGCAGAGCATTGTGCAGCTTTTAATTTGAATTGAACAGTGACGCCAGTATAGCTGCGCATCTGTCTATACCACCAAATGTCAATGGTCAACAAATCCTCACGGGTTTCGTTGAGTTTTTTTAGTAGTATCTGGTGGATCAAGGATGACATGTTAGTTATCAGTGTTGTGCAAAAATACTTTTGACTTGGATTAAAGTACCTTATTCCTCTGAAAAAAAGTAACGTACTGTATATAAATTACTGCACTAATTATATACATATCCTACTCCAGCAGTTACATTCATAAGTTCACTCTAAATATACATAAATAAAACCTACACCTCGTAATGTCCCGCTATTCTGTTGCCGATGTGTCAACTAGTTTTTAAGAAAAGCTGTTATTTTTGTTGCTACGTCTCACTAGACTCGCTACGTTACTACTGGCGGCTAACAGGAAGGGTAGCTGGAACGAAGCGTGAAGTCGCTACAAACGTTGTGCTTGCCTCTGGACTACCTGGATTTAACGCAGACAAACGGGCAAATGGCGTTCCCTGAAACATATCCATAACAAACGATGACAAAGGAGGAAACTCAGCCGCCACAACCGCGGTTCAGCACACAGTGATGTGGGATGAAGATTACCAAGTTTAATCGCGAACGTAATCGTCGATTACGATTAAATTGGCAATGTAATCGATTACGATTACATTTCATTTTTGATCAATTCAATCGATTACCCCATGTCTGGTTTGCTGTGATTAATGTAATGTTATGGTCTATTTGACTTGAAGTTGAATGGACAACACACATCATAATGAGATTATGTTGCTCGACCTAAGAAAATGGTACTCTTTCTTTTTGTTACCCAAGAAGAGTTTACTATTTAAAACTTTTTTGCCACTGATTGTGTATTTTTCAAATATGAAAGGAAGTTAAAATGAGTTTAATAGCATATTGCAACGCATTTCTGTGTCGCGGCCTAGGTGTCCCTGCCTTTAGTTGTCGCGTCGCGTTGATTACCTAATTAACAACTCACATGTTGTCTCGTCTGTTCATTTAGTGCAACTTGTTCTATCCCAGTCCTTTCAGTTTGAGGTCATCTGCGTTAACTGTGTTGAGCTATACTCCTAAAATGAACTAACTTCGATGGCCTTTTGATTAATCGTTCGTTTTTACAGGTTTTCAGGTGATGGATTAATTTTCTTGTTAAATAAAGCCTACCAAACTTGAGTGTACTGTTCACATCGATAGGTCTTAACATTCATTTAACAAGAAATGGGTAAATATCTGTTCAGGCCACGGGAGTTGTCGGCCGAACCTGAATCGCCTGATCCTGCTATAACTTTTTCGTTTTAGCTCAGGACTGTTGAAGATTTCATCGATAGTTTGCATCAACTCCGCGGCCCTGACGATCCAGAGGTAAACAGAAAACGTTTGTTTACCGGATGTCTGTTTCCCTCCGTCTTTCCACACAAGGACATCGTACGCATCCTTAAAAACCTCTACATTAAGAAGAAAAATAATGTTTACGCTCGGCACCGGCTCTTTAGCAGTCAGGAATCCGCCGGAGAAACTATCTCAAGAGTTACTGGAAGCTTTGAAAACCCTTGTGAGAGATTGTTCATTCCAGGATGTCTCACAGGCGATGTGTACAAGGAGGAACTAGCCCACAACTCCTTATCAACGGCCTTCATCGGATTCATCAAGAATCCGTCAACGCTTATTTGAAAACGACAATTTGAACCTCGTACAAGCTTACGAGTTTGCTGATTGCTTCGTTGTAGCACAACGTCAATTGTTGTCAATCAGCCAGCACGCAAGTCAGGCTACGGTTATTGCCTGTGCTGAATACGGTCATGCTGTGGCTTCCGAGTTGACTACCTGACATAATGACAGACCCACCGAATCATGCCTAACCAACACCTGTATAGCGTCTACCTCGCGACGCCGAACTAACGTTAACAACTGTCTGTGTTTCTATTGTGGGAAAAGAAGTCAGGCTAGAGATTTGTTTTCTGCTGAAGAAACAATTTGCCATACGTGCGGCAAAATGGGGCATTTCGCTTGTATTTGCAACTTTGGACGCCGAATTGAAAGTGTCACTTCTGCCAACACTGTTGGTCTGGCAGATGGACAAATGTCGAGAGAATCTCTTGTCAAAACCGAGCAGTTGCTGATCACCAATCATTGCATCGCTCGGTCTAGAGTCTGTTGTCGTTAGCGGTTCATTGCAAAGGGTTGCTGTTGAAGTGCTGATCGACTCTGGGGTCTCCAAAAACTTCGCAAACAAGAATATTGTGGAGGTTGGCGTTACCATTCTCTCGGCAACTTACTCCAATTGCTATGGCTTCCTCAGAGGTTACCGTGGAGACGTTTGCCAAAGCTCGGGGCATTCTGAACCTCCTTGATCGATTGTATCCCAACGTTCCTTGACACTTCATGACAAAGTGCGCAGCTGTGAAATTTGCAGAGCCCTGAATGTTGAACCACTTCTCTTCACAATTGAGAAATCTACGTTGTGTCGGCCATACTGTATGTCGAGAATGCCCCACGAAAGACTGGCAAGGCAAGTCCTGGCTAAACCCACAAGAAAGCAGACCAGAGGTTGTCTAAGGACCAGTGGTAGTGACTATATCTCCGACCTTGCTTGGTCCTGTGTTGGTGTGGAGCCAGCAGAATACCTGAAATTGCTGTTGACCGTTAGGAATTTCGAGACCTCCTGGGGCTGCTGCCCCCATGACACTCCCTACAGCAGTGGTTTTCAACCTTTTTCATGCAGCGACCAATTTTGCAACACAAACAACCCCCTTCTAAAAATTTTCAGTCGGCTTATGCAATGCAGTTGTGTTTGCACAATAGAAAAGCACAGTGACTAAAAAACAACTTACAATATCAGTATGTTGAACAAAGACTCATTTATTAAATTCATGCACATGGCAGCATCAGTGAGAGAGAACTGTGCTGTATGCAAATCACTCCATTAACTCCCAAGCTAGCTACCGCATTTAGATAGCTGATTTACAAAAACGCAGTTTCTTAAGTCACAAAGTTATTTGTTCATTGCCAAATGCAACAGTACTGTAAAGGCCACAATTGCACTCAAAACTTTGTAATGGTCATAATTACACTCAAAACAATTTCGAATGAAAAAGCAGGCTATCATTTTTGCCAAGTAATCCTATTATTTTGGTTACAACAAAAAGCGGTTCCATAACTGAAATATAAAGTACATAAGAAACTATGAATATTTTTATTGCAGTATAGTTCTGAATATGACAATGCACTGATTCATCGATAAGCAGCTTCCAAGCCATGTAGGGGGACTGAAAAGGCTAGATTCATTGATTTTCATTCCTGCTGTTGCTCTGAAAATCTGAGACTGTCGTACATGTCCACAATAACCAATGACGTGAAGACCATTGGATTTTAAGTCTCAGCTATGATTGCAGAACATATGTCTGAACCTTCATCAATTACCATACGTTCTTAGCTGCTGTTGAAATAATGCACAGCTACATCATTGCTTCCAGCACTACCAGATAGGGAACAGCTGCTGAAAGAATCACTCAAGATGTTGAATATGTGCCTTTTTCAAATGCTGGGCTTTCACGCTATACCATTTTTCTTGCTTGCATCACCCCAGCAAAGTCTTGATTAAAAGGCATAGCACAGTCGACTATTTCTGCAAAACCAAACATTTGCCAACTGCATGAAATAAGTGGTTCAATCACTTTGTTATGGATGGTACACCAAGAAAACACTTGTGTGATTTCTTTTGCTTGTTGATTGTTGTAGTGTTCTCAGCAGGCTGCATGTTATCACTAAAGGATTGCCATGCAACAGTTGAAATTGGACAAAGTGTCGAAATTGACACCACAGCCAATGATGGCAAATGTATTGGTCAATTGTTTGTTTTGTGCAAAAGGTGAAAATCAAATATATCACCGACAATATGAACAAATAATTATTATAGTGAAATTGGGCCTTTACAACCAAAGCGCTGCAAAGACTTTGAAAGAGCTTGCAAAATTTCATAAGTGTCAATATCAACACTGTGGCCATTCTAGTGTTAATCCAAAAGCGTAGAACACTTGTGATCAAGCTGAAAAGCTTTCACATCTGAATTGTCATGTGCAGTTACTTAGAAAACAGTTAAGCCCCCCTATGATATCTTGATGAATATTGCCTTGGAATCCAGATTGGCTTAGTACCTTATATACAAAATAGCATTTCTTTATGTTTTATTGGTAATAAAGCTAATTAAAATTCACCAGGTAGAGGTCAAGGATAAAATATTGGCAGTGGCTATAGGTCCACCAGTGGACCAGACCTTCATTTTTGAAAGCTTATTTGACCGCTGCCTGTAACACGACACTAATGCACAAGTGTGCAGTAGACTGCACTATGCTTGATGGAAACGTACTAAACCTAAATCTCCAAACCTAACCCTAAACCCTAAATCTGAACACAGAAGTTTGGAAACCTTTGAAAAAAGTAAAGAATACAGAGTCCCATGAAAAGTGCAACCAATACTACCAAAACAAAAGGGATAATGGTGAGAACCGAACTGAAAAGCATTAGTAAATGTAGACACGTCCACTCAACTACCATGACAGTGCTGGTAGAGCAACAAACTCAGTGTTTTATTAAAACCATGTCACTGCCAACGGATCTTTGTGCCAGATACAAGGGTGAGTTTGTGAATTTTGTAGCACCATGAACATGGTCGATGAGGAAGTTGCTATTCCTGCTGTGCAAGGGGTCATTGGTTCTGCTCTTATCATGGTTGTTTTGGCTTTGATCATACAGATGATGTTTTGATTGATGCTATGACATAAGATTGTTTCATATTCTTCTTTGGGAAAGCTTTCGATGTACTCTTTAAACTTTTGACAAACAGACATGGGTTGAGATTTAGGGTAAGAGTTTCAGATTAGGTTAAGGGTTTACCGTTAGGGCTTTGAGCTTAAGGTTACAAAAAAAATTAATCATGATTTTAATCTTTTATTCTGAGAAGCAACTGACATACAAGGATTGGTCATATATTACACAAACGTCAGCAATTTTGCTGGGTACGTTTTTTATTCCTTCCAATGTGAAAACCAGATACAGTCATTTAAACACTGCCTAACTTGCAAGTTCATCGAAATCAGGTGAAAGGTTAGCCAAACATGTATCTACATGAAGAATTTGTAACTCTTTTGCGTCCAGCCTGTTTTCAGGATTTTCGCACCAAAACAACCGAATCGCACATGGCTTTGCACGAGCGTAACTCTGGCACCAAAAGCGGTAGAGAGCTGTTCAAAGGCTCAAAAGACGCGCCATGTCTTCTATTCTGCACTCGAAAAAAACTTATTTGGTTGGGGTAAGGATTTTTTGTGGGTGATGTCATAAGTGGAGGACTTTTAGGCCACCTTGGCCCACTTTACCTGGCCCTGGGCCCAAACCATTAGATGGTAGTATTTTGCTGAATTGACCACACAAGTACTCGTAAAGACCACACAAGGTTAATCTCGTAATTTTTTGAGGGCATGATCTTGTTTGTTACCATTTGGCAGTTATGATTTTATATAACATTTTATTGTTTGCATATTGGGGACAATCTGATAGATAGCACACCACCTCAGAAAAAATAAAAAATTAATTAAACAAAGCTCATAAAATACAATTGTTGTCCAATTATTATACATGGAATGACTATGATCAAACTTCTGAAAACTGTTTTATCTTCAACATACCATCAGAAACATGTATCATGTCAAACAAATCAATAAAAGTTGAGAATACAAATTATTATTGCAGCTTGCTCTAGTCAATATATTAATTATGAGTGAAAATCCCCTTAGTTACTTTAAATGATAAAAAGCATATCGAATAGGTAAATAAGCAAAGGTTTCCTGAAACCAAAAAAATCTTCTACTCTATAGCTTTCAAATAAAACGAGAATCAACTTCATACTAGTTGACCTTTTTGAGTTACAAGCAATTGAAACATGGTCATGCATGAGCGCACACAAAAACTATGTCTAACTTGACCTTGATTTACATAAGTTCAAAGGTCATAAGGAAAGTGCCAATAATTGATTTATGGGCCATTCCGTGTCAATTCTCAGGAAGTGGTC
>JGI24022J15233_10008517_pt1 | contig 11465 bp, 6 predicted proteins | sample Ectturendosymbi2_FD_15233 | JGI IMG/M metagenome (IMG submission 15233)
AAGATTGGGAATCGGTATACATAAAACGTCACTTCTGAGGTTTCACACCCAGCTGTTCCCCCACATTTTACAACAAAATTGCGCCGAGACCGAAATCCTTCGAGACCGAGACCCGAGACCTTCGAAACCGAGACCGAGACTCCAAAAAACGGGTCTCGAGACCAAGTCTCGTGACTCCATCACTGGTGGCGAGTTTTTGTAATTCATCTGCTCAGGTTTTTTAAGCCTGCGTGGTGTTCTAACTTTGAGTCCGGTGTCCGATAGTCTTGTCAACATACAGTTCTACTTCTCAATGCTTGCAAAAGTTTTGCGAGTGTCTAACTTTCTTGTTTTTTCACCGCTCATGCAGTAGCGCAGCCAAGAATTTTGTTCGGGAGGGGCCAGTCTTGACGTTGTCGGTCACTGATGCTTTCCTAACAGCCCAACAATGGAAAATTGATACAAAGCACCAGTAAAAATCTTAGCAAGTTTGTTTCGAAGGGGGATGACCTCTTCGGTCTCATTCTGTCTGCGCTACTGCGCCTCTGCGCTCATGTTGTTCTGGTCGTTATTATTCTTAAATTATGACTTATTTGTAGAAAATGCTCGGATAAAATGAAAAAATGGATATTAGGCAGTTTATGAAAAGAAAAAGCATATCTGACAGCCGAAGTGTAGAAAATATCTAAGACAAAAAATTGAGATTTGAGGTTCAACTAACTGAGGTTCAACCAGCACTGATTAATCGGGTAAATAAGGTAAAGCATTTTGTGAACGTCGATATGCATTGCATCGTCAGAAACCTTAAAACGATAAGCAAATTTTCGACGTTGCCCTCCCCCCTGGAACATTTTTCGCGGACGCCCATGCATGCACTGATTTCTATCGAATTCTTTGGACATGAAGCATGGTGCTGTTTGGCCCAATTCTTTTAGATCACTCAAAAAGATAAATGCCGAACTTATCAATTTCCACCTATATACGAAAAGTAGTAATCAAAAAGCTCCACAATTTTGACAGGTGGTGAACAGCCTAAACATGTGAAAAACAATAAAGGAGCGTTTTGATATTCAAGTGCAAGGCCCCCAAAAGCGCAAGGTCCCGGACATTTGCCCAGTTTGCCCAATAGTTAATCCGGCCCTGTCTACTACACCACTTTGGCTCCAAATTACCCGTTTACCAGACCCTAACTTTTGCAACCTGTGCAAGCCCTAGAAGCTCATAGCCACGCAGGTTTACTAGTAGCCTATACATCTGCCACACTAAAATTATGACTGCACTTGTTGAGTACAGAACCAGGTTCTGTACTCAAATGCCCTGCATGAAATCACGGTGAATAGTCAAAGCTAGCTCAATCTTTTTTCTCCTATCNTTCNATCCTTAGCAATACTCCAACGGCACATCATTACATCACATGACAACTAGGCATTGGCAACAAACATTTGTTGGCATGCATCATGCTATTTTTTAATGTTCAGTGGGATATTTTCAACAAGTGCCACAAGCTGCAGCCTGGTCATTAGGTGGGGTTGTCAATATTAAATTTTGGCAGTTGAAATGAAGAACCCGGGAAAGTTAGCTTTGCTCAGTTTCAATAGAACTGCTGCTTTTCTGTANAATGTAACTGTGTCGGAAAATGACGTTCTTGAAGCGAGATAGCAGAGTTGTCCTTTTAGCTGATTTGCTGCCAAACCTAGCAGGATAATTTCACTGTTAGCTATAAAATTTTCAATCTAGCAGTGAGCTGATTTCTAGTAGAATTTCGAAAACCGTTTGGCAGGTTTAGCTGGTAACAAATTCCTGGCAAAACGTTTCAACAGTTTTTGGAGATGAAAACCTTACATCTTCTTCATCATAAATGATTTATCTTCTTCTAAACGCTTTAAATTGGCCAAACCAGGACCAGGCACAACCAGCTGCCTTCAATCATTTGGAATTTTTATTGTGGCGAAACGAATCTGCATCAAGCAGATAATTACTTAATACTTATTATTATTGCTTAATAATAAGTAATTAGATAGCTTGGTAAAGCTTTAAATGATTTGCTTCTGTCTCGTGCTCAGTGAGCGCGTTAAGTTAAAAGATTACAATGGTAGGATATGTTTTTATCCCCCGAGACATATGGTATGTCCAACTGGTTCAGTTACGCCGGTGGCGCTAGGTAGTAATGTCTGGTAAAAAAACTCCTTGGTAAGCCAAAACAATATAGTATTGTCAAAAGCTTCGACATGTATGCTTGCAAGATTCATAATTGGAAATTTGGCTCGGTGCTAACTACTGCCTGTCCTGCTGATTCAAGAAAGGCCTATTGCAAAGTTTGCAATAATGGAACCATAAATAGATTATTCGCTTTCAATTGTAAAAAAGATCGAAATAATACAGAAATTTGTCGGAATGAACATCGTTCGGAGCTGTTAATACACTTCGGCGCCAAGGAAGTACGATACCGTTCAAAATGCACCATGTTCTTTTAAGCAGAGCTCCACCATCAGAAACGTATTTCACTTTTTTCTCGTCAAAAGTGCGATGCAAAATCATTTTCACAACATTCAAGTGTCTTGCTATTGTTGCGTAACGTGGTACGGGACTAGGACAATTTTTCGCTTCTTTACTCTCACTTGAGGTGAAGCTGTTGTGGCGTAATGCTTTTGCATGTGGCAAGGGTTGGGCAGTGTTGCCACTCGTAAGGAAAAATCCCTACAGTAGGGATTTTTAGGCTTTTGTAGGGAGTAGGGAATCCCTGCGGGAAAAATCGCCATTTTGTAGGGATTCGTAAGGATTTTTGTGCTTAGAATTTTTATCGCTTTGTTCCTACTTTTGTGACACTTCACGGACGTGTTTGGTCAACAATTTATTATTAGTACGCTTGCGAAACGCGCTGGAAAATGCGTTTTTTGCCACTTTAGAAGGCAATAAATCCTAGTTGTACTGGGTTATAGTTGACGCAAGGACGGCAGTGTGGCCAAGTTTTCTGGTGGCTGGAATAGCATTCTGCTGAGTAAAAGCCAAGGCTCAGCCTACTACAGTAGATGTAGCCTATTCTATTCCAATTTGCAAAGACTGCAGTAGCAGTACAATACTAATGAAAAGTACAGTCGTGTAATGCATTGTCAATGTGTTATGACTGCATGACCTCAAAGCGCTGCTGAGGTTGAAAGAACTTTCTCCCGATTTAATAACAATAAAAACAAGCTGAGGGATTGTCTGGCTGTGTGCACTTTGGAAGCAATAATTAAGTCTAGTGAGAATTTTCTAGGTGACTTTGAAGTCAACCAAAGACTTAGGCATTTTCGAATTCCATGGCGAAGCAAAGGAAAACATTTTGAAAAATTAAAATTCTGAAGCTGTTGGTGCAATCACTAATGAGACTTTTTCCTTATTAATTGCAGCCAGCTGGAGAGTTGCAGGGGATTATGCTTAGATTTATTGCCAAAGATGCTGGCTAATCTTAGAAGACAATGAGATTTTTTTTAAAATGACATGTGGTTATGCAGTGGTGCTTTCTGTAAACTTGTTTAATTTTATACATGTAATTTAGATCTTGTACTCTTAATTATGCAACGTATATAGTATGTCGTGTTTCAAGGCCAGATGTAGCTAAAGATGATTGCGTTTTTTGTTTCAGCTTGTGTAGGGAAATGTAGGGATTTTTCATTCTTACTGTAGGGAAAACTTGTTAACATAGAGTGGCAACACTGGGGTTGGGGCAGGTAGTTTTGCTGTGCTTGTATTTTTACATTCCTCAATATTAGCGTTTGGTAGGGGGCATACAATCAAGCAGTTGTCCCGGGGCCCAGGCATCATAAGACCTCTGCATGCCCCTGAACTAAACCAAGTTTACAGATCATGATGAAAGTTGCAAGCCAGCGCTTCTCAACAAAAGCCGGTTTTAGGCCTATTTCACCTACTTATCTAAATGGTTCCCGGACATTAAGAGGGCCCCGTGCAAGTGTTGACAAAGTTAACGTTGATCTTTATACATTTTAAATTATTGTAAGCAAATTTGAGGAAAGGGCGGTACTTTATTGATCGGCGCCGGGCTGCCCTTAGCCTCGCTACGCCACTGTGTGTGACTATCCTGGCTGACTGAATGCCTAAGCGGGACATTTTGGTTGACTGACCGGGACGCCGGAACAAAACCCTCAAAACCGGGACTGTCCCGGCTAAAACGGGACGTATGGTATGCCTAGACATAGTTTAAAACAATTGAACACTGTTAAAAACATTTGGGCCCCTCTCAAAAATCTCTTCACTTCCCTGGTGTTCCAAGCTGGCTACGGGCGTGATCCTCTCAAACATGTCTCATCTCAATTTGAACTCCTTGCAAGAAAGCTGAGCCCTTGCATTTCATTCAGGGTACACCTTGAGTCGTGTTGTTCACAACATGTAGCAACTTTGCTAATAAAGTTGAGTCAACTGTTCCTCCCGTTTATTTCCAAACAGCTGAAATTGATAATAAAGCACCAGCGAAAAAGATTATCAAGTTTGTTTCGGAGGGGGCCATGGCCTCTTCGGCCTCATTCCGGTTGGGCTACTGTCTCCAGCAAACTGTGGTAGCCTTCGCATAGAGTCAATTGCTGGTGTATGATCAGTTCAATAAATATTTGTCAACAGTTAATGTCTAAATTATTCATTAAATTTAGTTTTATTCATCTAATCAGATTTCGCGTTGAAACGCCTTTACGCCAGCGTCTTCCAATGAGTTTTCATGAATCTCAGTATGACCGTTGGTCAAGCCGCATGCCGACTGCAGTGTCGTCATACTCAAAGCACGTTGGCTGCGTCCTGCCTTGGTGAATCGCGTCGGTTGCTGCGTGCGAATCAGGCGAAAGAACTTGTGGTTAATCGTGTTTGATATGCACCTGCGATGAAAGCTTTATACTGCAGATAGGAGATATGTGTAAGGCTAGCATTAATTTACTTTAAACATAGCTACTTCTGATCTTGAGCAATACGTAGTCCTGTTGGCTTTTCTAATTAAAGTCATGCAGAAATCATATTGCTATTGAGTACTTGCCCAAGTTTGTAGGTAATACTCCCATGCTAAGCAAATCAGAGAAGATTTTGATGTGCTTAAATAACAAGCAAAAGTCACTTTGCCAAATGGTGACCACAGAACTCTACCACAAAGAGACAAAGGTTAAGCAAACAGCAAGAAAATGACAGAACAGCGTTTGGGTCTGATGCCTTAGATCAGTATGGTTCTTGGCTTACCCAACTACGCGGAACCTTATTTCTTAGCTTGATGGTCACTAAGTTCTCAGGAGAAAGGTCTTTTTCAAGATTCAAGAGAATTGAAACTGAATGAAAGGGTCACAATTTTCCAGGATAGGTTGTCGACACTAAGCATTCGGTGCAGTCAAAGTGACAAACTTAGGCAAACAAATTCTAATTACTCCTAGATAATTTGATTATGAATAACGCCAGGACAAAACCTTTTTGATTGTGTACTGTGCTCTGTTCAGCCTTACGCTTTTGCCTTCTCACATGTGAATCCGTCGAGAGATTGCCACCTCCGGACACATCAAACATTGAGAGGGCATACCAGGATTTTTGCTAGAGCCCACTATTTGCGGCCAAACAATGTATCCCACGTCACCGTCGGAAGAACTATGTGCCATGCTGGGACAAAGAGTGCGAGACCCTCTATCGCTCTTTCATCCGAGCCCCAGTGAGGACTGACTCTGATAGAGCCGCTGCGTCCCTACTCTCTCAGCTACAACAGAAGAAGCAGGACACCCATTCGAACTCTTTTTCTGAATTGGTATAAACTTTCGTTTGCCTGAGACAACAATTTATGTCGTCATAAATTCATTAACTACTCCCCCTTCGTCGTAAAATTCACCTGCCCCCTCGTAGCGTCACGTCAATTTCGAACAGCTCCTTAACAAGTGATGACTGTTCCCTCTCATAGAGCCTGCTTCGCGTTACTCGCAGGTATTTCCAACATGTTCTTTCCTGAATAGAGACGTACGTGTTGAGTTTCACCTTGTTAACATTTTAGTTGTGAACCTGAAAGCAGAGTACTAAACGCCATTAGCAACCTCAAAACTTGAATCAAAGCTGCGTGCTCTATTCTACCAAGTTAATCAGATTTCAAAAATTGAAGAACCTTAAGAATGGATGGTTCAGCAGACTACTTTTCAGAAAAGACAGGTCGCACGTAAGTATTTGCAATATGTTCCGTTCATTGGTGTTATCATACAAAAGAAATATTAACAACAGTGTTTTTTTAAGGTTTTTGAAAAGGTGTCGTGGTGGAGCTTTAGGGTGTCAACACCACTTTCCCTGCTATATGTAATACTTTTAACTTATTTTCACAAAAAAGCAAGTTTCTGTCCACATATGCTAATTATTTGAATACATTTACTTTTGGCAAACAAACCAAAGACAATTTCATAAATAGTAAGGTTCGCTATAGGCCTACATAACTCATTCATTCACTCAGTTTCGTGCCCGCTTTTCCTTCGGGGAGAGTTGCGGGGGCAGCAGCCCTAGGAGGACCCGAAATACCTCACGATCAACAGAAATTTCAGATAGTTCTGCTGGCTTCCACACCTAGCCGGGACCAAGCAAGGTCGGAGATGTGGTCACCTCACCTGGTCTTTGGACGAATTCTGGGCAGCTTTCCCGTGGGTGTAGGCTGTAGCCCGAAGGAATTAGTTCGCCATTTCTTCCTGGGACATTCTGGACACATGGCCGAACTAACATAGCTGGGATCTCTCGATTCGGAGAAGTGGCTTGACGTCCCGGGTTTTACGGATTTCACACCTGTGCTCCTTATCACGAAGTGTCACACCGAGACCACGAAGTGTCACACCGCAAAAATCTCATGTATGCCGTTTGCTCTTTTGACAGTATTCTTTCAGTCGTCATCTAAGATTCATGACCAAAGGTGAGGATCGGAACAAAGACCGATAAAAACTGAAAGCTTTGCGGTATTTGAAAGCTCCCGTTCGTCACCACGGAGCAATAAAGCTCAAGCAGAACTACATTTGCTTTACCAATCCATGTATCAATACCTTTGTTCCGACTTCGGTCACTAGTGAATACCACCCCAAGGTACTTGAACGTCTCCACTCACTGCAGTGTATTTCCGCTCACTTGCTGAATACACTGCTTTGGGCGTCTTGAGAGACACAATACCTCAAACTTTTTAAAGCTGATTTTCATTCCTGCTTGGTCGCACGCAGCAGAAAACCGATCAAAGGCGTGCTGAAGACCCTGTTGAGAAGATCCACGCATGCAATACCAAATAATCCGCAAAACGCAAACGATTCATCCTGCAGTTCCCAACAGTAAAACCCTCGTCGACGTGTCTGTGACTGTCTATCCAATTCATATAGACCGGGGCTCTCCAATTTTTTTTGGGAGAGGACCACATAAACTATTGCACAACAGTTCAAGGATCGGACATCTTGCGTCATGTGCTTTTTTGGGATATGTTCCATTTGCAGGTCGGATTTGGCCGCGGGCGCGTAGAGTGGAGAACCCTGATGTAGTACGGCACACACCATCGTCGCAGTCCAACACCAACGCAGAACGGCTGTGATTTAGCTTCGTCGACACGGACACAATCTTCTCAGCAGGAATACAGTGACTTGACGGCCATTTAGAGGCACCCGTCAACACCGTACTCCCACAACCCCCCAAGGCTTTTCACGAGGAACCCAACCATATACTTTCCCGAGGTCGACAAAACATGTGTAGCCTATACGTCTTTGGCATGCTTCCAGGATTTCTCGAAAATTTGCTGGAAAGTGGAAATGTGTTCTGTAGCGCTACGGCCGCGACGAAAACCGCACTGGGTATCATCCAGCTGTGATTCAATTATTTTCGTGGCATCATGGCATACACTCTTCCTGGGAGATTAAGCAACGAGATGCCGCGGTAGTTGGTTCATTCACTCCTGTCTCCCTTTTTGTGCATGGGGATGATCAATTTGCCAATCTCTCGGTGCCCTTCCAAAACGCCATGCCACTTGACACACACGAATCAGCCGAACCATCTGACGTTCTGAGTTCCCCTAATTCACTATCAAAGTTAAAATACCCCGCCTGAAAAACTTTGCTCAGTTCTGTCAGGTGAGGTGCCAATGTGAACAAAAGGAAACAGCTTGTTTAAATTTTTTGTTTTCATAAGTCACAGCAAACCAACGCACATTGCATCATTTTTATTTTCTGACAGCTGCTTCAATGCGGCCCAAATAGCCAAAATCACCCCTAGCTCTCACTGTTGCTTCACTCGACAGCCACCTTGTTTTGCATGCGCGCTGCAACTGCCGACCTTTTGTCTTCACTGTAGTCTGATGCATTGCCAGGCAAGCCGACCGCAACGGTGAAACAGTAAAACATTTACACAATTGCAAAAGGTTAAGTATACAAGAGGCCGTAGCGAGGCGGTGCGCATGACATTGTACAGATACCAAACTTACAACTTTCGCTTCCAATTTCCGCGCCCGGAAAATTGTGTCGGCCAATAACATTGCAGCCATCTGTTGCCATAGCCACGTGCGAGAAAACCAAATCGTTTTACTTCAATGCAAGGCAAAACCATATCTTGGCTTTCAGAATTTAGGGTGTCTTTGCAAAATTTTAGGGTGTCATTTTGACACAATTTGCATGTTTTTACTCGATGGATAGTTGAAGCATGTTTTATTCCACGGACAAAGCATTTGCGTAAATGTATTTTATTTTGTAAACAATACAGCAACTATTCATTCACCGTAGCTTGACCGTGATTCGTTTCTTTTAATGATTTGCTTCTACTCGTTGCACTAATCTGTGAAGTGGTGATATTTTTAGATTTCAATACAATTTTCTCAAATATGATTACACATATTCTACATTTTCTGAGTGTTTCCTTTGTTTACATGCTTGTGCTTCCGAAAACATTTGTTGTAATATCAAAATTTTCAAGGACTTTACTGTAAAGCATCGGTAGTGGTCTGCTGTTTTTCCGCCAAGCCGATGAAAATTGCTGATAACTATGCCGTAATATCTGCACGTTTCAGTTTGAGGTATTTTTAATTTGCTTTCGTTTGTATCCATAATGATATCTGCGTTACTATTATGACAGTGTTGTAGACCGTGACGTGAATTTTATTAATTTGCACAAACGTACAAAAATAATTTTTACTACATCACAAAATGAAAATGATACTACTGGTGCTGATACAAAAAAGACGACCTTGGACTTATAGATCTGCTTTTCTGGAGAGTTCAGACTTTTCACATACCCACACACATAAGGATACGGCGTCAAGAGGCATCCAGTTCTAAACTGACTTTTTTATTTCACGCTTTTAGGACGAGTAAGGGGATTTCCGGAAAAGCGTATGGTTTGTACACTCCTGATAGCATTGACAATTGTAAACTGACCTTAGGAGATAGCCTATCTACTTTACATAAGCAAAAAGAAGCCGAGCTTATTTGCGATAATCAGCACAAATCGTGCAAAGCGTATTTTATTTGCATTCCACCCATGTAAGCTTTTATTAAAATAGTTTAGTTAAGAATTTGAAGTTGAATTCAATGATGAGAGCTTGTGCCGCTCCTTTCCCGGCAAAAATAGGTTGCAAAGCTTTCGTGCGGATTGTTCTACTGTTGGTCTTTACGGCGTAACAATGACATGGCAACAACTCTTCAAAGGTTTACTTCAAGTTGCCCAGTGGGCATTTTTAATGCCAATTTTCAGAAATTTGGCCATTTTTAAAGTGGTTTGGCATGAAAAAATGCTGTTTGGCATGTACGCAGTGCCGTAGCAGCCCAACTCTGGGCCCTCCCCAAAATGCTTACAGGGCCCCCTAATTTCGACGTTATGTTACATTTCGAGGCCGAATGCCCTTCAAAAAAAATCCTAATTGCAGACACAATTTTGGCAGAACCAGACCCGTAACCAGGTTTTAAGATTTGGGGGGAAATATTTGTTTTTATTATATGTTTAAAGCAAATTTTTCTGAGCACAACAAAATTTGGAGATACACAAAAAAATTTGGGGAGAACTGACCCCGAATTACCCCCGTGTCTGCGGACCTGGACAGAACCGTCGCCAGAAAGTCTTCCAGTGGGGGCTTCATGTTTGTGCAGCCGGCTAGAAATTCTGAAAATTGATATTTAGTTCACAACATGAACAGTATTTGCAGATTGTGCAAATTAATTATAAATATTTTCTCGCAAATATCCACAATAGGCTCGTAGTTTCCAACTAAAACTTTTTGAACGAGCTTAACAAAAGGGCTTGGGTCGTAAAATCATTGCCGTTTCATTGACGGCGATTATTTCGAGATGTCGTAGTGAAATGCAAATGTAAAGAAAATTTGCAGGAAATCAGAATCAATCCTATCGTTCAGTTATGAAAACATCATTACCGAAAGAGCAAACATAAGGCCGGCCAAAGCATGTGCGCCGCGATGACCGTTTTCTTTCACTAGTGCAAATTGATAAACTTTGCCATGAGCTTAAATGAAATATGCTTTTAGAGGCATTTTACTGGCCGAAATACGCATGCATAAGCCTTGCCGATGTCTGGACTTGTTATTCTCCTGGTGCATGGCATATGTTTAGATTAATAACATTTTGTAACTCAAATCGCCCATAAATGTTAACAAATATAGACTAAGGCCTACGTGGACGTAACGATTAATATCCATAATCCATAACTGCACCACTCTGTTTTGGGACAACTGAGCAATGGTTGTTAGATAGACTCTTCTAACTACACAATTAACGTCATCTGGCTATCTGAACAGCAGGCTGCGCAAATGTGTAACTTTGGTCGTAAGCACCAAAGGTATCTTGCTGCTACTATGCAGTACAAATTAAAAGAAGACTACCTGGGCTAGACACAGTATATTTTTTTACAACAATCACCACACAAAACACGTTGATCAAGTGGAAGTCTTACTTCTGGATGTATACAATTAGGCCAGTGCCGGATTAAGGTAGCCCGGGGCCCGTAGCATTTCAAGAGCGCGGAGCCCTAAGTTAAAAAAAACAACATCTCAACACCTGCTAAATCATAAAGTGTGTGGGCAAGGCATTCGTGTTTCTAGCTTTACCCTCTGTATGCTCTGTCCAGTTCGCATCGTGACATGGCAGTCTGAGTGTATCTTTCTGACCGCCAGTATTGCCAGATGGTAGTGACCTAAATCTGCTAAATAGTGTCACAAAAAACTGCGAGATTCTGCTAAACGTCTTGTCACAAATTTTCAACTAAAATCTGCTAAAAGCAGTTAAATTCTGTTAAAAAACTGTCATTTTTAATATGATTAAAAAAACCTATAAAGTTATACAATATACTGGTCACGTGACATTATTTCTGCTGATTCACTGAAAGCTTGAGTGGTCGAATGCACTGGTGCCACGTCTTGTGATTATTCACTAGATTAGTGATTTTGTAGACTGACCTAGTGATCTAGTGATGTTTCACTGCAAGCTAGTGATTTTACGCAAAGTATGTGTTTGAAGAAAATCGGCAATATACAG
>JGI24022J15233_10008520_pt1 | contig 11463 bp, 9 predicted proteins | sample Ectturendosymbi2_FD_15233 | JGI IMG/M metagenome (IMG submission 15233)
GTTCCAAAGATTTCTTGAGTTCGTGATACTTTGAGATCAATTGCAACTGCTAATACAAAGATACAAACAAACAGAGTTGTGGGACGATGGCAGCCATCTGTGAATAGCCGTTAGCATGCCTCAGTTCTTAACCCTACGTTTTGACTGAAAACGTGTGCACAAACATATTTTGAAAACATCCTGCTGTATCTTCAAGCGCTCCTTTGTAAGCGAACCAGTAGAGTTCACAGCAGTGGTTCTTAACCTTTTTTCGACCACGCTTCCCTTGAGTAATTGTCCTTTGTTTCAAGCCCCTTAACTTTAAATAAGTTGTAAAAACAAATGTATTTATTGGTAAATTTAATCATAAAACTTTCCATGTTGTAGGGCGCGTAAGGGCTCGCACCCCACTTTAAATTTATTGGCACCCCCTGGGGGGCGCTCCCCCCGGTTAAGAACCACTGGTTCATAGGCTTGGAATAGGGTAAGTTTATTTTGCGTAAGCAATAAATTTTTAAGTGTAGTTACGCGAGTGCATTGGTTTTTATTTCTATGCTAATAGCTGGGGTATCAGTTCTCGTGATTTTCAACGCCAACACCAGTCAAACAAAGCTTAAACTGAACGTAGCACCGTTTTTTATGCTTTTCCGTTGCTTTCTCTTTGCAGGTGTCATGGCAGCAAGCTTTAACGGCACGCAGCACATGACGTTTCCTTTCCAAAGGAAAATTCATCTGAGTGGAGAAGAAATAACGTTACGGTTCAAGACGCCTATTAGTTCAGGTTTGTCTTCGTTAGTCTAAGCTGGACAATTGTTTTGGTTGTAGCAACGCTAGCCAACATACAGTAGCCTTTCATAACTGACAGGTTTAAGTATTTCTTAAGCGGTTCCGACTGCGCCTTTAAATCAGCAGGTTCCATGACCGCGATCAGTTGTTGGAATGCAGAAACAAGGCAAGTGGGACGAGAGGAAACGACGAATGTGCAAGCACATACTGGCTTCATAGCCAAAGAGTTGATCTGGGNCTGATAGTTTTTGTATAAATCGTGAAAGCAAATACTGTAGTTCCTATAAATTTATTAACCCCGATGATAGCTAAACACGACCCAAATTTGCAAATCGACCCTTATTTGCGTTGCGATTCATGGCTAGGTTGATATTACGAAAGAGCTAGGCAGATGGATTGAATGAAAAAGTCTTCAACGTTTTTCCTGATATTTTTCAGCTGAAATCGATCAAGGTCTTAAAGTGCAGTCGAACGGCTAAAGATCTAAAGTTTAACCTAATGTTCAACTGTTACGTCAGTCTTACGATGAAATTGGTTTTGGTTGCCAAACAAGAAAGGGGTTTCTTATTAATTTTTCTAAAATGCGTGTTAAGAGTCATGATATATACCGCTCCTGTCTTTTGAAATGGGGTTCAGGGGTGCTTCAATGAGGTAAAAAGTGGCGAAGCGGCTTAATATAAGAAGATCGGTTTTGCATTAATAGAAATTTAAGCAAAATACTTTTAATCTTACTCCACATCTGATTGTCACTTTACAATCATCCTTTAAAAAATGGAATTTAACTCCATTTTATTTAAGCCATACCGTGTGTATTGAAATTAATAGCAAAATTGCTTAGATGTAGTCTAAAGATTGTTTGCACAAACAGATGTGACTATGGCGGTGTGAACTTTGACAAATAAACTTTGGGAGCCGGCGAAGGTATTAGATTGAAGCCGGCTCAGCATTAGGGAAACCTCGTTTCCAACACCCACTACTTTTTTCAACTCCTTGTTTTGGTCAAAAAAGCTTTAACTTCTGAAAATCTGTTTTCTGTCAGTGCATTCCAGTTACGTGCGTCCTGTGCATTGCTTCACTGTGAAGACAGAAAAAGCGGTTGCAGAAACATCCGAGATTTTAATCGCGACTTCGATTGATTGTATTGGAATTTTTGCTTACACTTAACAAGCAAGATTTCATAGCGCGCTGATGTTTCGGATTTAAACCGGTAAAAAACACTTGAGCAAAATGTCCATGCTCAGAAGATTGTACCTCCTGTTTCTGTTTGGTTATAGAAACTGTTCGTAGAAATAAGTCATACTGAAGGTGAGATATTGTTAGTGGCGGGTAAAGATATAACTTGTTCAAGGAATACTTTCCGCAGAAAAGCTGTTCACCACATCAGTTTCAATGGTTTCAAAACGTAAAGGTTGGATGTAAATTAACATTTCTGGAAAGATTATTCTGCTGTCTAGGTGTGTTTTTGAAAGATTATCGTGCTTTCTAGGTGTGCTTCTTGGTACGAAGTCAAGCACCAACCGTGACACACTGAAGATTGAAATGATAAATGAAGGGAGGATCATGCTGACGGTTGACCTCGGTGAGAAAACGTACTTTTCTTTCTTTGTATCAGTGGTTCCCAACTAGGAGTGCGAGACATCATTCTAGGGGGTGCGAGAAGCGTCCATCTAAGTGAGAGGAAATTAATCTATTTATTTGCTCTCGTTCATGCTCTTGCAATGCAATTTGAGAGTAAAACTGTGGATGAACATTGGTGCTCGGCTTCGGCTGTGTTTCCAAGACTTTGTGAAACTGCATTTGCGACAACATACGTATGAGAGTTCGGATTTAGCTTTGTCAATTAAGAAGACATCTAGAAATTGCTTGAATTCACAGGCAGACATGTCTGTTGCTGTCAGCAACAGAGTTCCGCGTTTTAAGAACTCATTAGCAAGAAACAGGAACAAAAGAGTAATTGAACTAAAATAAATTAGAAAACCTTTGTAAGTCAACCGTTGGTTTTATTATTTTGTGCATATTTCAAGCAAGTGAATATTTTTTGTAGAGTATATTCAGACCTTAATCTGTGTCATCCTTTCTTTTCCATATGTTTGATCCGCTTTACGTAGCAAAAACTTTAAATTTCTTTCTAAACTTTTGAAAACCAGTTCTTGATAATCAATTGTAAAGGGTGTGAGATCAGAACAAAAATTGGTTACGGGTGCATGAGTAAAGGTTCTGCTTTAGATGATAAGTATCAGCTAGCTGTTAAGAACGGTTGTTGCTGTACAACATTTGAGTTTACACTGCTTGAGAGAACGGGTCTAAGTGTCCAAGGAGTACGGAGATTTCGATGAATAAATTTTACGTTGCCTTTTGTCTATAATCAATGGCTTCACAAACAAGCAGAAAGATTGTTGTACTCCGCCACCGTTTTGTGGGAGTGTTAATTTTGAAAAAGTGAACACAAAAAAAGTTTGGATATTTAAGCAAATATACGCACAACAAATTCTTGCGCCAATTCGAAACTCTTGTAATTTCTAATTATGAAGCAAGGCTCTATTTGTACCTATAACGTTTCGAAGCCCTTTATGATTTACCAAGAACTTGAAAATTGGTACTGTGGCCTTCTTACCAGGCACATGGTGTACAGAAGAGCTACGGGAAATATCAAGAACGCAAAACAAACCGAGTCAATTGATACCAGACCTTGTAAACACTCAGTCGTGGCGCTACAAGACCACTGTAGTTATAAAGCGCCATCAAAACACTATATCAAAAAACGACAAAAATGGCACCTCGTCTTTTTTTCTATGACTCATGTGATGCCGATGGCTGGACTTAGAGAAGTGTTGCGTGATTTGCATCGATTATGTAGGTTGGAGAACTGTCAAGTAGAGTGGCCGGTGCAAGAGGCAAAAAAGGCTAACGCAAAGTCAAGCTGTAGAATTTGACTGTTTGTTTTCGATTGTATATCCCATCCGAAGTGAACATGCACTGCAATATGCTGGCAGGCCTGGAATAAACATGAAAAACTAGACAGCTTACCTACGACATTCGCGAAAGCGTTCAAGGTTAGGGGGCCGTTCACAATTGGAAGTAACGTTTGTTTGCCCAAAAATTAATTCCCCTGTCACATTTCGTCACAAATATCCATACCCTCAAAATAACGTCACATTTTGCGCAGCCCCGGTGTTAGTCAAGGGTGGGTTTTTTAAACATTTGATCGTGTTTTTTTACTTTTAAACTGGAGCACACTCTCGGGACTGCAGGTGGACCAACGCTTGTCTTCATCTGCACCTCATGTGGCAAATGATAGTTTCACATAAACTTCGCCACGCATGGCGGCAAGTTGCACCTCCGATGCAAAAGTGGAACCATTTGCGGTGTTTACTCGGCTACATTATCGCAATAGAGCGTAAATGCTTATCCACTTCATAAGTATGCTGTCGACCATGGCTTGTTTTTGGCACAAATAAAAATTTACTGTCGCTGAAATGTGTCTTTGTGGGTGGTGAAATAATTACTAGCCCTAACCTCCGGCTGGCTTCAGGTCCAATAACTGCAAGAACGTTCGTCTTCAGGAGAAACAAAGCAAAACGAACATGAAGTAAAAAACGTACACCAACAAAAGATAAAAGCGAAGATATCACATTGCTCAACAGCCAACGAAAAGATCTGGATCCACCGGTTGGACGAGGTGCACGTTACCTAACCCCACACAATGCTGTTTGACCCCAACCAGTTTTTTCAGAGCCACAAATTTTGTTGTAACATTGCTTGCCTCGAAAAAAAATTGTTCGTTGCTTTTTCTACTAAAACGATCTCAAACGTCCGATGCTGAACAACTCAGGAAAACGCCTTTAACGTTTACTCGTTCGCTCGATGCATTTCCCCGAGGCAAAGATAATTGATCAGACATAAAGTGCACAGGTACTGGAATCGCGAGAATAGCCTTTCCTGGAACAGTCTGCTCTAAGATCCAGATATCCAGATGATCTTCTTGCCATTCAGAACTTTCCACGTTTGCTGCTATTTGCGATTATCACCATCATCTCGCGTTGTCAGCGCGCAGCCACTTTTGTCGGCCGCACTAATTTAGTTTGCACTGTTTGTTGCTTGTGCGAAGCCNTCTGGTTTCGCAGCATCACCAGTGAAGCAAAATACAGATGACATGCCTTACATGTTCTATCACGCAAAACTTTCTTGACCGAAGGACAACAGAGGTCATACGGGCAGAACCAAATGTTGCAGCTGAGCTGTTAAGAATATTGTCCATTACATAGGTGCAGAGCTGCCAAGTAGACTCAAAGCCACNAACAGAGATGGAAACTTGTACTTAGCGNCGTCAATCGATCGTTCAGGCACTCATGATTCCTTCGCTTCCTTGCGCAACAGGCAAAGGTGGTGGAAGGAATCTGTCTGCAATCGCACTGAAATAGGAACTTCTTGGTTTTGCACAAGACTTCTAGTACCAATCTGCTTAAGATATTGGCTTGTTCGGACGTGAACATCTCACAATGTTGATCTTTTAAAACAAGGCGCTGTTCAGCTAATTCAGATTCTGCTGATTCGCTATATTCAGCAAAAGTTGGAAAAGCCGTCGCAAATGAATTTAGACCAAAATTAAGTTTTGCCAGCAAAACCAAGGTTCTTTTTTCAAGATGTGGGTCAGTATTGAAACCTTTCTTTTCCAAATAACTTCCAAAATTATTATGCGGGAGGATCAAACTTCTGAATTCCTGATGCCTTTTTTCATTCAACCCTTTTATTTTTTTAATTTTTTATTATAATTCCTGATGACCTTTTTCATTCAACCCTTATGCCTTTTTTCATTCAAGCGCTTCGTTCAGGAGAGACTGATGTGATGAACAACGCATCAGTGTTTTGTTTGACAAAGTGATGAATGCCAACCTTTATAACTTTTTGGCAGAGTGGATATTCGTCCATGCTTCCATCAACAGTTACAACAAAAACATTTTTTAACCAGTCGATCAATTCCACTTCTAGTAATGTCTTTAAACTCTTTCAAATCCAATAGCGTTTCGAAGTCGAGGTCGTAGCTCATTGCTGATGAAGACAAGTGTTCTCCCGANCTTATCGCAATATAAGTCGGACCTGAGTAACCATCCGCTCCTTTGTTTCCTAGTCCATCACATCCAATATAATTCCATGCATATACCGATGGAATGAGCTTGTGCTGACCAACTACCACCCAGTCGTGCTCTGAAACGCAAACACTATTCGACATGCATCAACAGGGCATTTTGCTGCTTTGCGGCTGTCAAGTCAATAGGAGCGCTGTCTTTGCCATCTTGGCTGATAAAACATACCTCATTTGGTCCCAGAAAAGGCGAAAGCTCTTCCAGGTGTGCAGTTGGCACTGTACAAAACTCCACGTTAAAATGTTGTGCATGCTTACCATTTTGTGCTCTAATTAACTCTGGTTCCGTAAACATACGGCGTTTGCCTTGGTGGGACGAACTGCTTTTCGGTTTAAGACAAAGATAAACTCCACTTCTGTTACTAACAAATCTATCGTTTTTCAATTATTCTTCTAACTGGTATAACGATTTGATGCATCGATATACATCAGTATGTCGATTATCGTGAGAAGACGATCCGTGCACCGCAGTATCTATTATTGTTTTGAGTAGCGATGGCTGTTCCACTATCGCAGGTTGTCTGTCAAAATGCATCCTAGTTTTCAAACTTTCGCGTAGTTAAAGTTTTCTTTTAGTTCCATTTGCCTTTCATAACCATTTTTGATCTTTTTTCTTATTAACTTGTTTTCCAACCAACCTTCTTTTACAGCAATTGCAGCGTTTTACGCTGCTCATTTGTAAGCAGTTTTTGCCCTAATCGTTCAAGTCCAACGACAGTCCAACAAATTAAGAAATTAAAAACCCAAGTACAAATAAATTCCAAAAAGTCAACAAAATACAGCTTTTTAATGACAAATATTACGAAATTATTTTTCATTAACTCAGTTCATATCCGGTCCTGATTCCAAATTTATGAAACATTTTGCAGTCCGGATCCAATCCAAAATCAACAAAATTCTTCCTAGTCCGGATCCAGTCCAATTCAAGTCCAGTCCAATGCTCATCTCTGGTGTGCACTCGATGTGGGCAGCGAGTCATGTGCTACACGTCACTGGTGTTAAAGTTTATCCCCCGCTGAATCGAGTTGAGATGATTTGCTCTTCTCTTTTGGCGCAGAAGATGTTTCTTTGACCAAAGCAGGAATAGCGTAGCCTTGTTTTTAGCAGTAATTTTGAGTTGACTCTTTAGACATTCACCTCTATTTTCAAAATCGTCAGCTTCATTGACGTCATACCATAGTTTTGTGACATCAACCTGACAGTCTTGCTTAGTTTTTGAAGGATACGCCACAACATAAAACTTGCAGAGCGAGTGGAACGACTGGTTTTTGTTTTCCGTATTACTAAAAACTGCTAATGTAAAAATGCTCTTCATATGTTGGCTCACGACCAACGCACTAGCACTGAAGTTTGCTGTGCGATGCGAAACAAGCTCTTTATTACGTTCTTGTAAACATAAGAGCCACGGTCTCGAACTTCTTTGCTTATGCTTGCACTTCGGCACTTCACACTCCTGGCCCAGCAGTGCAACTTGCGGACGTGCGGAAGTGTNGAGCTGCGATGGAATGGTCAAAAAAGTGTGCACGGCCATGCGAAGCCGTGCTGACGTCACAGACTCATTTATCCTCTCCCAACGTCGTCAAAAAGCGTCGCAAAAGTCATCTCCCACGGAGAGTGGCGTCATTTGTGAACGGCCCCTAATGTGGCACAAGTCTGATAAAACTTATTAACCTTTGGCAGAGCTTTTGCCTATATACATCCGTGAAGTCTGTTTTAATAGCATGCTGTAAACCAGCGTTTCCCTTAGTATATTCTAATAAAGGTTACGGACCCCTCAAGAATAAACGTTGCAATAAAAATATTTGAAATATCGTCTTAATCAGTCGTAGTAGTAATCGAAATGTCTGCAAAACCTACTAACCCTTTTGAAATATCAAAGTAAAGTCTATTAACCCTTTAAATCACATCTGCGGTACACATGAACCATTAAAGGGGTTCACGGACTCCAGATTTAAGAACCCAGGCTTTGAACAGTTTTAACGGGTTGATGATTTTAGGTTGTTTGAAGTTCTCAGCCCTCCAGAATCTATTTAAAATTGAAAGGCTTTGAGATATTAGTGCTTTGATAGAACTGACAGTGCATAGGAGTATAAGAAAGGTAGCCCCGCTGCTCATTTTGCTTCAACTATCTGAGCGAAATGTGGAGACAACCATCTTTTCTGCCTGGTGATGCATTCAACCTTTTCTGTCCTGTGAGGTCAGGATTAGCTTACGTTTTATGGATTGGTTTTAAGTTGTAGTCGTAAATGAACACCCTGGTTCTAATAATTTTGAAAGAAGCATCTGTGTGTACTTACCGTCATTTTTGTTGATTTATTGCTCCAAATTACACATGTTATTGATGTTTTGTTGTGTACAGATTGTTCTCTGCCAACCTGCACTGCACCTCGTAAGTTGTTCTTGCACTTCATATTTGCACTTTGTCGTTGGAGCATGTAGTCATTTGTTATACTTCGTTGAGTGGTTTTGCTTGTGGATCATTTTTCATCTGTTTGGTTTAGTTTGTTTTTGATTCAGAAACGTCCGATCAAAACTAGTTTTGCTTGAAACCACGCGCGTGTTTGATGTTTAAGCTCATGCCAAACAGGGTAGATGCTGATATTCAACTTTGTTGATGTGGCTTTGAGCGATTTTTCCGCTCTCCGCGCAGGACTGGACACTTCAAGCTTCTGACATTTACAAATAATTTCGTGCTCCTAACTCAAATTGATCCAGTATTTGTTGGTGAATCCATAGAAACGCAGCTGCCCAAAGCAGAGGCAAAGCGTGATTTTCAATCCATCCCTTTCGGAAAAAATGTTTTCGTTACCGAAAGCCACCTTGATTAATTATTCATTCGATGAAGCCGGCAATCCATAGTCGATCGTGTGTTCCCAGTGACAGCAAACAGACAAGCGAAGATTGCACACTTTTTAATACTAGCTATGACGCACCTCCTCATGGCAAAAGCTAGATAGATTCGATAGCGATAAAAGGCACCTGTGCCGGCTGTTTTGCTCACACTCGAATGCGGAGAAAGCAGCTGAAAGTGATACTGCATGGATAAATAATCCGTTCTGACAAAGAGGTCGATCTGACAAAGGGGAGAGTTGCTTCATTTAGCGCTAAGATCCACAGGGTTAAATCCAGAATAGCTGCGGTTTGGTTCCGAAAACACTTGTGGGAAATTTCGCAATTTTTCGTAAATGCATGGCCAGTAAAATGTCTTTTTTGTTCAAGTCTAGAGTGTCAAAGTCACTGTGGTGATTGATATGCTCCATGTTTTGCTTAGTTTGCGCTGATACAAGCTAAAGTTTGTTTCGCTACAATCGTTAAGAAACCATGTTATGTGTTAAATTATATACTGATGCAGTCAGGAACAACAGTGAGAACAGTGGCGGATCAAGGAGAGAGAAATTGGTGCATTTTTGCTCCAAGATGACTGTTATACCTTCAAAAAAACTCTGTCACACAGATGTTAAAGTTATAGGCGGTTTCCAAACGGCAGCGTTTCGGCGGTACTGTTTTGTCAGTGGAGTACAGAGATCTCTGGCAAAGCGTTTTCCTTGTTACTTTCCAAACAACAAAGCATGTATTCGGCGCTGAGCGGCAGTATGAACTTCGGAATTAACCGATTTTGAATTAAATTCATTAACCATGGACACTTTCGATCGACATCGTGCAAAATTGCTGCATTTACGCCCTTAGGCGTTACTAATATTGTCCTGGGAAGTGTCATTTCAAACGAGGTTTGCTGGTTCAAACCGTTTTCCTCTTTTCATATTTCATCAACCAGGTCTACGTATACCAGGAGTTCTCGGGATTTACCTATTTTGTGACTAATTGCAGATTTGCGAAATCGAAAGAACCCGTAGCTGCAGTGAAAGTTTTCCATTTACCGTCTTGCATTCATTTTGTCGTTCGAGTGACCTGAAAAGTGTTTTTGCCATCTCGCGAACAGGTAGCGGTCAAAGCGTCTTGGAAGTTGGATCCAATCTCAACGACCGACGATGGCACAGTCTGCAAGTAACTCGCAGAGGGGGTCACGTAAATTTGAACGTGGATGGAATGTCTAACAGAAGTAAGTTGCTTTCGATGAAAGCTTGCTGACCCAGTGCGCTCTCCCCGTTTTAAAAGCAGCGTTCCACATTTAATAGACTGATGCACATTCGTTGTGATAGATTTTCACACAGAATTTAAAGTACTGCATTGTGTAGGCTTATGTTGATAAATTTTTACAGGCGCTCAACTTTAGTGAAAAGCTAAATTGATACTAAAGACGAAAACAAACCAGGCTTCACGACCTATGACAGAAAAGTAAAAGCTTTATTTCGGATTGAACAATATCACAAACGTGTTGACGTTATTGGACAAAACGAGAAAGTTACAACTATGCCACTGATTGCGCCAATACTAAAAATGTCGGAAAACAATATAAAATTTGAAGAATTTTTAATTTAAACTTTTAACAGCTCCTGTTCTTTCAGTTGTGTGGTGTATCTTCATTAATTTCTTTAACTCTGCTTCGAGGTCATTTGCACGCAGAAGTATTCCAACTCGGCTAAAATACGGCTTCATTTTAACCCATAATTAGCTCGTGAAGACACCAGAACGATTTTTCATTATTATTTTACAACCAACTATGCGAACATTCATGGTGATTTAGCTTTTGTTGAGAAAAACTATACCCACACGACTTTTTAACCAAGACCCAAATTTACAAAGTATTCCTCCCAGGCATTTTGATAATAATTCCCCAAGTCTTTGTAAAATCGCTTTTTGCAATCTATACAAAATAATTTAATTATTATAAGTTTGCTACAGCGGATTGCTCATGAGTGTTTTCCGAATTCTAATTCAGTACTCTTACATAAAACATAATTATTTCTGACTTTATACTGCCAGTTTGTTTTATTTTGAGAGTTCTTCAACTTGCCATCATCACAAACGTTTAGTGACACGTGATTGATTTGAACCAAACCAAGATTTCTTTTTGCTGTGGAGCGAAGGATTTGCTTTGTAACTTGACTCCACCATGTCAACTGCACTTCGCATTCACTTTGGCTTCCACTTGCAGTCCTATCCGTTGGAAGTAATTGTATTGGCAGTATTTGATTAGAAATGATTCACGAAGTTCTTTCTCCAGTGAGCTGTCAGCAAAAGCTTTCTGTTAGACGCACGTGCTTTCGCCACATCTCAGATACTCACAAGTTTCCGCAATTTCATGATAAGGCACGTTCTATTATCAGGTCAGCTTTGAAACAACGCAATTCAGTTGTTTCCAACAGCCTTTTTATCCCTTCTGAGGTTGGTCTAATCAACTTTGATTGACAAATGTATTAAAAGTATTTTTCGTCTTTTGTACTCCTGGACACCCGGAGTTAGTGTTTCGCCTCTATCCAAACAATTTCGCTTATCGATCTGCATGTACTTCATGTTATTTGCCTAGTGCGAAGTTTACTGCAGAAACACAAAATTCAAAATGCTCTCAAATGGACGATTATCTCTCAGTGGAAGTGCGATTACGCTTTGTTAATGAAGTCCAACCAACACCGTCCTCGCACGTGGGGGAGTCG
>JGI24022J15233_10008522_pt1 | contig 11461 bp, 5 predicted proteins | sample Ectturendosymbi2_FD_15233 | JGI IMG/M metagenome (IMG submission 15233)
TCTAAAAATAAAAACATAAGTAAACGAATAGCTCGCGGAGCCCCGAGGTTTCTCTCGCGGAGCCCTGGGGCTCCGTACGGAGCACTTTGAGAACCTATGCCCTAGAGATCCGCAGGAAACTTTTTTGATGATTTCATGACAAAATATAGATGCGACATTTCTACCCACTTGGTTTATTACAGGAAGTAGGGTAGGCACTTCAATCATTGCATGGGGTTCCACAGGCCGCAGGGCTGGCCTTAAGCCGATGCAATTGCATTGGGTCCCACCATGGTGTTTGGGAAGGTTCATTTTTTCCATATACTCTAAGCTCGAGGGTCAGTATCAACGGCTTATAAATCTCATTATCAGCAAACAATTATCTCATTTGAACGAACAGTGAATTTCCTCTACCAAACATTCGCGCTCCACTCTCATGCTATATGAGGCGCTATATCCGCGCTCCACCATATTCCACTCTTTATGGATGGAGCTTGGTTGTTACAAGTGCCAGTTAAGAATGTAGTAGACCTACAGCTATTGCAAATACAGTAGCTTATGCAGTGATTCAACTCGCAATGAGCAGGTCAAGACAAGTGTCTGTTGTATTAACTTTGGCGGCAGTTTTTCCAACGTAACGATGTTCAGTTCTCGAAAGATCCTTCTGTTTTGGAAAGTTTTTGGTTGGCTGCGGAAGAGTTGTAAGTCGGGCCGAACTTTTCGGGTTGGGACGGGTTTGGGATTAAGTTTGTCAAAGTGTTTCGAGCCGATATTGGGTCTGCATACAAAACTTTTTGCAACGACGGACACTTTTGTTGCCAGTTACTGTTGAAACAATCGAGTTGACTAAAAATGATTGTGTATTATTTAGTCATTTTTACTACTTTGCTACGCTACCGATAGCTCGCAGTTGCGCACATCTTGTCTCACTCGGTACATTTGGCTTGGCTTGCGGGCCTAAGTCGGGCTTTGAATATAAATGTCAGGTTCGGGCTTGTGATTTTTGGTTCAGGCTTCAAATTAAGACCCGTTTACAGCTTTGGGTTGCGGGTCGTCTGCATTTTGACAAAGGCTTGCAGTTTTGTTTTACGGCAGAATTCACCATAGATTACGTATTTTAATATTTTGTCAAACTAAAATGAACTCTACGGCGTTGATGCAAATGACAAAAGATGAAACTGAACCAGTGAAAGCCAAAAATCTCATGCAAACCAGCGCAAAATTTTGTGAAGTGTTCGCGCTTAAAATTTCGTTCTTTTCTTTGTCCACAAAATTGTTCCGCATTATTTGTCGCCTCACCCATTTTTATCGTTTTGCCTATTTGCAAGCGTAAGTAGGGGGAAAAACCACGTATTTTTTCAAAGTCCAGGTTCATGAGCGTAAAGAACATTTAAAGCTGCCCTGCAGCTTAACTAGGCAAGGTAAAAATTGTGAATGTCATCCAGCACACTCGTTCCAGTTTATCGTAGTATTGGGGCGGCTATAGGCTTCCATTTTATCAATCAGTTAAGTATATTATATATTGCGTTTCACAAGTGTTTCTACATCTGTGACGTGGTGGTTCTAAAATCTTTGTGCATTACGTTTTCTAATTCATAAAGAACATTTTGCATCCAAGTCCATGCAATTAAGAATAACTATAAATTGGATTTTTGGGTAACTTTGGGCGGGTTCTTCTCTTGTGAAACCTGGTTCTTTTCATCTAATGCATCATAAAGCAGATAGCTAGTCGTGCGTCCAAACGTTACCAAGAACACTTCTGCGCTTGTGGTTACCAAAAATGAGAAAGGTAATCAGTTCATGTTAGCAGTTTTCAGTTGCTCTTGGAACGAAAATGCCGTTCAACAAGAGCGAAAATAATTGCTCTGTAAGTTCGATTCGCTTGCTAGTTCGGTTTGACTGACGTAATTTTGCACTTGCCCTTTCCGCTCCAATCTCTATTGTACAATTACAAGCGGTACTGGTACAGCGGTACACTGTCTAATGTCCACCACAGCTGCATACTGTTTATGGCCGTCTTTTTGATATTCATATAATTATTCTGCTAAACTAAAACATCTTCATAAAAAGGTCGTGCACAATGACGTTATAGCACCACCAGGAGCCCCGGCCGACCCTAGGGTTCCATGAGCAACGTCAACATTTGCCAAGGATTCCGCTCCAGCAAAAAGGTTGAAAAACACTGGTATAAAGTTTGCGCCAATAAATCAACTCAACTTTAAAAGCTTGGCAAAGCAATAAATATGAATGTGTAACTGTGAACTCTTCGGCAAAGATGAGAGGAACAAAGAAAAGGTTAACAGAGAAGGTCGAGTGTGAAAAGTAGCAGCTTCTTAAGTTACGTTCAACGCCACTGTACAAAAGCAACGACGTAGAAGATGCTACTCAGTACCATGGGCGTAGAAAGGGGGCTTGGTCCCACTGGATTTTAAAATTTTACAATTTTGTACTAAATCTTTTGCAAAAAAGGTTGTTTGTGTGGCTTCGAGTGGGTAAAATTAAATTTCACCACTTTTGCCCCACCTGAAAAGAAAAATCATGAGTAAAGACGTTAGCCTATGTGGCCAGCTGTCTACTGTCAGTAAGAATATGAGAGGCTTGGGTAAGTTAGTTGATGTCTCAATTGTCAGGTCTTGAAATTTACCTGGATTATTGGGTTGCTAAAAAAAACAGGATGAAATGAAAAAAGAAAATCCTGGAAAGGATGCTATTTTTCTTCACCGAACTATTCACCAAAAAATTATGTGTAAGCCTGTATTGCAGCTCAACATATCGTGAATCCAGTCGTAGAACTTCTTAACCCTACACGCGCAAGGGAACTTCAACCACAAAAGCTCATTGCATTTCTAAAGGAAATTTTACCACTTGTTTTAGCAATCTTGTGTCCACAGGTCAAATTTGGGTAAAGTGTTTCAGCAAGTGTGGGAGGTCAAAGAGGATACTGGTGCACCTTGTCAGTTAGTGGGGAAGTCCGGTACATTTCCTCAACTGAGCGACAAGAACTTAAATTTGAATCTGTGTTTGGTTTAAACATGTTTCCGCACACAAACAAGTTGAACGTGAGGCTACAAGGGAAAGATTAGTTTGTGGATGACATGTACACAAAAATGAAATCATTTATATCTAAGCTGTATTTATTTTGCAGGTATAATATAAACAATTCATTTGCTCATTTTCTTCTACTAAACTAAAGAAGGCAAGTTAAAACGCATAGAAGCACAGCTGATCACTGGATGAGGTACACAGAGAAGTCTTCCGTCGGCTTTATGATTTTAATAAAATAGACATGACAATTCAACTGGTGCCTTGTCCCTTAGGCAAAGACTCTGGAACAGCACCACAGAAACTACAACAGAACTGAAGTATCTTCTTCCTGACACTATCCAAGAGAGGTTCAGTTCTCTGTAACTGAATGGTTTTTGTGCGCCACCAAGCGAAGTTGCACATTTAAGCCTTTGGTGAAATCGAACGTGTGTGAGAGGGCTATTTACAATCACGGGCTGCATGAGTTGCGGAATAACAGGAGCGGCCAGAAAAAATTATAAGTTTATTTTCTGATAAAATCTAAAACAAGGTGCACTTGCTGTTTACTTTTTGTGAGAAAAACATGAGGAACGAAAGTTCTTTAGCCTTATTGTCTAAGTATCTACTTATCTTGGAGTTTTGTTTTGACACGATGTTGTGTTAATTTGGTGACAAATATTCCAACGCGGGGCCCAAATTTCCCATCCCTAGAAGAGGCTGGCATCATTTGGCTTGGTATGTGTGCGGGTAGACGTTCAGCATCAACAAAGCTTGTCACAGTCCAAAATAAGTGCCCAAGACCTTCGATCTATCTTGAAAATTTCCACAATAGAAGTAACTCCAGACTTCAATGCACTTTTGTAAACAAGATCAATACTACTTCGCTTAAAATTGGAAGTGATTTATTTGTTTTGTAAAATAAACGCATTAAAATACATTTATTAAAATACATTATGTAATAAGCTATACTTCACCATGCTTTTTCACATGTCAAAAGACAAAATATTTTACATTGTGGCACTTACATTACATTTATACTACTTTACAAGAGAAATGGAGCCATCTGCTCTTAACCCTACGCCATGGGTCGGCAACCTTTCCCAGTCACGGGCCAAAAACAAACTCTGCAAGTTATGGCGGGCCGTACTGATTTCCACCAACAATTCGCTTCCCTTTGCTGTTTATGATGTTGTTAAAATTTGGGGAGTTATGGAATTTTAATCAGATTAACTCCTGATTTCACAGTTCATAACGAAAGCCCAAAATGCGACATAACAGCACATTTATAGCACAGAGTGATTTGTCATAAGTAGTTCCTCATAATTACAAAAAATGTATAATACAAGTTAAGTTGATTTTATTTCGCGATAATTAGCATTCCAACAAGAAAAACAAATTAGTGCAACGACTCCTGGTCACTGAAGGCACCAAAAGGTTGTCGAGTTGATGCCCCTCAGCAGCTGAAGTAGATCTTTTACAAGACTTTGCAAAGAGGGCAGATTCATGAAACATAATACCACCAGGCGGGCCATGCAGTTTCTACAATTTGTAAAGGGGCTGCGGGCCGGTTGATTTTGCGGGCATTAGGTTGCCGACCCCTACCCTACGCACTAAACTTTGTTCAGATTCTAATGCAGGCCACAAGTCAGAAAATCTGCAAACCCCTGATTTTATATTTACCTTGCGCTCCAAATCTTACACATTTGGAAAAAAATTGCGGCTATAGATTAAGATCTGGTTCCGGCCAAGATTGAAGATCTTGATTCCGGTACCTTCCCAATTAAGTGCCAAGTCTTCAAGTAACCAAGGAGCAGAGATATTAGTAGAATACACCTAAAATTTTTATTTTTGCATCCACCAAGCAGCGGGATCATGTTAAATTTCCTTGCAGGGCAAGGTTTTAGTCGTTAATTGCATCCACTTTCTACTGACGAAAGGACTGCCTCCACTGACAATTTATACCCGACTTCCCCCAATCACCTTAAAAACAAAACAGCGGTCGGATTTCTCAGCTGAAAAGGATGGTTTCATTCAGTCGGCTACGTATCTTAAGCTTCCATTTGGGCTTTCGTTTCAAGCAAATCATTGCAATCCAACATGTAGCATATGGTTTACATTTATTATGATGAACGAAAAATACAAAAGTTCAACTGAAAGATTCCAGTCACGTACTAAAGTCAAGGTGTGTTAGTCAAGTCATCCATCCCTGTTCTTGAAGAAAGTTCGATAGTGCCCTTCGTTGGGATTTCTCGATTATGGTGGAATATCGTTTTGTTAGCAGTCCGCATTGTTTCAGTGCAGAGTCCTACGCAGCAAAGGGACATTTGCAATAAAAAATAATTCAAAGTTGACTATAAGAAAACCTCATCTTCTACAAAGCATTCGACATAAACGACAAGTTAGTTATTCCTCAAGGCAAGACGGTACTAGTGGACGATAACATAAAATAAATTACGAAACAGCAACAGGATGATTCGTAACCCTAATACTTCTTAATGAACCTCAACAAAATAACTTGATTCGTGATTTGGTATGAATGTAGTTTATCTTTCAAGACTACGATCTCATCGAACTGCTTTGGTGAAACACAACTTCACCGATGGCGTACAATGTGAGTGTTTTATCGACGCCATGTCGAAATGACAAGGATAGATGAAGATAATTCCCACCGAACTCGAACAATATTTCCATTAGGCTCTCGATCCACGTGGGCCAGCACTTTTTCATGTTATTTTTAACTTAACCTGCCGTTTGACTCAGAGGAATTGATATAACCATGTCACAGCACTGCTACGAAAACGAGCCGATTATAATTATCATTCTTTCATTCCTTGACCATATTGGAAAATGCTGCTATGCTAAAGTTACCGTTGCGTAGTAATTGAATGTTTTGTCAGCATGTAAGATGCAGTGAATAGAAGCATGCTTTCCCAAGGGAGTAACATCCAATTTCAACAGCTAAGCACAATACTATATAAACGCAGATGCACGAGTGAGAATTGTTGGACGTTTCAAAACGTTGTTTTTTCCAGGCTCAAAGGTTGAAGTTCTACATTTCAAGCATTCCGATGACCCATGAACTGAAGCAAAATATTTTGTGGAAATGAAGCCAAATGTAGAAATCAGCCGTTTAATTCCCCACTAGATGAACGATTAAATGACAGTGTGAAATTATTAGCTGAACACGTGTTTTTGTGAATCAGTTGGTTATGGTTATGAACAGGAAGGGAATCTTTCGTTCATTACGAGAAGCAATTACGCGCATTGCTTGATAGTGCATTTGCTGCGTTTTTTTCATAGTCTTGCTTCTTCCTCTACATTTTCCGGACTGCGGAATCATCCAAACCATATTTAAACTTTAGAACAAGTAACGACAACCGACAAATATTTTTTACAGCGTTCGGGGCATAAGTGCAACCAAGAACCACTGGTCTACTATTCATTTTCCAAAAACGTTTTTTCCTTCTTTGGAACTCATACTGCATAGTGAGCGGCCATTGGCAGCAGTGTTTTTTACTTTAGATGTAGCTTTTCTTCTCCATTTTGTTGTTTTTTCTGCGCACTTACAAGCTCCAAAACAAACTGACAAAAAGCCATGTTGTTCAGGCTTTTTGTCCGCTAAGTCATAAGAAACACAGACATAGAGATTATACACGAGAAGGAAATGCTAAACGGAAACACGCGTGCATCCTTATCTTAATTGAAAGATAAAAAAACGAAAGATTGTTACCATAAAATTGCAACCTAATGTTTTCTTTCTGTACAAAGTTGTTTTTTCTCTGAGACATTTCGGTCATCTGTCACGTAACAGTATTAAAACTCGTCGTAATACTATTCGCTAACCTGCCTTTTCGGACATTATGACCGAACTGACTTAATTTTTTTCGGTCATTTCAAAAAATTCTGTCTATGACGGAAAAAATAAACCCAAGTACAAAGCAATCAACTGTTCTTGCTTATGCCACGTTCATTCATTTTTACACTTCCTTTTCTTCTGGTGATAGTCAGGGAGCAGCAGCCCTAGGAGGACTCGAAATACTTCAGTTTTCAGCAACCTCAGATAGGTCTGCTGGGTCCACACGACGGGACCAAGCAAGGTTGCTTTCTTTGCTCGAATAGAACCTTTCACCTCCTGATTCATATGCAACGTTATTTAACATTCTTTCTGGGAGTGAAGGCATTACTGCAGTAGATAACACCTCAGAACTTATCCTTGTCTGATTTAGGTCTTGACATCACACAGAAACTGCAGAAACGGTCGAAGACATTTGGTTGTTCAAGCATGTCTCTTCAACAGTTCCTGTCTCAAGGGCACGCATAATACCAAGGTCTTCTGTGAAAATTTTTTCCACCTAAATTAATACTCATTCCATGAGGCATAGGTGAAAGCCAGTTAACAGCAGTTTTTGTCAGAAGTACGAAAAATTGGGGATCGATCGATGTGGCTTTTTTGGGGCTGATACCAATATATCGGCCATTCATGGACCGATAGCCGATATTTCCAAAATTTTTTCATCATTTTTTCTGCTTGATTGTCAATAATATAATGTATTTTATGCCTTACCTTTTTTCAAAAACTTCAAAAACCAGTATTTATGAGCTAATTTTTTCAAATTGCAGCAATTTCAAGATTTTGCTATGATTTGTAATTAGTCTGATTAATGATGATGCTTGTTTCGGCCGCAACAGCCGACGCACGCTGCATGGTTCATCTTGTCTGCATGTTTATGAAAACGCACCTGCTAGCGTTGCCGCAAGATAACTGTCTGGACTTGGTTCGTTGTGCTTTCTTGCGCAAGTTGTCTGCATGTGTGAGGAATATAGCAGCGTTTTGTCAACACTACTGAGACTGAGGAAATCGGCCGTTTTGGCCGATACCGATATATCGGTGAAACCCAAATATCAGCCGACATATCGGTCTGTCTCTACTAAAAAAATATTAAATCGTGTCCATCGCTGCGTCCTAGTAAATAACAACAATAAATCGTTGGCCTTAGCACGTGGAATAGCTCTCCAGCAACCAAATATGGACAAAATTTAGTTCTTGTTTTCTCCACTACAGTTTAAAAATACCATCATTTACAAAAGCAATGCTTTTCTACAATGAAGCCAAAGCTACAGTTTTCAAAATATTGCTAAACACAGATTGGATCATGCTATCTTGCGTCTGATGTAATATTAATGATCAAGATGTTGGAAAATTCATTGAAACGAACGTTCCGGATTAATCAGCAGCCCACGAATTCCAATAAAACACTCTGTGAAAGCCACCTCCAGAAGCAGACGAGCATGTTTGTGCGTCAGCTGCAAGGTCACGTCATGAAAAACCAAAGAAACTTTTTACTGAAGTAAACGGCGCTGTTTACATTGCTGCTTTGTTGCAATGAAGGTCCACGTTGATTTCATATTTCATAGAACGTTTTTTTCGACTCATTTCTGAGATGATACAACGCACCTGCAAGATCAAGACTTTGGCGGTGACGTAGCTTGTTGGCGACATTTTCATTGAAACGCACTGCAGTTTTTCGCCGTCGCTCAACAAGTCGAATCGAGGGAAACGTGATAATTCTGGATATTTCGCGCTGTCGTTGGTGTCTGCAGAACGAANTTAGGGCATTATTTGAAGTGTCGGGGCGAAAATTTGCTTATGAACTGGACAAATTCGGATCAAATCATTCGCTCACTGCCGAATATTGATGTGCTTCATCGTTATGTTAGAATAAAATTGTTAAAAACTACAGTAAAAACTTTTTAGGTCAAGTTAGGCCAGTTAGTGCNACAGGCTGATTTACATTAAGGCTACACTGGTTGTGTCAAGCCATAACAAAGGTAGACGCGGAAACGTGTCTACACTGCCATCAGGGTTACAAAAAGACTTGCTACATTCCTTACCTCGATCATGGCAGGTAAATTTACAGATGAAAGCGCGGGTGTAAAGTACGCCACTTTTCCAAATTTGTGGTTTTGTAGCAGTTAGTTGACACAAGTGGATCAGAATGCAGTATGATAGTCATACTCACTTCATAGGTTCAGGCGCTTTCGCTTTATCAACAATGCCTTTCATAAAAGAAACAAGTTCCTTAGACTAGGCCATGTAAGAAAAAAGAAAAAGAAACAAAGTAGCAAATTTCCTCTCGAACGTTAGGAAACGTGCCTAATTCTCGTGTTAGTGCTGCACGGTATATCTGCGCTCGACCACAATCGTAACACGGTTGGCTGAACACGATGACGTCATAAAATCACCACTCAGAGGGGCCCCGCGCCTAGGTCTTGCATTGGGCCCCGTATCTGCTAGGGCCGGCCCTGCAGCTGATTCTAAACCTGCCAAAGAGACGGAGATATTATAGACTGTGAATCCACCGCTACACACGTATGCGTTGCCAGTGATGTGTCAATCCGCGGTAACCCATTTGCAGTTTGTGCGACCCAGTCGTAGGAGGCGATGACACTATTTTTAATCTTTCGCTGAATGTGAACCCCGTTTCTCTGTTGTCCCTCCCAACATCAAAAACATGTTGAAGCGCCTGAGCGCACGTGAGCAATTGACTAACTGGGAGGCAACAAATTCGAACGATGCAAAATTATCCAATTACTAACTTATGGTTAAAGGACGATGTAGTAGAAGGATCCACTAATAGGCTCTGGCTATCTGTAGAAACTTGCAGTTTCCTTTGTAATACTATACATCACATATGCACATTTGCTTAAATATTGGTAAATGCTGCCCTTGTACTACATTCCTTAAAACTACACATTGGATTTCTGGACTTCCATCACAAGCAGACACCCCAGCCACTTTACAATTGCGTCCGTTATGACGCAGTTCAAGCCGAGCGAAGTCATGCGGTTCTCTCTGTCGTGTGAAAATTATTTAACTGAGTCAGGCTGGCGCAGGCTCACCAGGGAGCGAAAACTTCGTCATCAAGGAACAAACAAATCGTTAAGCTTTGCTCAGCTTAGCTCCAGCGTTAATCGGCTCTTAGAAGCAAATAGACGTTATTGTTCTACGAGAAGTGAACTACGTCAGCGTTTAACACATGATGCAGGATCATCAGCAAAATTAATCCATGCATATGATGGATATAATCTACAAAATGAAAACTGCGGATCTCAAACAGAGTTTAAATACTTTATAACATCGAAATGACAAACACAGTAAACATCATTTGTAACAGTTAATGCATGGCGAACGAAAAAGGGTATTTTTCCCCACTAGGGCCTAAGCACGGCACTGTTCTGGGAATTCCCTGAGCCACACCTTCCGACCTTCAGTCAAAGCGGTGGAGAAGCAGCCAATCAGACATGCCAGTTCTTTAATAAAAACATACGTTTTTGTATGTACTGCAAACAAGCTACACCCCATGTCAAACCAAACGGATGTTTACCTGCAATAAGCTTTAAAGTGGTTTCTTCTTTGCTTGATTTGCCCGAAGCGTTATTATTTCTCAATCGAACACAAGCCGCACGTTCCAAATCGCCCATTTCTGAAACACACAGGTAAAGTTACCACTTCCCTGCTTACATTAGAATTTCCTCCTGCGGATTGTTTCGTGCACCTAAAACTCATTCGAACATCATTTACGACATACTGTGTGCGAAATTTGACAACAATGTGGTGGACATGGAGTGCACAAAAACGATCAGAGCACTCATTTCGTGACGGCTTCAGGTTCAAATGTGGTAGATACTAAATGCACGAACTACCTTCTAGCCTCGTCACACCATTTCTGCGGCAATTCATCAAACGTGATATTGTGCGTCGCAGCCTTCGTTCTTGGAGAAGACCATCTGTAAGTTGGGAGAATTGTTCATATTTCATGAACTGACAGAAACATCGCAGTTTCGAACGGATGTCACTGCAATGGCAAAGAAGGCGAATGGATAACAGCAGTCTCATCCATGCCCAGAAAGTGCATTAAAAGGAACCCCAACGCACCTCCGGGCTGCCAATGACTGCTTGGGGTCTTGTTGCACATTGAAGAATTTTTCGAGCAGTTTGTATTCACGTGTGATATCTTTTCTCCGCTGTCGTTCCTTCAACTTGGCATTATACATTTCCACTTTGGCTACTTTCAAGCCTACATATTGTACACAACAATCCTATGTAAACAGAAATGACAAGTAATTACAGTACCACCGCAAGACGGATGGTATCTACAGCATCACCACTAGACAGTAAATTTGGCCGCTATTTAATTAACTCTGAGTAATATGGCACGTATGAAACAAACTGCACGCAAATCATCAACGGGAGGCAAGGCCCCGCGCAAGCAGCTGGCAGCAAAGGTTGTGTGGAAGAGTGTGTCGGCAACTGGAGGCACCAAGAAGCCTCCTCACCACTACAGGCCACGCACGGTCCCACTGCGTGAGATCTGTCGCAACCACAAGTGGATCGAGCTCCTTATCCGCAAGCTGCCCTTCCAGCGTCTGGTGCGCGAGGCCGCCCAGGACTTCAGGA
>JGI24022J15233_10008524_pt1 | contig 11461 bp, 8 predicted proteins | sample Ectturendosymbi2_FD_15233 | JGI IMG/M metagenome (IMG submission 15233)
GGCGTAGTGGGCGAGCCACAAAAGTCGTTGCTTCACAGCAGCCTTGCAGCAGCACTGACCAGGAAATCAAACAAAAACAACAAAAACGAATGATCAAGAAAGGCGTTAATGCACGACGTGTTGAGGAGCTCAGTGATGATCACAACTTCACAAATTTACTTTACGCCATGTTCGCTGCAAAACCGCCATCATCGCAGCGACACAGCTGGCCTCGATAAGCGGGCACGCGAACCCTGTCGTAAAGCACAATGGATCAACCAACCTGTAGCTGGTGATGTCAAACCCGGAAATGGTGACTTGACGGGAGATGATTGAATGAGCTGTCGCTCGCCCATCTCGAAGCATCAAAATGAATTTCGAGTTGGGAAAAAGTTCTTTCAAATAACTGAAAAAACAACATTTTTGCGTTGTCGTAACAACCGTGATTCTTTTGCCAATTCCAAACAGAATATTGTTTGTCAAAACAAAAACAGTTAATTGCAGCACTAATTTTGCCAGATATTGCTGTTTATAACATAGTGCTTTAACAAACGAATCCATAGGAATTGAAAGTACAGGAGATAACGGAAATGTACGTCCGGAACCAGAACCTACTTTATAGATTTCAAAGTAAAGGGGTCTTTGTTGCAAAGACGCTGAGCGGGTTTCCCATGTTTGACAATAACTTCTAAAATGAATTGCGTGATTGCATCATTTATGACTTTTCTGCTAATTCCAGCTTCCTCTAGTCGAACTCTCTCCTTTGGCGATCTGAAATAAAGTACTGCAATGACGAAATGCAAAGAAAAATCAGTGATGAAAAACACTCAAACAATTCGACATATCAACAACTTTTCGGAAAGAAAGCTAAAAATGGGTCAAGATTTCTGATTGCATTTTATTGTTGTTTCAGTGATTGAGTCAAATAAAAGCATTTACGCAAAACAGACATCGCTCCGCTAAACACACAATACGCAACAACTTATTTCAGTTTTCACTTAACTGGGAAGTAAGTTTTACAGAATATTTTGTCACCACCAAAAGCTTAGGTTGAATAGACGTGCACGCTCGATTCCTGGACGTTACTCCACCAAAGTCGTGAAAACAAAAGTGTGATTTCGTTGAGGCATGAAATGCATGTCAATGCCTTGCAGACAATGATCTAGTGCAGTACGAACACTGTAAACGCGGGTTTGTGCTCCATATATGTAAGCTTGCTTGGCAGCTTAATTAATGATCAAGCTATATGAACGAAATATATATTTGCAAAACTAAGTTAAGCTTTACACTTCTGTTAAGTCCACGCATCCATATACAATTATAACACTGTGCATTGACGTTTCGTTTGGCGGGCATGCTCTGTTAAGCATTGATAAGCAACGCGCAAATCAAAGATAGTGAAATTTTGAGGTAAATCTGGGACAAACTGTGTTTGCCTGTATTGCGTGATGCACCAACTTGCGCCTGTGTATACTTGCCATTCTTTGCTGTTCAAAAAAATGTATATCACCAACCAAAACTGCACTTACAAATAGAAAGTGCATTTTTCCTCACTGACATTGTGTATAAATTTCGGTTGATATTCACATTTCAATCCGTTTGAGTGTGCAGCTTTTAAATCAGCTCAATACAAACCTGAACGTTACTGACATACAGTAATGCAGCAGACACACCAGTGAAAGAAAAGTTGCTGGGACTGATTGAGTTGCGAACGTTTACAGACATAATCAGTTTAGGGACGAATGTGCATGTGCTATATCTTGCTTTACTGTTTGCCTTCACGATACGATGCTGTCAATTTGCAAGAGGGACTCTGATCCAATGAGTTTAAGCCAGTAGTTCCCAAACTGTGGTACGCGTATCACCAGTGGTACGCAAAGGTCTTCAAGGTGGTACGCGAGACCCTTCTGTTCTTCTACACAAAAAGCATACATTTTGTTTTCACTTATCGGGTTCTGTTAATAAATTCCTGCATTTCTGTGTACTTTCCTTATTAGTTTCGAAAAATGGCCATTATAGTTTCTCACAGCCATGTTGTTCATGTCGCATTTGTGTCAAGTCTGGTTTGCCAAACTTTTGATCCAATGATATTGGATAGATTGAGTTTTCCTGGAACAAGGTGTTTTCAAGGCGGTACGCGGTGAAAATATAAGGCCTACAAATGGTACGCGATCAGAAAAAGTTTAGGAACCGCTGGTTTAAGCAATACCACTGCAAGAGCTAAGTTCGCACCGTTGCCACTGTTGGCAGTCCGATTTTGGCGTTGGTTTCCTTGCAGTAAACAATCAAGACAGAAAGGCCGCACACATCTGTTTCCGAGAATGTTTAAGTACGCCTCAGCCTAAACCGTGCAGTTGGTGCCAGCACGTGCTTTATGCACACATCCACAACAATTGCTTAGTATACCAGCAAAGCGCACTATTGGTAACATCCAAGGGACAACCGGAAATTGCACACTGACTCGTGGAGGCATGAGATGAGGTTATGCGATTGTGTAGCAATTGACTGATAGCTCTTGAAACATTATCTACGCAGCATGGCATCGCCAACATGCAACAGGCCAAGCGTACTCTGGTAAATCGTATATATCGGTTAAGACACCGAGCTGATAGCAGCGGGTATTAGACGACGTTATTAACAAAAACCCTTAGGGGGAATGGAAGCAGAGCTGTGTTGCAATTCACCGCAACTGCGATCCTAATCGTGCAAACAAAATCCACAACAACCGCAGAAGCCGCGTATGAACAAGGTTTGAGCCAAAAACAGCTTCAAAAATCGATGATTGCCGGAACTCCTTTTCGTTGTGCCGCAAATCACCTGACATGGTTGAGCAAAGACCTTCAAATGCGGTGCGATGGTAAGGTACTTCGCAATGACCATGAGATTTTTAATGGAAATTTATCATTACAGCAATTTTGGCATGTTTTTGCAAATCAAATCAACATTTTAAAGCCCTGTTGAGCTCCACAGTTCAGTTTTTTTTTCAGTTCAGTTTATTTCTGCATCCCGACCAAGCACAAAATACTTTATCAGGAATACAGGGACAGGAAGCGACGGCCGTAATTGTCATTTACGTCACTGCCTCTACTCTGGCTATTTACTGAGCACTGTCTCCTCGTAATCACGTGTTTACGAACAATTGGTCGAACAAACCACTTCCGTTAATTTCAATTTCAAGTGTTTCTGAACGACCACAAACGCAGACTTTACTTGCCTGAAAGAGAATTTGCAACACTGGTACAACCACAGGCTTCGAACTAATTAAAAGACACTCGCGCCAGATTTGAGCACGGATCAGGACTGGATCGGACTGAGAAAATTTTTGTTCTTTAAATGTGGTTTATTCTGTCCGTGTCAAGAATGTCACTTTGATCCGATTTTCCAGATTTGATAAGATTTTGAAATGCCAGAAAAAGCAACGAAGCATCTTTCTTGGTACCTCGCTCTGGTTTCACGCTGTAAGTATCTAATCTAGTTAGGAAAAAAGTCGGAAAAACGTTTTGTTAATTGATAAGCAGCTTTGGTTTGAACACCAATAATATTTTGTGCACATGCACTTACAACCTACACTGTTATAGAGTCGTGGTTCATGAAGAAGCATTCGTTCAGTAACAACGTGATTTACTACTCCAGTGTAGACGGTAGCAGTGACAATGAAAAGCATTCTGTCGGGAAGGTAGACACAGCGACAGCTTACGATTAAGCTTGCAAGCAGTGTGTTGTTCGACTAACAACACAGTTCATTGTACTGTACAACTGATCAGCTTTTAGCAACATGTGCTGACTAGCGCTGTCATAACACAAGACACCAAAAAAGTCCAGCATCAGCAGTAAAAACGATGGCATCTTACATGTACATTCGCCAGAGCCCAATAGTCAACAAAGCAGTTGTTCAAGCAGTCAAAGCGATGGCTTGTTGAGCGATTTCATTATTTTTAGCACCAGCTCAGCAAATAGAAGACTATAAGTGTTCAACAGGATTTCTTCGACAATTCGCCTGAAGCTTGCTTCTAACGTATTTAGCTTTAACCACTTTTGAAAACGAAAATGTGTTCGAGGATACCAAACGTCTGTCGTTTTCAGTGCAAGTCGATAAAAGTCAAACAGCCTAACAGAGTTCTTCATTTTTAATGAGCAGCCTAAGCGCGTTCACGCGGAGGCGGTTCTCAGTAAATATTTGTTGCTGCTTTCATCGAATTTGTAAGAAAAGATGTGCGTCTTAATGATTTCTCGAAATACTGGAATCAAACACAGTTTGCCTTCGCACACACAGCAAGCACCAAGCTGCTTGTTTCAACAATTTTTATTTTTATTTTCAGCAAAACTACGGATAACATAAAAACCGCTACTCTGTGCACAGCGACGTCGCCAAGCTGAAAACTCACAGCAGACTTTCAAATCATCGAGTCCGATAACTTGACGACGAGCATCAGCACATTTTTGTATGAACTAAGTCACTGCGCAACTACACCCATGTGCTACAGTATATTGCATCTCGTGCAAAAGGGAAAGATTCAGTTCGCTGTCCTGTGAGGAACTGTATTTTTGCTCCGGTCCTGCCAGTCTAAAAACTGGCCCAACTGGGTCATAGGTTTGCTTCAAACTGTTTCATTTCTTTTATGCATCGGCAGTTTTGTTTCCGTCGTCAGTTCTTTTGCCTTAAAGAAGTTTGCACCGGGGACCGAGCACAGCGATTGGAAATCCCGAGCGGCAAGTGCGCAAAGCTTCGCACTGTGGCAGCAAGCAACAATAGAGATCACATGCCATGATCACTCTTATTGCTTGTTCGCGCCACATATATGTATGGTGTTGTTCTTCGAGCAAATCCCGTTCTAATCGTGCATTCAACGCAACGCCAACAGAGAAGTTGCAACAATGCCACAATTTCTGCATGTCAGGCGGTGATTACGTGTGCATGACTCTGATGTCAGGCGGTGATTACGTGTGCATGACTCTGATGTCAGGCGGTGATTACGTGTGCATGACTCTGATGACAGGCGGTGATTACGTGTGCATGACTCTGATGTCAGGCGGTGATTACGTGTGCATGACTCTGATGACAGGCGGTGATTACGTGTGCATGACTCTGATGACAGGCGGTGATTACGTGTGCATGACTCTGATGTCGGAAACGGAGGGAAGGATATTGACGGTCATGGCTGAGTGAAGAAAGCAGAGCGCGTCTGCAATCAACAACTTGCACACGTCTCGGCAACTTCAAAAAGCTTGCAAGATTAAGGCGACATAGTTATAGGAACGAAGTGCTTAATTTGAGCGCATTTTAACACTTGTTTGAGGAAGCATGTTTTTTTGTTGATTGTTGAGAACTTTCGCAAGTAGTTGCTATTTGCTTGTGACAAACAAATAGCAGGACATACTCCTAACCTGGTAAACGCAACATGTTGCGACGCACTCTTGGAGTTTTTGAACGAATCGATTTTACATTGTAAGAGATATGCTCAGACCGTAAATGACAAGCAGCAACAGCCAAGGAACTTGCGCAAAACTATATATAATCCCTTTTGTTTAAACAATTCAAAAGTTATGTTATAAGCAAACTGCTGCTGTTCGAGTTGGAAATGAAATCACAGAATGGACAAAAATTGAGACAGGAGTTCGACAATGGTGTGTTTATTCACCAGATCTAGAGGGTTTCTGCGCAATTTTGATATAAATTTCCAGACTTTCACCAGACTTTTCTTTTTTCCAGACTTAAACTTTTCTCAATGACATACCCAGGTTAAATATAGGCACTACAACAGCTAACACGATGAAAGCAAAATTGTCAGTCTTGAATGAAATATTACGAAAATGCATGTCATAAGATCAAGTCTGGAAAATTATTTTCTTTTTCCATACTAACAGACCAAAAACATTTTTCCAGATTGGAAATTGATTAAATTTTTTCCAGACTTTGACTCCGTAGGAATCCTGGATCTATATAACTTGTACAGTGAAATAATATTTCGCAAATATTCAACACCTTGATAGAATTACAGTCGGTGGCACCAACAATATTCGCTATGCAGACGATACTGTTCTGCCGCAAGATCAGAAAACAAGCTCCAAGAACTAATAAATCAGGTCTTCCATGGTGAAAATTACAGAATGGAAATAAACACAAAGAACAGAGTGCATGTTCATGACGCTATCGCAAAGCTGATAATCAAAATCAAAATTGATGGGATCATCTTCAAACAAGTTGAGAACTTCAAATATTCGGGATCATGGATCACCAGCGATGCAAGTTGTCATAAAGCTGTTCGAGCATTATTGCAATGGCGAAACATGCCTCCAATACACTTGATAATATTTTAAGAAAAAAAAAAACGATCTGTGAGTATGCGCAGAAGAGTCCCGAAATGCTGCATCTGGCCAGTTGTGCTATACCGCTGTGAGTCCTGGACACTAACTGCAGCACTAATTAAGAATTTGGAAGCTGTTGAGATGTGGTTTTATCAGAAAATGCAAAGGATTTCTTACATGGCCAAGAAAACAAACAAACAAGTCCTGATCCAAGTCAATCAAAGCAGATCTCTCTTAAAAATAATGAAAAAGCGGAAATTTCAATTTTTGGACACATTATCAGGTCACAACAATTACAACATCTGGCTATTTGTGGAAAAATTTGTGGCAAGAACGCACGAGGACGTCCAAGAAAAATGTACTTGGACCAGCTTAAGGAGCAGCTGAATTTAAACACTCTACGTATCCTGCAGCTCCCCTGCTGATAGAAGAAGTTGGAAGACTGCCTGCGCATTGGCCCTTGTGCCTGGTTCAGGCAATGGACTTTTATGATGATGATTCTTTGTAACCAAGGACGATGTGCGTTGTTTTTGTTTATATTTTTATGCATAAGGAGTAAGGTATTTCTCGTCCAACTTTGCAAAGCTTTCTCTTCGCACACTCTTCTCGTTCCAAAGCATCACTGCCTACATACTTACATGTACGGTGAGGATAACGCCTACTGCGTTCTAAAGCAGGTGTCAGTAACTTCTACCGTTTGGGCCGGATACGGCCTAGCTAGAGCTCCAGGCCGGGCTAACGCATTCATGGCTATTTATCATTGCATCCTGACTATTTCACGGCAAGACCAACACTTCCTTTGGCATTCTTCCTTTCGCGTTTGTTCTGCTGCACATTACAGTTCTGTGTAAAAACACTCACGAGATTATGTTTCTTTCCGTCATATCTCCACTTGTGCATATTTGAACGGCTGAGAAAGATGTCTGCGGATTTTGTGCGATGGCGGTAGCAGGTACGCTTGTGTTGGGGCAGCCATCAACGGTGCTGGTGCCCAGCCACATTCCACTGTGGGGCGCCTCGGTTCTAAGCATTTTAGTATTTACAGATCGGGTGCGTGTTGGGTAGGTTTGTCCATGTGTAGGTTGTTGGCTCTGGCGTTTATTTATTTCGGTGGCCTTATTTGTTCACGGTTGCAAATGCTGCCGACCGGTTGATATTGTTGATCATTCGCTTTGCTGCAATAAAGTGTTTGTAGCTTGCGCGCAGAAAACCGTTCCAACGTAATTCTGTTTGCTTCACTGTTGCTGCTTCGCCAGAACGCGGTCGAATTAGTGAACAACACGTGGTGGGCAGTTAAACTTTGCGAGCTAAGGTAAATTCTAGTCTGCGCCCATTTTCAGCCGGGTAGTCGGTGCTTCCACGACATGTTGCTGACCATTTCCACCATGTTCTTGCGGAACGGCATCAGAAAAATATTTCGGCATCATTCAAACCTCAAACAAGAAACTGTGGCGTGGAATGTTGTTAAATTAAAACACTATACCAGGGATCGAGCAAACTTGTTCAACAGAAGTCACTGGCAGGAAACCAAAAACAGCAGCGATCCGCAAAATCAGTTTGTAGTGTCAAATACAGTTCGTTAAAGAACTCAAGTTTCCCATAAAATGACCTACAACCAATCGCGTAGACTCCTTGAGAACAAACCATACAAATTCGCGTAAACACATTGACAAATGAAACAAACATTAAATGAGGCGACGACTCGCTATTAATTTGAGATATAGCTATTCAGCTAGAAGAGCCATACAAACCATGTCAGCGAGCCGCAGTTTGCCCACCATTGCACTGCACACTACCAACATTTCAGTGCTCGAATCTGTAACTTATTCAAAACTTAACTGAGTAAGAGCCAATAAAACTACCGGGGTTTTATGGAAGGCCGCCCAGGGCCGTTAATAGGAAAACAGACACATTGGGAAAATAAGACGTGGACCAAATAACCGCCCGGGCTGTTATGCGGCAGTTGCATATTGCCTGTGTCTGAACTTTATTCACTAAAGCATTGTGAATCACCTTGTATGTCATAATGGCTTTTTACATAGTATGTCATAATGGCGCACAATACAGTCTGGAGCGTGGGCACAAATATCTAAATAGTTTTCTAACTCTGTATAACGTTGGACGTACCGTGTAAGCCTTACACCTACCTGTTCCCTTACACTGTAAGGGTAAGGGAACAGGCCCTCCCTTACACTGTAAGGGAACAGGCACAAATACTATTCAACTGAAATATTAGCACCATGTAAACGCCCACCTAAAATAAGCGCCCATGGGCGGACTAAAGACCTTCCGGAAAACCCCGGTACTTCAACTCCCTTTAATTAGATTGTGGAATAAGGCTGCAAGGGCCTTTAAATATGACATAACCAAAACAACTATACCGTATTCTAAGGACAAAATTTTAAATACAGTAAACCTCGGTTGATCCGGTTCTTCGCCAAAAAAACGGATAAAAGTGGTGGTGCGAATGATTTCTGAAGTTTTTCTTTATAAAAAATCTTCGGTTTCGCCAGAATTTTAATCCGGATCTTCACCAATTCCGGATAAAATCTTGTCACATCACGTAATAAGGATTTTTCTGTACCTCTACCCTGTTGTGTTCTTAAGCGCACTGACTGCCTTGACTGGTCTCTAGGAAAGATTCGACAGCCTTCGGGCGCAACACAAGCGTGCTCACAATCACCACTGAACGATTCATTTTAATAACAACGGCCGCAACTGCGCGCAACATTCGACTAATCGTTGGGACGATTACTACGTCACATACGGTCATAGGCTTGGCATGGAGGGCATTACCTTCCAAATTGAGGGACTGCTTACGGACCAATTGGACCATCACAGAAATCTCTGCGTCAGTCCAAAATCTCATGTGTGTTCTGTTGCGGTCTGAAAGCCCTGACGGCAAGCGCGCGAAGCTTCACACTGGCAGCAAGCAACAACAGAGATCACGAGCCGCAATTACTCTTTTTTATTCGGGCAGTCCGTTTTGAAACAGTCCGCCAACAATTTTTTTAGCAGTGACATCATTCCGGGCCGTTACCGGCCGCTGCAGTCTGCTCGCCAATTAGGCGAAAATTTTTGTTTTTGCAAAGTTTCTAAGCTTGACAAGGAAATGTTTTTCTGCTGTTCTCTCCATTTTACCGTTCTGCTCATGTTCTGTTTCACTTGTTTCCACGCAAACCAGTGAACCATGTTATGAATCAATCAAAGCAAGGAACACTTTTATTAATAGTCTGTCGCTGTCGCCGAGGTTTAAGCAGAACCGTCGCCAGAAAGTTTTCAATAGGGGGGCTTTGCATTTCTGCGGGAGGCTTTGCGTTAGGGCAGGGTGGCTTGAGATTCTAGAAATTGACAAAAACTCCACTGATTTATAGTGTTTCATGTTTCAATTTTGGGGGCTTGGACCTTTGTTTGGGCGACTAAGCCCACCAAAGCTCCCCCGTGGCGACGGGACTGGGTTTAGATTTACGACAGGTGTTATCAAACTTTCTCTGGCCATGCACCCCTTCAGCATTTCGATAGATAAACATGTACCCCTAAAATTTCTTATGACAAAAAGTCTGTGGAAAATAACAAGAATGTATTTACCAATAAGCATATAATGATCTTGAAAATAATATTCACTGATGTATGTATAAATATTTCGAAATGAATAATATGTAAACATATTTTTCCCTTCTATTGCTAACCTCAAATGTACCCCTTAAGATAGGCAAACACCACACTCCTACTAGCATAGGGGTACATGCATCCCAGTTTGAGAACCCCTAGTTTAGCATTAGGTGTTTATGTTACTAGCAAGTGTAGTGCAGCCTAGCATGCACTTGTCATGTGCTAGTGTCATGTTACAGGGGGTGGACGAATAAGTTTTCAAAAGTGCTCTGGCGAACCTATAGCCATTAAGGCTACGTGGTTTTATTGTCCAAAGGACAATGAACTGAAAACTTAAGTGGTGTTACTTTGCTTTTGAGGTTACGGTATATTACGGGCCACGGGCTGGGCCAGAAAATAAGTTGTGGTTTAGCAAAGACGGGCGGTTTCTTGTCAGCTTCAGGCGGGCCGGGCTGCAAAAGTGCTGGCCCGTGCCATCTCTACCACATATATATTATGGGTGTTATTCTTTGCGCGTATCCCGTTCGTGGTGAATCGCACACTCAACGTAACGCCAACCGAGGGGTTGCAACAGCTAAGTAGTTTAAAATTATAAATTTAAGATTGTTCATTGCTGCCTGGATGCGGCAGTTACTAGTCTGTTGTACCATTGCAAATACATCACTAAATTCATTTTGCGTCAGTGAAAGGCTGCTGTTGGGTCGTAAATGTGTTTAATTTGTGTGATTTTCGCCGATATTGCAGTACTTAGATGACGTCAGGCTAGAAACAACCATCTTCGGTTAATCCGGATTTTCGCCTAAACCGGATAAAATCGTCGGTCAAATCGAACCTGGATTAACCGAGGTTTACTGTATACCAGAATTACATATTTAAATTGTCAGTTGCCAAATTCATGTACTCTTTTGATAATGGTGAACTACCTCATTACTTCGATAACTACTTTTCTGATACTGCATCAGTCCATATAAATATCAAACGAGACTTGCTTCTTCGCAAAAATATCATTTAACCAAAAAAATATCATTTACCCAAGAACTTGACCCATATGGTCTTTCGTCAACCTTTTGTGATTCAAACATATTAGAACACAATCGTCAATTTCCTAAACCTGCAGTTCCTTGTGATGTGAGTCACAAAATGCGTGAATAAGCCATAACCATTACCATCACAAATACTGACACTATAGATTCTCTTTGAATAAGAGCTGATGATGCCTAAAACGTAGGCGAAATATATACTCTGTAAGATCTTAAAAGTGTCTGATTCTTTGCTCAGAAAGGATCTCTTTCCATAGACAGTGTACTGACACTATAACGAGTACTGTACTCTTAACCCTGCGTTAGTACCTTGGGGAGTTGGGCAATGTTTCAAGTGAGCGTTTTAATGACAATCACTTTTGCCTTTACTTCGTGCTCAGATTACCGACAAAGCTTTCGCGATGTAACCTAATTACCACGTTTGAAGAGCAGAAGCAACGCACGACTGCCAGAAGTCTGACCTCGAACGTCGGGTCTTCAACCCGAACTGACTGACGAGTTCTTCGCCCAACGCGGTAACAAAA
>JGI24022J15233_10008526_pt1 | contig 11460 bp, 4 predicted proteins | sample Ectturendosymbi2_FD_15233 | JGI IMG/M metagenome (IMG submission 15233)
CCCCGACACCGGCACCCCCCGGAGTGATCCTTCCAAGAACTGGTGTCGGGCGTTTCCGTTCCTTGTTGTACAAATGGGGTATGGCCTCCTCTGCGGCCTGTGAGTGTGGCGCAGAAGAATAAGCCGTCGACCATGCTGTCCTCCAATGTCCAATCCATCGACCTCCTCGTGGACTGCACGGCCTGACAGTTCTGGACGATGAGACAATCGAATGGCTGCTCAACACCTGTCCCGAGATTTAGTGCGGCCAAGCAGTGGTCAGAAGAACTGGCTCAAAAGAAGGAGTAGAACAGAGCAGGTGTTAATTGATAAACACAATCAACAAGAATTCGGAAGCGGGAGAAAAATGAAGACGTTGTAACATCAGATTTTGGAGTAAACGGCTAACAGAAAAAGTAAACCGGGTGGGGGTGCTCAGCGGCGCACAAAAGCATGTAAATTGTTTTGATCGAGGTTTCAAATGCTTTGCGAGACATTTAGCAGATGTTTATATATATTTTTTCCGAGACATTTATGAATTTTCCGTCAGTCAGTCCAAGACTCCAGCTTTGTTAATCTTCGCCCGTTTGTTAATTTATAATCATTGTATTCACTGATTACATCATAATCATTGATTGCTGGTTACATACCATAATTGTGCCGTTTCTTGTGTTCCTAGTCTGCCTGGCGTGATCGTTTGCTTTTTGTTTTAGCTTTCAGTTTAAACATTTCGCAGACAGTTCCACCAAACCAAAACATAATATTAGAAAGCTTTTTTTAAAACAGTGCAACCTGAAAGGCATTGTGACTTAGATCTCATCTTTGACCTTTACTCCTTTGGTATGTACGTTTTGCTAAATGGATGACGAGTTCTGCCCAATAATATTTTTAAAGTCAAGACCGTAAGGCATTCACAAAATTCTACCTTTACACATTTTCTTGAAACTCAACTGTTTTTAAAGTTATTGCTTCCTGTTCATAAAGTTTTTAAAGGTACGGAAAAATAAACACTCGCAATATGATGAGAATAAGAAAATTACTTAATTAAATGAGAATAAGAAGAGCTCATTTAAGTAACTTAATAAAAACATTTAAATATACATTTGAGTATTTTGCGTATTGCAATCAAGAACGGTGGAGTTGTGATTACAGGTTTTATATAACAAATTNAGAATAAAATTCTAATGGTTGTGCATGAATGGCTATTTCAGGTAATTACTTCCAACCCAAAGCGCTATGAAGCATATCTGCAACTGAAACACTGTGAACAAATTTGTGAATTGGACTCCTCTTGGAATGAGAGATTGTTTTTCAGTTTTGCTTCATACCGTCGCTTTTGGGCATATCAGCGACCTCTACATCACTTCATCAAATTGGCAGTTCTTTGCTTTTACGCTGCACTGTACAACAGCAGGTAAAGTTTCTAGCAAATATACGGTACGCTCAAATGGACGTTAGCAAGTGTGTTCGTGCTTCACTACATTTAAATTTTTGCTTACAGACTTGTGCAAATTGGACTCATTTTTGGATTTCTTGCTCTGTACCTGTTGCTTTCACTTGTACGTCTCCCTTACCGAGTAAGTAACAAGTGACAAAGGACGCAAGTGACCAAATCAGTTATTAAAATATGAAAAGAGATGTTAAAAGGTTTAAGTGACGAAATATATTTATCTACTGGCATTTCTCACTGCTGGAATGACAAGGTACATAAATATGGCATGCATCGATAAAGCATATTTTACGTGGTATTGTACAAACTAAATTGAAAGTTACGGATGAGCAATCGGAATGTACGCAGAATTACTTGCTTGCTTCAATTGCACTCATTTCTAAAACCGCTTTGCTGGAAACGGAGCAACTGAAATGGTTTTGATGACAATGCGAATCGAAACTTCTAGCTGCATTGAACGGAGGCTAATCTCCAAACAAACTGTTATCATAGGGCAAGCACCCAATGCTTGGATAATTGCAAACAAACAACGGTTACAAAGCCGCTTGGACTGTTGAAACAGAAACAAACCTATTGTTTTCGTACTTAGTAAGCATTCGAACAGAGATGCACCGAGCATGTGCTACTAAAACTTTTTGATGAGGTTTGTGAGAAAGCTTGTGCAGATCAAAAGAGCAACAATGGTTGGACAAAAAAGAGAATTGCGCCAAAACTGCAGTAGCGCATGGATTAAAGTTATTCATGGACCCCAGGTTAAAAAACCCTAGTCTAGCGTTTCTCTTGTCTGCTTTTCGTCCGAATTGCATCTTGATCTTACCGACAGTTTTTTAAGTAAAGTTTACAATCAGCCCATCAGCGCATGACCCTATACACACAGCCTGAAATGTAGGATTACCTACTGCTCACGCGGGACTCATGCTTGGTGATCTTAGGCGTATTTGGAGTGAAACCTGAATGCTACTAGAAAGTGAAGAACTGGTCAAGCTTAGCTTACATCGCTACGGAGCTCAGCAACTTCACACATATTCAACCACAACACTGAGACTAAGGCAGTGCTTCAGTTTGCGAGCCACTTTAAGTAACAATTTTTTATGAGGACCGTTATGAGATATTGCAGTGAAAATACAACGAAAAAACAATGAGATATGAGAAAGAAACTAAATTTTTGACAACACGTGTAATTTACTGCTAACTGGAAACTTAAGCTCGCTTCTAGACTCACTGAAGGTTTTTACCTTTCAAAGTTTGTGCACCATTTAATGGGAGATCAATCAAGATTTGTGAAAAATCCAGGCTTGTCCATGGGAATGTCATTCCTATGGGAATCCCATGGGAAACGTCCCATGGGCTGGGACAGGCATATATTGCTATGGGATGGGAATGGGACAGATAAATATGTCCCGTGGACAACCCTGGAAAAATCAAGTCATGTTTGCGCTGCAAGTAGGCAACACGTACGCATTTCAAATGACAATGCACAAACGAACAGCACAGGTGAGCGAAAGACGGCCAAAGCAGTGGTCCAATCAAGCCCAGGGGTGAAAAGCATCAGACAATGTATGAAAGAAAATTTACATTACCTTTCAGTAAAGTTTTAGCCAAGAAACATCGGAATGGAATCCAATTATCGGAGAAAACCTAAGTAATGACATTCAATTATACAAACAAAAACTGACAATAAAAACAATAGCACTCAAAAGTTATGTTGTGTCAAATAATAATGATAATAGCATACTTGGAAAAGAACATGGGAGGCAAGCAACGTGTAATGAGTTGAGAATTACACTGATAGACAGGAGTGGTAGGCATATCAAGCAGACAGAGGCAATTTTTAAAGGCATCAAATAATGCAGCAGTTTTAACAATGTTAGAGGAAAAAATAATCCAATTATGTGGAGGGCACATGAAAAACAAAGATTAGTTATTAATGATAGATAGTAGTTGGCAGTGTCAGAAGTGTCTGTTCCCTCCTGTAGGGTCGATTAAGTAGATCTGAAATTAAAAACAAGTCATTCGTGGTGTCATTGTGTTGTCTGTGTCTAGTCAGTAATCAGGATAATTTTATATGAGAAATGGCATTGGCACACTTGCGTACAGCTCAAATTTTATTCTGCTTCTCACGTATTGATATTTTCGTTGGGTCAGGGCTAAGTTTTGCTGCATTTCATTTAAAATGAGTGAGAAAATTTCCAAGTTGTTCGCTAGCTTACAAAAACTTCTTGTGTTTCTCTGCTACTTCATATTATCTCCAGTTGTTAAGAAATTCTTATAACTTGCTCTCATCATTTTTGCTTGGGCTTGGTGCTGCAGTTATTGTGATTGATTCGTTACTAAAATTGCTGCTCGTCAGGAGTGCGCACCCGTTGCTAAAAAAGCAAGTAAATACAATTTGTGTTCCAGGTTTCCAGTTATAATTTTCCACATCTTTGGGGCTTGCTGTGCCTAAGCTGTAATGCTATAATCGGAGTTTTTCAGAACATACCAGGAATACAGAGCGTCTTCTTGATACCAAGTTACATAGAGGTATATTGTTGCATTTTGCCAGTTTTCGATAACCTTTTGTTAAAAAAGTGCTTGTCTGGAATGTGAACATGCAATGGCGCTGAGACGAACATATGGTGTCATAAGTTTTTTGCAGGGCGAACTTATATTGATAAATGCTGCTTGGCTTGCTGGAACGTTGCTTTTCTTATTGTACTTCGCACTGCGATTTTCTCAAGTTTTATTTGCCGATCAGCCTCTGTGGCCGAGCATGCTTCAGCATGGAATGGACGGGCTCAACAAAAACACACGAAGGTGCTGCTATTGATATTTTCAGTGTCTTTGTCTTGTCGCTTGTCAGTTACCACAATAGTGATCTTTGCATTCGCTTTTATGCAGTACCTTTTTTAAATGCAAGATGGTTTTACATTGCATTTTTGTGTATTTCACAGGGCAGTGCCACTCAGTGCATTCGCTCAATGGCTGTAGTTTAAGTAACTGTAAAAAGCCTCGTGTGTGGCTTCTTGTGCTTTGCTCAGCTATTTTGTACGCTTCGTAAGTAATAATTCGTTTTGGAATGACAAGAACGTTGACATTATGTTAACAACAAGACACATGCAATCGTTGCATTTCGTTGATCAAAATGGCGGAACAACAAGAAAGCAATCGTTGAATGGCACTGCTAAGCAAACGTTCTCACTGCTTGCTTTTTCCGTGTCTTTTCTGTGACTGCATTAGCTTTCTTGGGGGATCTTTTTGATCCACCTCGCCTTTGCTGCTTTCCGATATATTAATTAGTTTTCTTGCGCTCTACTTCCTGTTGCACTTTTCAGGTACATGATAGCGGCTGTGAATGGTCGTCAGGCGGTGAAGAGAGCGCTAGGCTTTCCACCGCTGCTTGCTCCAGTCCATGAACTAGCGCACCAGATCCAAGTTGTCAATGCACTCGCGTGCGAGGCCGAGTAAGTGCGGATGCCACATTTACCTTTATATAATGTAGCTCTACTCGATTTTACATTTCCTGTATATAGCATGTATGAGATGTGCATAGCATGTATGCAATTGCTTTACTCAAAACCATGTAGCACGTTGAGCTCCAGGTGTCCTTATCCTCCATATTTACGAGGAATCTGCCGCTTGCACCTTGTATCAGTTTTATGTCATGAAACGTCTGTGGTGGCTTGAGTATATTTACGTTTTTTCTTCAGTTTTCGCGTTCTTAAGAAAGGCTCCAGCAGCTTCAGGTGCGATTTTGTATCGAAAAGATATCTGATCAATCTTCGTTGTAATTTCTTCTTATGCCAGCGCGGAGAACGTTACAATTGGGGATGATATGACTGGCTGTAAACTATTAACAAACATGAAAACCAGTTTTTTTTTAAGGAAAATGTTAGTTACCCACTGCCCGGTATGGAGTTTAGGGACCCGATTTTCAATTCTAGGTACCCGAATCGGGTCCCTAAAACACCCTAAAAAAAGCTGATGAAAACAATAAAAAATGGCCCTAAGCAACAAGCAAACATGGCCCTCCCCACTCGCACAAATAGCTGTTGGTTACGCCAATTTTGGCAGTAAATACTGAAAGGCGTGATCCCGTATGGTGGATGAGATGTGGCTTAAAAGATGTTAGGAAATGGACTGGTGCAGACCGATGGTTTTCACACGAACTGTTCGCGCTATATGTGAACCACCTGTTGGGAAAAGACGTCTCAGGCTACTAATTCCTTAGACTTCGTTTTGTTCTGGCGTCATTGGTAATAGCATGTAACCAAGCAAATGAGCGCGATATGATGTAAATGCAGTGCTGTGCAATAAACCGACTGGTTCATTTGCGAAGGTATCTTGAAGATCCTTTGCACTCATCCTTGAGAGACGTTCTGGACGAGTTGATTGAACTTCATAGCAAACTTGCTCCGCAGTCAATATTCACCGAATCCATCAAAGCGTACGTGCAGACTACAATATCGAAACTGATGGAGGTAATTCAGTTTATCTGTATTTGTGGCCTGGCTCATTCATACCGCTACGACATGTGACCCAGGGTCGATTGCTTACTCAGAAAGCGTCATGACGTGCTGAATCATTGCGTCATGACGTACTGAATAATTGCGTGCTTTCGTTTCGACAGGTCAAATGAGGACAGAAACGGTTGTCAGAAATATTTTTTATACGACACCTCGGCATTTCGGGGGCGACACACAAAGCTTTAAGAGAATGACGAATTCGGCGCCTTGCTTTTTGATTTCACATAACATTGGATAATAATCAAAGTATATGTAACAAAGAAGCTTCTGCAGTGTCGTTTATAATCAACAAGCATATCGTAGAGCAAGGGTCACCAACCTTTATATCTTAATGCCATTTTCAAAACAGGCCCGCGGGCGACCAACGTGGTCCTTGCGGGCGACCTGATGCCCGCGGGCACCGTGTTGGTGACACCTGCCGCAGAGGTTAGCAATTGTTTCTGTCAATGTAATTAGTGAAGGTTTGTTGCGTTCGCAATCAAGATAGCGCAGGTCTGTTTTAGCCATGGATGTACGAAAATATACAAAAGCAATGAAGCGTACGGCGGCTAATTCAGAGACATTAAAATATACTGTACTTGTAAAAAGAATGCAGACATCCATAGTGTCTGTTATAGCAGCCATAGTCGACGTGAGGTGGGCAACCCAAGACAGGGAGGCTTAGGCCCGGAACAACTTGCCGAAGTGCCTCAACTTTTTTGGTTTATTTGTTGGCATTGAGAATTGGCACAAATGTGAAAGGCACTTATATCAACGTCTTTTGTAAATTCAAAGTGGATTCCTTGTAAAATACCGGAATGACGCACAAATTCAGCAACCTGCAAAATTCCCCCTAAAATTTTCGCATTCCCCCCCACCCTTAGGCCAAATATGCAAAGCAAGGCCAAAATTTTTTTTTGAAGTTCACGTTATGAGCGACAATTCATCTGCAGAACGTTTCCTCTTATCTTCACTGGTTTCAGGCGTGTAGCTGTCCAAACTTTAGTAGTAATTTTTGTTCTTGTTCGAACACAAAAAATTGTCACAAAAATTCTTTTTTTCTTGTCCGAAAACAAGTTGTAAAAAATGTCGTAACTTTTTTACTTGAAATTTGGTGTTGTAAGATATCTGCAGCAACATTCGCTGTGAATTTCGGATCGTGCTAGAATGGGCGTAATGAAGTTTCGAGGACGAAGAACAAAGAAAAACCCTTTCAGACGTTTGCATGCTCTTGGATCTTAAAAAAGGAGTTAAAGCCAGTTTTTCATTGCTTCTGAAAAAAGTAGTCATGCTGACATTTGTGCAGAAGCAATTTTTCCAACGTGCGCACAACTTTTTTAAAAAATCACTTCATTTTATGCAAGTAACTCAAATAGTGTTTTCTCCTGCCATGCTTCACAGTGACGTCGCACATGAGCACATATTTCATCATAACATGCGTTGTGTGGTAACCTTTCCAACAATGTCTAAGATTTTGATTTAACTCATCGTGAGGTATGACCAAAAATCAACCAACGAGTGGTTTCCGCACCACTAGTGACTTTCCCTCCTAAACTTGCTCTCGTGGCCAACAATTACTGATTTGTAGCATCGTCACCTGAAATTATGAAAAACATACAGTGCCTGACTTGACCTCAACCACTCCCGGTGAATGCAGTTGAGCTATAAAGTTGCAAAATGCATGGATAAGCAACAGGCACGCTGATGTCTGTATCGTGCTCACCAACGTGATGACTCAGTTTAAAGCTCTTCGTTCAGGTTTGTCGTTACTTCCCCAGGAAGATGAGTTAGTAGTCAAACTCCTGGACAAGAAACCTGTGCTTTCTGCCTGTGATTATTGTATTTGGTTCATGTTGGAGACAGTCAAGTAGTTAGTTTATGTGCGATCGCACCGCTCTTCAGGTACTTCCAGCATTCACTCAGCGTCTCCAGCAACGAAAGTTCGATCTCATCTTGGTCGCTCCAGTGCGGCGTCGAATCTTGTTGAAAATGTTCGCTGTTTCCTGTTTCGTTCGTGCCGCAAGGGAAGAGCGCGCGCACGAGCACGGCGTGAGGAAACTGTGGACCGCGCCGGACAGGCGACTGATGTTGTGGGATGAAGGCTTCCACGAGGATGGAGAGGATCGAAGTGTCATCAATGTTGAAGAAATAGGTAATCAGCTGGTTAAAGAAAATCTGGTTTGAAACTTTTTTTTTGCTGAATCGCGAACGTTAAATACATTTATCCAAACGAGCCAGTTAACGATCCCGTCAACTCCACCGCGAGGTCATCCTGTGGAGTTGGTCGCAATTTTGCGCGACGTGAACTCGCATTTCAAAGTTTGCTGCTCGCTTGATAAGCCCCTATAGGTACAACCGCATGAAGGCGATGGAGCGGATTGGTCAACGGTTTCATTGTCCATTCGCAGCGTTACAGTTTTTTTTTTAATTTTCTGAAACTAACCGTTTCCGGATGATCGGCCTCCACCGAGTAGGTACGTTGTAAATTTTACATTTAATGTGGCTTGTTGGTACTGTGAATGCTTGCCTCACGCGGGATGCTTTGAGTTGTGCTTTTACGTCGTTGCTTTTACAAAGACCAAGTAATCGGTTCAGATGGCTTTCCTGGACAGCCTTGAATTTTGGTAGATGCGGGGGTTTTCAGTCAAAGATTATACACTGTTCTGCAAATTTAGTTCGTAACATGAATTGGCATTAGACCAGTAATGATCTTCTGTTAAAAGGGTCAAATTTTTGTACAACTGTTGAACAGCTCCGTTCGATTTTCAGTTAATTTCGATTATAATCTAAATATTAATTTTAACGTCCAGAGAGATTTTGCCACGTTGTGCAAAATGGACTCAAATCGCTTAATTGGACTACCGGGTAATACACGCAGTGCCAAGCAGGAAAGTTCAGTAGTGTTCCAATGCTGCAGATAAGCTGGCAATCATTAATACATACTCTTGAGCTATGCTTTGTCAACGACTCGCTATTCATCTACTGGTATCGAGTGTGGTACGAAAATGTGAATGAACGCAAATTTTTAGTTCTTTTGCTCACCTTGTTGACAGGGCAGCGCGAACACGTTCGGGATACATGATTGGAAATGTTTGCATCATCGGCTTCGAACTATTTTATGAGGAAATTTGTTCTTAGCAACACCAGAATCTTTTGTTCATCGGCTTTTTTAGAAATGATGGATCCGCTTTCCCTGTAATAGTGAATCATCTATTTAGCGCATTATTACAACTAGTGTACTCCAATTTTTTTGCAGAAATCAGAGAGTCTGGCGCGGGGTTGACAGTTTCGGAGCACAGGTAAGTTGCATTGAAGGAATGAACGTTTGGCATTACATCGTCACATGTTGCATACATCAGTTTTTGAATTACGTGGTCTGCCAAACTTCTGAAAAAAAGATATATTCCTATCAGTGTAATTTTTCCGCAGATTCAGTCAGTGGCCATGGTTGCTCACCTCATTTACTTCGCTAAATTATCAGTTAGAGATTTCTATTCATTTCGTTTTTTTGATTAGTTTCTGTTTTTAACTTTCCCATTGGCGGACACAGAAATGTGTGATGTTCCACAAGTTTTATTCCCAAGTCCTTAACAACGATTGGCACTGAGGTCAACGTTAAGTTTTGATCTTGTATACCATTTTTCATTTTTTAAATTATGCTGAGCACTTAGTCTGCACTGTGAACTTATTTTGGTATTTTACCCTAAAAATTAGGTTGCTTTTCTGCCGTTTCCACATGAGCNGCTACAACAGGAAACTTAGGTTTGGTGTTAGGTATTTTTTTAGGTTTGGTAACCTGGCGGCATGACCAAAGTTATCTCAAATACCTAAACAAGCTTTTGGTATTTTTACTTTTCCCAATTTGGTGTTTTTCCCCAAAAGGCGCTTGTTTCTTAACAAAGTCGTCTTTCCAAATTGGACTTCTGCTTGTTGGAAATTCATCGCCGCAAATCAGGCACACGGGCAATGCTTTCCTATTCGCAGCAAATTCAAACACGTCTGTCCATTCATGTCCGAGGTCACTATTTTCTTCCTCGATTTTCCGTTTTTTTCAATCCATATTTGCCCCTTTTTGTAGACTATGTTTTACTTTTTGCAGCTCTAAACAAAGACCTGTCCTTCGCTTTACACCGCCACAGTTGAGAAATATATTCGGCTGATGCTATCTGGGTGCTAATTTCTCTGTCACATCGCAGTGGTTGGGCATAGATTTCTGAACATTAACAATGTAGCACACAATATAACACATTATTGCAAAACATAAATTAATGTTTAATCAGATACGTCAGGGGTCGGGAACCTTTTTGGCTAAGGAAGCCATGAAACCTACATCTTTGTAATTGTATTTACGTGAGAGCCATATAATATTTTTCAACACATAGTGCAACTAACTTGCTAACTAACCCGTGCATTTTTAAGGAAAATCAACAGTTTTAAACAATGGTAAATGCCTGAATTTCTCTTTATTAGCATGCTTACTGTTAATGCGACTTTTGGTGCTGCATGGTGTTGCTGATGGCTTTGTAGGAAAATTACAGAAAAAGTTTCATTCGTAACAATCGTCTTAAGAAAATATCAAGCGAGCCAGATGCCGTCATCAAAAGAGCCACATCTGGCTCGCGAGCCATAGGTTCCCTACCCCTGAGGTACGTGATATTCATAAGCACGGATTTTGCTGGAGCCGCTGGGATGTGCAAAAGAGCCGCAGGTTGCCATTTTGCACTGCTTTTGAGTGTTTTTGAAGAAGCAAGTTAGACGACAACCGCAACAGGGACATTGGCGAAAACAGCCAGGTTGCCTGCCTGCGTATTTCCTGACAAACCACCCGGTACTCGGGTAGTGAAACTGCTATGTGAAAAATGTAATAGGATCATGGTTGAAAGTTTGGGACTTTTGTGTGAATGAGGTGAAAGGTACATTTACCTTGCTGTGTTTTTTGTTTGCGTGCTGCGTTTGGAGGTCAAAAAACTTGTTAAACATGCTGGTAAACACTATATTTACCAAGTTTTGTGACTTGAGTTGATAAAATTGCTCTGTAAAATCGGATGTTTGCTATAGAATGATAGATAAGGTTTTTACCTAAGGGTAGTTTCATGTTGTTTCAAGAAGCTTTGCGCGGCCCAATGGTCAAATCGTATTTGTTTCATTTCTGCATGTCTCGCTGCGCCCATCCGCAGTCAGCTGAGATGTAACAACCGAATGCAATCGGAAGTCCTTCACGGAAATCTGGATTTTCATTTGGACAGTGGCAGCTTTTAGCGTGTATAATGCTGTACATGTCAACCGCTGAAAGAAGCGTAAATTTTGGCAACCTGGTGTAGTGCGAAAACATAAATTATAGCATATTGTATTAAACAATGGCAGGAGCAAAAGCCCATTTACATTTTGGTCCATTCAGTGTTGTCATTGGCGTCGGAAGGGGGGGGAAAGAGGACCAGGGCCCCCCTGGATTTTAAAATTTTCAGCAAAAAATGTTTTTTTTAGTTTTGAGTGGGAAAAAGCAAATTTCACCACTTTTGGCCCCCCTGGAAAAATTTTGGAAAAATC
>JGI24022J15233_10008530_pt1 | contig 11458 bp, 5 predicted proteins | sample Ectturendosymbi2_FD_15233 | JGI IMG/M metagenome (IMG submission 15233)
CCCCCGTTCCCCCCCCCCCCCTTAATCCGGCCCTGCCTCTATGACACACTTAATAGTTAAAACAAACTTTTCAGCGGTTTAATCAAAACGTTCATCGCGAAATGGCTGTGCATAAGCATGAAGTGAATGCTTACACTTGTCAAATCAAGATAAAGTCTGCAATTTTCTCTTTTCTGATAATTTATCATTGGTAAGCAGATCATTTCTTTCAAAACAATAATTGTTCAGCAGAATGTTTGAACATATCCAACAAGCCATCTTTACTGTTGTACGTGGATCATGGCAGTTTTCACAATTGTCCATCAAAAAAAAGGAAAATCTTCCAGTTCCAAGAACGACAGCGATAGTTTAACAGCAAAATCGCGCTGGGAAGAACATTTCCGAAACTCGTCACTTTCACAAAGCTTAATAATAACCAAGTAGCTTACCAAAGCAATGCGAACCATTTCTGGTGATGATAATAAAAGACCACCACGTGAAATGCCATCAGTAAAAGAAGCTTCAATGTACTTGACATCAGCAGCATCACAAATCATTCGACGTTTGCAGCAAATGCACTTCAAACGTTTGTTTATAGAAAAGCAAACATACCCAGCAATGTAAGTAATTACGGGTAAATACTCTTCACCTTTCACAAAATCGTCGTCGCATAGCAACACAGGCTTCTCATTTGAATCATTTGGTACGCGACCAAACTGATTCCAATTTAGCTCAAAACTGGTCAACGTTATGTCCTTTTCTTTGAGTTTCAGCTTTAGAGTAGAAAGCAAGCGAAGTTTTTCTCACTTTCAAAAACTTGTCGTAAGGAAATATTATACATTCCACCAGAAAGTTGGCGATATTGACCAAAACGTGCCTCTAGGCAATCTGTCTGAAACTTTCCCAAAAGCACGTAATTTAACCCAAGCTTTGACAAACAATAATCTGATACCGCAAGGTAGCAGTAGTGGAGCGACTGCTTGATTGTATGCCCTGTGTGCGGGGCGACTGCTTGATTGCATGCCCCTTACCAAATTCTAGTATTGAGCAGCAGCGTATGGTGGTCATTGTTACTGGATATACGCTGTTTGCAACGTCATCATATGACGTCATATTTGCGTTTGCAAACCAACGTTTTGGCGAAGCTTGTTGAGGCAATCTGCATATTATTCTACACGCACTCACCTTAGTCGTTGTTGTACAATGTGACACTATAATGAACATAAATTATCAGCACTTCAAGTTAGGAGACCGGAGCAAAACACAGCACTCAACGCTACCACGGAGCAGTTTATACAGTAACTGCAAAAATATCCGGCAACGCTATAAAACATGGGAGTAGAACCTAATGCTACGTTAGCGTAGTTCACATACGCAAAGCTGTAAGTCTGCACGAATGTCTCGTCGAACAGCAGTTGAGCAAAGAAGGTGTGGCTGGGATGGCGGACACCCAGGGATGGCAGGTTAAACTTGCTAAACTACACAAGAATTTGGAATGCGCATAAACAACGCAAGAAAATTTTAATTTTTTATTATGTGAGTGTTAACATATATGCACAACTACTGGGGGGACAGAACAGATACGGGCTTGTGTGAGCCGTTGTGATCAGTCCACCTGAACTGCCAATTAATGAAGAAGCTCGAAATGATGCACACATTGCAAGCACAGGTATGCGGCTCCATTAGCGCACGCCCAGATTGCCACATCAAAAAATGAAACTGGAAACTAGAGATGCATCAAAAAGTCAGTTAAATCAAGCAAGTTGAAATAGGACAATTTTGAAATTTGTCCCTGAAGATCAATTAAACATCCATTTATATCTTTCAAGCCTTTTTGTGATTTTCCCTTGATCGCACGCTCTGGAACAAGTCACGTCGCTGTCAGCTTCATTGGGTGTGTGCCGCACACCTAGAGTATAAGTTCCTGGTGTTGAAGAATGTGAAAATGACTGGCATTTGAATACGTAAAAACTAGTGTTGGCAAAAAAACAAGTTCCGAAAAATTAAACCCATGCACCATGTGTTAGCAGCTGTCCAATAGGAAAAATGTCCAGTTACAGCCTTTTACTTTTTGTAAATTCATTCTTTTGGTCACCGTCGGCCTTGGATGCCAAGGGACGTCTCCTCGTTTGCCCTTCTCTCTGCAAGCCTCTGTTAGTGTCTCTACACTATCATTTTCAATGCTCATCAGGAAGAGAACACTGAGCTGCTGTTGACCCATGCAACTTCGAACCTCCTATTTTATTCTTTTTAGTTTTGAAAAAGATCCCTCCCCACTGCAGTTATATATTGCCATGGACAGATAAATTCGAACTGCGATGTGAACGTTTGGGAAGCTAATATATGAAACCATTAGGAATGCAAGTGTGATTAAATCCACTAACGCGACCACCCCGGCGCCGCTAACACGACCAATTCAGTGCCATCCAGTGGGTGGTCGTGCTAGCGGGGTTCCACTGCATAGGCCTATATATATATCCAAATGACAGTTTTGGGTAAATAAAATTTTCTTTAAAAATTATTTTCAGAAAAATCAGCTTTCCATGTCAGATTCCAGACCAAAATACACTAACTCAACCGTAAAGCTAACCTAACCAAAATTTAATCTAACCTTACCTCTCATAATAACCCAGTTTGATATGTCCTAAAATTTCTATGGTTAAAATAATATTTCTACTTATTGTAATTTAGTATTTCATTCTTTCTGTTCACAATCAAAGACAAATTAGTAAAACAGTTAGTAAGAACAAGAGCATGCACTTACTTACCGTCGTTATCGATAACTGTTGTTAAACTCACTTTCACTTATTACATATAGTTTTACGTTCATTCATAGGACATAACACTACTGAATTGTTTTTATTTTTCTANTGCACTTAGAATATAAAATGGCACTCAACAAAATAACTAGAAGCACATCTTACGACGTACTAAAATCGAATGAGTCACTGAGTTTAGCGTGAGCAAGCTTGGAATTACTTGAACGAAATGCAAACAGAACTAAGAAGTGCTTGATACGGTTTAATTCTTGTTATCAGTTAACGTTTAAGTATCTTGATATCTGCCACCTTTCTGTTTATCATTGCATTTATTCTGTTTTAAGCTGGTTATCAAGAATAATAATACCAAATAATGTCGATTCACATAAAAGTAATAGGCCTATGTATTAAAATGTCTAAGTTTGCATCTTGGATGTAATAGTATCAGAATTGGTATTGAAGTACCCAGTGCCGGATTAACGTAGCGCGGGCCTGTAGCATTTCAAGAGCCCGGGGCCCTAAGTTTAAAAAACATTTCAACACTTGCTCCATCATCAAGCGTGTGGGCAAGGCATCCATGTTACTATAGCTTTAATCTCTGCATGCTTACTCCAGTTTGCACCGAAACATGACAGTCGGAAGTGTATCATGCTGACCGCCAGTGTGACAAGATGGTTGTGACCTAAATCTGCCAAACGGTGTCACAAAAAACTGCTAGATTCTGCTAAAAGTGTTGTCGCAAATTTTCAGCTAAAATGTACTAAAAACAGTGAAATTCTGTTAAAAATATGTTATTTTTAACATGCTTAAAAGAAACCTATAAAGTTATACAACATATTAATTTTTCGTCTTACACTCGCTCTCAACATGCATGGGCTGAAAATACCGGTCTTGGCCAACACACTTTTCGGCCCATAATTATCTTTTAGTCAACATTTTGAGAAATGTCACTGCAGCTTACTTCGTTTTTTGTATGGCACACAGTTCTTGACGATCTCTTATTTCAACTGGTCTGCTGTTTTTATACAGTAGAACAATGGTCAGCGATAAACAATCTGAGCATAGCTTCAGCCCTACAAATTTATAGGTCTGGTCTTTGTAACTAAAATCTTTGTGTTACATTAGGGAGCATGCAAAAAGTTCTTTAGTCTTATTTGAGTGCTTTTGCTACCAGTTGTGCTTTTTAAGGTCACAATGCTTCGCTGTGATTGCATTGTTGCAAACTTGGCAAAAGGCTTATCTTGAATCACCAAGATAGGCAGTAGGCACTGAGCCAACTTTTAAGTTCTGAATTTTGCAATCATATATGTCGAAACTTTTGGCAGCTTTGGTTTACCAGGAAGTTTTTTACCGGACATTACTACTAACTAGCGTGACTGAACCACTTGGATATATCGTGCCGTGGGATAAAACATATTCTACCAATGTTGTCTTTAATCTAACGCGCTCACTACGCACACAAGCAAATCAATTAGGCTTCACCAAGCCATCTATTATGATACAATTATCAGCTTATGATACAATTATCAGCTTGGAGCATAATAAAAATTCCAAATAATTGCAGGCAGCTCGTTGTGCTTTGCCCTGGTGTTACCCAATTAAAAACCTCATAAAGAAGAGAAGTATATTTTTTGATGAAGGTGTAAAAGTTTACATCTTGAAAAACTGTTGAAACAAGCTTTGTTCAGGAATTAGTTACCTGTTAAACCTGCCAAACGGTTGGTAAAATCCTGCTAGAAAACCAGATAACTGTTAGATTGAAAATTCCACAGCTAACCGTGAGAAAATCCTGCTAGATTAAGCAGCAAATCAGTTGAAATGGCAACACTGTTGACCGCAATCTTATGCCTTTTGTTACGCAACTATACAAAAAGAATCAAAAAAGAATTTCTGGACACAGACTGCGTTTAATTGAAAACCTTTGCTTACTACTAATGGCAAACTTAATAAAATACCGACTTCTTAGACTGAAAATAAATCTTATATATAATGTAATAAATAAGATTTATTACAGAAGACCGCGGGGCACCCAAAAGCGCGGGGCCCGTAGCAATTGCTACATTTGCTACTATTTGTTAATCCGGCACTGGAAGTACCACCTCTTGTAGTCCTGCCTTATAACACCATGATTTATTATCCTTAGTAAAAATCTACCTTTCACCATTGTTAAGAGACCTGACACCACCTAACAAGTTCCAAACTTCCATCGGGCTGTTTGCAGGGCCAATATGCGTATCCGAAATGGAAATAAGACAAGCGGGTATAATACCTTATCTTTTTAGACCTTGGAGTACTAACTTGCTAGTGAGTGTCGGCCAGACCACACGCCAAAGAATCAACTACTTTTACGTCAACGAAGCATGTTCAGTGAGTGAGCACAGTGCGCGTACTTATCAATCCTGATTGGCGATGGTGTCTTTTACAGTATACTGTATTGTGTATTATTCACACATTACTCTTTTTTACCGACTTAGAAATTGGGGGCCCCCTAAATGGTGGGGGCCCCTGGCTGTAGCCCAGTCAGCACCCCTTTAATCCGCCACTGATCAAAGCTTTTGATAAATTTGACAGTTCTTTAGAAATTAATCTTTCTTGTAAACTCAACCTGCGTGATGAGCTTGGTCTCGACAAAATCAGGGCAGTTGGGCATCTGGGAAGGTGTAACTCCTGGTAGCAGCCTTGGTACCTTCAAACGATATGACAGACGTTGTCTAGTTTTTTTCATCAAAAGCAGAAGTTTCCCAGAGTATTTCAGTGTTCCGAAATTGTTTCTCGCACACCTAAAAACATTTAAAAGTGACACCAGTGAGCGCAATATGTTTATTGAGATATGATCAATTGAAATTAAGGAATTTAGCATTTCAGCTGAGACCACAGGACCAAAAAACTTAGATTTTGTTTGGCATTAATACGTTAGACCTCATATCTTCACCCGCCTTTTAAATTGTAACCAAAATGTTATTAGTCATGAACTACGTTCCAGCGAGGCATCAAAAGCAGCAAGTCTTGGAATGCTTTTGTGCATAAAACCATAAGATCATGTTTCCACATGCAAAGCACATATGCGATACGTCCTTACCTTGCTGTATCGTGTTGGTACAAAGTCCTCCCTCCGAATAGTATATACCCACTTTTGGTTCAATGCTTCATCATTAGGAAATTTGAAAACGTACTTTCGGACCACTAGGGTAATTACCCTTGCAACGAGGTACACAGCATCTGAACGGCATTGTTTCGGCTATCACATGGAACATACACTTACAACTGAAGAAAGCAACAACAATATGTAACTTTTAGACTAATTTCCAACATTTGTTCACATTTTATCAAACCAAAAGTGCTTGTTTTAGTTTACTCGCTTGCATCAGGTCACCAGTTCTTCCACCAAACCTTGTTAACACAGCAGCCTCAGAATGTAACTGTAGTCCTACAGCATGCGTTGTTTATATTCATTTTGTGATTACTCCCACTGCTATCTGAGATTCCAACGAACTAACCGCAACTTTGGCACATGACCTTTAACTTTCGTTATAACTTACTTTCATTGAAGGTGAAGTTTTGCTATGTCAAGGGTGTACTTTTGTCACATTCTCAACTAAAAGCTAACTGCTACCAACACTGCCGCACTTACACAAATGGTACCAAAATGCGCTTGTGATAACATCGGATTGCAAGTTTCCACACCAGTGGACACTCGGTTTCGCGAATGTTATGACTACCTTCTCTGACCTCAATCAAAGCTTGAACTTCAACGCCTTCTCTCTCCAGAAAGCCTCGGTCTGTTGTGTCGCTCGATAATTGGCGTCAGATGCTTTTGAAGTTCTAGTGAAAGCAATTATTTGAGAATGACATGTAATTTTCATTTTGCACTTGCCGCAGCTTGTGTTCTGGTTTATTCATTTTTTTCTTCAGTTTGTTTGCTTTCTCTGCTCTTGCTTTAGCCTTGGAACGTTTCACACATAAGCTTTGCCTGCGGATTTTACGACTGAAGATGCGTAATGTTACGTGAAATGATTTCCTTAAAAAAATTTGCTTGATTTATTCGCCTGTGTCAGTGTCACCCTTGTGGAGACTGGTTCCTTGAATACAGATATATGCAAGATTGGATTATCGCAAAAAGAAAGCAGAGCCCTGTCGGCTGATTCCTCGAAAGCTTGCAGCAAAACTACAGCTTGTGATTGTTGTTACTTGTTATTGAGGACACAAAATGGTATTATTATTATAACGGTTTCCAGCGTGACCAAATGCGTCTGTTTGCGTGAGTCACGTGGGTTTCATGTCTACCAAAATCGGAAGACACTTTCAGCAATCGTTAGCCAAAGCAATTCACCAGTCCTAACCAATCTTTGGTATTCACTGACCCTCACACTGCATACGAAAAAATGTGATATTTATGAGCAGTACAGTACTTATGAACAGTATATATTGTATTTAAGATGGAGAGTGTGTGATTTTTATAGATAAAATCAATAGATCTATACTTGCCTCATAAATAAAGTTATGTTAATTGTTTTTGTTCTGCTAAACTGCAACTGACATTTATAAACCGAAAACGTAATGCCTTAACAAAATAAAATTTATATTATTTAGTGGATATCTGCAACCAACCAAGAACGTTTAAATTTAAATTATTTTGAGATTTATAAGTATAGCAGCCTAGCAGGTTGAGTTTCCAAAGGGAGAATTTACCGTATATAAAACTGCTTTGCCCGAGAATGCAGGTATAAGTCAAACCAGTCCAAACTGCCGGATATCAATTACATTACATAAAAACTTAACTTGCGTAGAAAAATCAAAATTTTGCGGTTCGATTATCTTACATCTTTAGGATGCAATACTGTGAAAACCTTCATTTTGAATGCAGTGGTATTTCAATTGCAATGTTTCAAAATACCTGCTGTCGTCGCGGTTGGCTGCGAAGCGTTTGCAATGTCGCTTACTGGACACTGTCAATAGAGGCCAGTGGTTTAGGAACTGGGGTGTGCAAGCGCATCCCCATAAGTTTTGATTAGTCGAAAATCCGGGCAAAATCCCTATTTGTGTGATCAATGAGTCTGACTTACGGAATACGTCTGAATAACTTGATTTTTTTTCTCCAATTTTTTAAAGGTCTTCATGTATTTTTGTGAGAAAAATTTGTCGGGGAAAAGTCTGCCGCACAAAATGTTTTTTCGGGCAAAAATCATTCGCAAACCCAAATTTTTCGGGATGCGAAATTCTCCCCACCTGTGATAGTGGCTATAAATTAAACCTTAGGAAAGCCGAAAATTATTTACGTTTCTGTCACAATGAATTGCGTTGAAGCTTTTTATCTCGTACCCAGGTGGCCGACGTGCGAAACTGGATTGACAGAAAGGTTGACCCGTCTCCTGGTGATGAAGACGCAGAATGAGTGACGTATTTTTGTCACTTATTACACCGCAGTCTTCGTTGCTCACCATTGAGCTCATGGAGTTAACCAACCCACAACCTGTCGTACATTGACATATACTGGCGCATTTTACCTTCAGCTACGATTTAATTGCAAATATCGGTTCTGAAAGTCTATCACAAGCGTCCAGTACCGTGTAGTATCGATTAAACCACGTTTTTTTTAAGGCGTTTTAGGGACCCGATTCGGGTCCGTAGAATCAGAGAAAATTTATCATCGGGTCCTTAAAATCAGAGAAAATCGGGTCCCTACAAATCCAAACCGGGTTCCTAACATTTTCCTTAAAAAAAACCTGGATTAAACAATTTTTAGCTATAATTTGTAAACTGTACCTAACCACCAGATTTTAATACAATACCGAAGTATGGCTAGGGCAGAAAATAAGCTTTTTGCAGTATGATTAAACCAAACAGAGAACGAAATAATACCTTCCAGTACAAAAGTAAAATTTGCTGCCTTGTAAGCGTTAGTCAGTTTTTCAAGACGTTTAGTCGTTGACTCTTGCCTAATGGATGTCGGCTAAGCGGTAACTCTTTCTGTGATGTATAGGCTACTGGAAGAACTACCTTCCTTGTAAATTTCGTTTGTCTTACCTTGTGGATAAACGCAAGCGCGTTGATCAGTGACAAGCGCTACAAAGTTATGTTGTAACATTTAACGTAAATTGTGTTGGTATTGTAAACTGCAAAACAGCCGCGTTCGAAACAATAAAAACAATTGCTATCTGTACATTGCTGAAAGTATTCCCAAGCTTGCAGCTAGGAGACCGAGTAAACCCTTAGGTTATCTATCCGATATACCCAGTTGAAAGGTTCGGAGAAGAGGTGTGTAATTAAATGACACTTACAGCCAATCTCTAAAAGTATGTAGTCGCATTGTACATACTAGCATTGTAGAGAAGTATAGCAGACAAAAATAAAAGCCACGTTTCCTTCATAAAAGTCAAATTCATCCCATAAAACAAGCACGCAAGAAAACAAATACTAAAAAATCAAGGAAAGCAAGAAAACAAACAAAATTCACGAAGGTAAAAAACAGTGATTCAGAAGATGATCAGGTGGAACCTATATTGACAGTAGTATTTTGTTGAAAACCAGGCCCGTTACCAGCTTGGGACACCAGGAGGGGCCCAAATTTTTTGAACTATGTCCAATAGTTTTAAATTATCTCCAGCACATTTTTCCGGGGGAAGGGGCGAAATAATATTTAGGGGGGGTCTTCGCCTCCCCTGGTTACGGGTCTGTCGAAANCGAACCAGTAGGCGACAGGAATTTCTTAAATATCATCGCAAATAATAGGTTGACATTTCACGTAGCCTATGGACGCAATAAGTAAACATCAACGTATATAGCATCGCGTCTCACGTAAATATCAACCACAGCGTCTAAATTATAACAAAGACCGGTTTCAATTACCTGCAGGAAACAACTCTGCTATTCTGCCTCATTATCGTTAGGGGAGGCTGCAGCAAAAGTTTAGTTCAGTTTCATACTTCTCTGCGTCGGAGGCCACGCAGCTATTTTCGTATTGAACGGTGCATTGGTGGCAGGTCAGCGGCAGTACAGCGAGTGAACCTGATCACACCTCGAGCAAGCACAAAGTAACCTTTCAAATTTGTCTTTCACATGCGATTTTGTAAAGCAACTTGAGATTTCGTAAGTCGTGTTTAGTTCTGTTCTACCTGAATAAACTTCATTGACGAAAACGCTTAACGCTGAAACCATTGTATGCAAACAAAAATTTAGGACACACTTATCCTTCCATTAACAAAAAAACTGGTAATGCGTTTGTGCCATGCACAAGTTCTCGGTCGGACAGTACGCTTTTCGCTCTGCTGACGGATACATTGCTGCTTTAAATGCAAATCTGAGCGTAAAAATTGTGCTGTGCGAAGTCCTTAACTTAAATAGAAAACATCACCATGCCTTAGCTTCCACGATTGGAGAGTCGATTCCAGACTTGTAGCTAAAAATGGAATGTGAAGATAGTGGATTATGATTTTCACACGCCGTATGAATGCAGCAAGTATGGCATCATCATGCAAAGCTGTGTGCAGCAGCACTTCCGCTGAACGCCATGCGCTGGTTCAATCTGGAGCGGGCTTGGTGAAAAACATTCGACCATTTCTTCGATTTTACTGCACGAACTGCATGATCTTCATTTCGAAGCCGTCAGTGCGCTGCCTACAGAGACTAGTGATAGTTCATGCGCTGTTGCATAACTTCATCGAAACTATTCAACGTCTGAACATCCAGTCACGAAGTTGTGATTCCAACCCAAGACACATGAAAGGGGCGGTTTGGTAATGCAGTTTTCGAAACAGACGTCTTGTTCATAACGAAAGAAGGTAAGGAATTCCATGCACGCGTAATTAGAAGCCCCTCCCAACAACTAGACCTACTTTGCGGGTCACGATGGAGGCTGCAAGCCAGCACTTGTCAACCACAACCGGTTTTAAGCCTTTTTGACCATCAAAAAATAAGTCCCGCACCTTGAAAGGGCTAGGCGCCAATGGTGACAGAGTTAACGTAAGAGAAATAGAACACTAACGTGAAGTGAACAGTGAAATACTGTACTCCTTACATTGCTGAGATTAGATTATGAAATTTATTATTATAGCTGACTAAACGCAGTATAGATACTTTGTTTTAGTTAAAGATAGGGATACTACACGAAATATGCCACCCATAATTTTTCCATTTGTGAAGTAGGTATGCCGCAATAAACTCTCTTAATTTTTTGTTTCTTGTTTTCTCCCCTGGAATGAACAAACGATTGCTGAGTGGTGCGGCTTACCGCGGAACGAAAGCCTCAGGAAAGAATATAACGAAATATGACGGGTCTACAGATGCATACGTAAAGTAAGTAGAATAATACGAAGAGTAATGATGAGAAAGGTGGTGAACAAGCAAGACCTACTTCCGTTTGTGAGTGTTTGATTCTGATGTTCAATATGCTTCATTATTCCTTATATCTGTAAGCGCGAAACAGGATCTTTCATTTTAAATTCTTGTAAGCAAATTTGGGTGGCGGAAAGGGCGGCACTTAACCTGGATGCGCTACTCATCCTACCGATGCTACGCGTTCCCACACCAAAAAAGGGCGTTCCCACCCCACTACACCCCCGCTCGGACCTCCCATTGGTGACATCCCTATTGAAACACCAGGTACAGGTCCCGCTGCAAAGGACTTTGCATATGCACTACTGCGTAATTCATGTCACATCAAGATCAATGGTGTGTATGTAACAAGCACAGCGATCGAACAACTTCTAAAAAAAAAAAAAAAA
>JGI24022J15233_10008531_pt1 | contig 11458 bp, 2 predicted proteins | sample Ectturendosymbi2_FD_15233 | JGI IMG/M metagenome (IMG submission 15233)
ACATGGATGTTTTATGCAGAATTTTTCAAGAATTTCTGGTTGCGATGTTCCAAATTGAAAAAATGATGGCTTGTTTTCCTGTACTATTCCAAAAAAAGAGTGTTTTTATAGTTTAAAGTGCCAAATATTATCAAAACAACACACTGTTGCGGCAATGTCGATTAAAGATCACTTAATAAAATTAACAATGTGGTGACAGGGGACCCAAAAACTTCAAAATGACCGGCCAGGGGGGCGGCCGCCCCCCCCGTCAATTTTGCCACTGCACGGGGCCCAATGCAGCTGCATCGGCTTAAGGCCGGCCCTGGATTGGTGTTTTTTCTTCACATCAGCAATCCAATGTCGAAAAATGTGAATCGATATTTAAAGACGTGATTGAAAATCTACCTTTATAAATGGCGTTAAGTGTTTTAGGGGAATATGCTTTAAGGGCCAGTGTAAATCTATTATGCGATTGATGAGATCGTTTTTTACGATATCCAGCAAAGCTAGCTAAAATGGGAGTAGTGTCCTGGCAAGTGCCTTTCATTCACGTGTTGTTTTTGAATTGTTGCTTCAGCAATAAATAAGTCTTTCATGTACATGTAAATGCACAAGCTTCGCCTGGAAACGTGATCGTCATTGTCTTTTTTTAAGTCCTATCGTGGGACATGAGTTGTCACGTCCAAGTCTTAGAAGAACCGTTCTGCTTCTAACCAGGTCGGGAATGCGTTTTAGACACTGTTCGTCAATGATTTCGCTTGGGATAGCCAAAATAGTGGCAAACGTTTGCGCGCGACATGTTTTAATACATTCTGAAAAATCGCCCAGTTCAAACAACAAAATAAGCCACTTTTTGGCTTACAAAAAGTAACCTCCTATGTGTGACACACAACGATTGTCGCAGACAACCTATGGTATTTAAGCAAGTGAAGACCTTTTTGGCTCCGCCCAATTTGACTGCCCCCCAAACGCCTGGTCTGGATCCGCCACTTCCGCAGTGGGATAGGAAGTGAGCATTAACTTCGTGTCAGTTGTTCAATATTTCTAGACCAAAGCACCAGTATTATTCGATTGTTACAATACGCAGATAGTGAAACTGGTAGCAGGTCAATGTCAACCACTTGTCAAGGTTTTCGATTCGCACCTTGTGCTTAACGTTCAAAAGTTACGCAGATTGTATTTTTCCTGTTAGTCGCATTCGTCCCTGTTCCACGTCAAAGCTTCTGTCAAAATTAATCTTTCATTTAAAGTCAACCGGTGCGATGAGCTTGGTACAGTGGGATATTATTTAGATTTTGCCAAACGCACGGCACCTTTCATCATTGGACCTCACAAATTTCTTGGCAGCGACGTTTTTACTACTACATTATATTTTATCGCAAAATATTGGGATGACAAAAGACATTGTGTCCCCCCTTGTCCAAAAGTTGGGGGGCTATGGCCCCCCGACCCTCTTAAACTCGGCCCCTGTTCTGTGCTAACCATACAACTTCCACAACACTGCACACGTAAAACGAAACACCATTTTCCGTACACAATTGTGCTGATCCCACATGAACGAAAACAGCTCCACGAATGTGAATGCAGTTCACATGAAAGCGAAATTCCAACCACAAATTCCATCTTGACGCAAAGTAGGCTGTTGATAACCAACTAGTTTCGTCAAAATATTCTGACTACAAAGCACGTAAAAAATAAACCACCTGCCAACGGATTATTGACTACTGACCAATCCGTTTTTGTGGTACAGTAGAATTAGCCTAATTTGTCACCTCAAGGGGATTTGAAAAAATTGACAAGTTAGACGAAGTGACGATTATGTAAACAAGTGAAAACTGTGTCATAGAAGCTCGTACACTTTATCATAGTAACTCGTACACACAGTGCTCTCGTTTGCAGTAAAATATATTTTTATGACATTGTGGTTGAATACAACAATTAATTTCTCTACTCTATCTGGACTCCTACATTTATAGGGACTTCCGTGTTCTCTCAATGGGGAGCCGGGTCGCGCTTCACACCTCGTGCATAAATTCGGTAAACAAATTGCGAGGTGCCACGATTCTCAGATAAAGATCCTTTATTTGTTTGAATTCCCACACGTAGGCCTACTTGCTGCTTAGACATCAAAAGCGAAACTGCAAATGACGTATTAGCCGAAAAAACGCTTCTAAGGGATAGGAGGTGACGAATTAGACAAACAGAAATGTACAAAAAAGATTCGAATTCTGCCAGGACCGACAAAAAATAACGAATTAGACAAGTTCTATTGTATTATGCAACTACTATTACGAGTGTAACGCCCATCTGCAGCGCGGATGCGGTGAGGACTGTTCCATGCAGTTAACAGCAGGGAGGTTTCGACATCAGCTGCACCTTAAGTAGCATGGCAGCGTCACAGATGGGTATTTGTGGATCAGCGTTTTGGCCGTGTACCTGATAGCAAGATGTAACAGCAGGCGTGAAACTTACTTTGCAGAAAATACCCAACAAGTCGTTGATTTTGATATTCACACTGAATTTTCCTGACTTATCCTCAAAAGCTGACTTTTCAACCCTGTGCTGGTTTATGACCGTCTTGTCATAAGCGAAACACGCACTAACTCTAAACCTGAAAAGATTCAGACAAATAGACGTTGAGTATATAATTCTCACACAGATCCCTGCACAGACTACGTTATAATTTTATACCATCGTCGTCTCAATGCAATTTATCTCTTCGATTATCATGTCAACTGTCAAATCTTCAACAAAATCTGTTTTTCAGCTCGTACATTTCAGTTGAGGTAGATCAATGTCACCTTATCTTTCACTGGTCATGGAATTTCTGGGAAATGTTTTCACTGATTTCATTTTTGAAAAACTTCTCGCGCATGAAGCGCTGGTGACGGGAAGAGTTAAGCTACAAGTGACAATCAATCGCAGCTTTTAAGTAACGGTAAACGAAAAAAATTGGTCGAGCAATACAGGCAGCTTCGACTCCTTCCGAAGCAAATTCTTTGCCAAAGTTATTTGTTTTAAACCATTTTCACTAAATGACTATGATTTGCGAATTCTTTCAAGTGTTTTTCTGATAGAAATGTTTGACCTCCGGGGCAAAGACCTGAAATACGCGAAAGAATTGCTTCTGAATCATCACAGAAAATCCGTACAAAATTCTACGAGGTTGCAGGACATGTGGGGAGAGTTAAAACTGTAGTCACGAACCACTTACGTAAGATGTTTCGTAGTCATATACACAAGGCAGCAGAACGCAATACTACAGCCAGCATAAAGTAACTGAAACCAATTCTTAATGCTTTCACAAACATTTTGCTACTGAGACAAGCAACAATCTTCTGACAGTAATATTATCCAGTTACATCTCACACTGAAATGCACGTAAGATCAATTTTCCCACTTCTGTGACTGTTTCTTAGTTTAGGAAATGAATTTTTCAACAAGACCACGAACTGACTAAATTTCACGCAGGATCCGAGCAACCACTGGTGTTTGTAGTCATAAACAGCTCTAGTTAATCGACGGTCAAAAACAACAAAAAACTTTATCATGCATTTGGGAAATATTGAATGCAGGCTCGAGGGTTTCTAAATGATCGTTTAAAATATTGCTGGCCGAAAGTAATATACTGCATATGTCAAGGGAACGACCTTAGACAGAAAATCAAGAAAACTGGAGGGCCATGGCCCACCCAGGCCGCCCTTTAAAATCGCCAATGCTCAACCGTATGGGCTTGTTGACATCTACGACCACATCGCCGAACTGTCCTAGATCGATGTTCCGATGGCCAGAAGACCAAATGCCGCGCAGGCCCTTTTCTTAAAATGTTGATTAATTTTGCTCATATTAAAACATGTAAGCTTTCTTGCCAAATTTGCTTCATAGCAATGTTTCAAAATCACTCATGTTTGAACAAATTATCGCCAACGCATTACTGTTTGCATGGTAGGCTACATACAGGGTCTTTACCTTCAAGTATAAAACGGCCAACACACATGCACTGTATTTGCAAAATGTACGACGAATTTATGGCTGTACATGATGCAAACGGAGGGCTTCGTCAAAAAGTAACAAATTGAAACGCGAATGTTGATAGCTTAACATTGTTGATGATTGGCCGAAAAAATCAACCACGCTCTGAAGTATCATGCTGTGATTAGCAGCACATCACAATACAGGTCATTATTAATTAGCAGCACATCTCAATATACATTATTATTGATTAGCAGCACATCTAAATATTGGTTATTACATTACTAGAAATAGTAGAATATAACAAGCATATCATAAAGACGAACACGAAGCTTCATATTTGCTGTGACTTTTCAAACAGCTGGAGTGCCTACTTCTGCTAAAGGGCCACTGTCAAAATTTTACCCTGATCTATCTTTCGTGTCTCAAAGGTGTACGTCACATCACTTACTGCATGTCTGTTACTTCGTACTTTGAGTCACAAAAATGCATAAATTTACTATCAAACGCAACCTGTGAGTCTAGTACATTCCACTTGAAGGATGGATCGAATAAAAAGTTTAAACATTTTTAATGCGTGAGAACCTGGAGCGAAAACCCTGCAAGCAACCTATCTTGCACTAGACTTCTGATGGCTNTACACAGTATATCGACTGCCACTGTGCAAAATAAATGCAAACATTGATATTATACATTTATGCAACGAAGTTCTGAGACAACGGAAGGAGGTCCGTTTATGGAAGCTCTTAGAATAAACTTCAGCTTTATTGACAATTTTCAACAGAGTTAAGAGTTCTTCCAACAACGTTATCTATCCGCTCATGGATAAGTTTCGTTCCACTGCTACACACCAGGTCACAGGGTGACCTTACATTAAGTTGCAATACAGTTACTGAACTTCAGGAAATTCGAAGGAAAAGTCGAACGTTTGCCCGCAACCAACACACACAGCCACATGACGGCCAAATAGCTATGCCAACAAGATTATTCAAAATAGGCAGTATTTATATTTTCTGGTTCGCACTCATTGTTTTTATGCGACCAATCACAAATGGCTGACAACAAAAATAAGTCTTTTCTTCAAAAATGCTTTAAAAAACGCAAGAATTTAGTTGATGAGTGATCTATTTGACAACTGGACATGCATAACAGACGTATGGGATGTTCATATGTAATTCCAAAACAACTGAAACCGACATAGGTCAGGCAAAGATGTTGTTTCGGTGAAACTGAGCTCGTCGCTATTGTTGTGTTCATAAGATACAGCCATAACAAAGCAAGCGCGCATCACGACTGCACTAACTGTAAGAAGGTTTGCTTGCACGCAAAACAGGTTTAACATGTGGTTCAGATCTCAATCTTGCAAAAGCCCAACGATTTACCAATCTCTGGCCGTACGGATTATGAACAAAATGTTCTTTTGAAGCAATTAGCCACCGCGACCACTCTCTTTTACGTAGAAACCCTCGATAAAGCAAGTGCGACACAAGAATGCTCCATCTACACATTCAATCGTCCAACATACTAGCGGTAAAGTACAAACAAGGAGAAAATGGCTAAAAAGCGTGCCGAAGAAATATTGCTTGTATTCAGCAACTGTACGAATCTCAGCTTGCAATTGCATGAGAAAAAACTAGTTTAATGAATTTAAATTTGCAAAGGTTAGCTTAACAACAAATTTTCTTTCGAAACACACCACCGATGGCAATTGGCTCACAACTTATCGGCTTTCCACTCCTGTATTCTACGTGCCAGGTCAGCGTTTTCTATCACATCCTCCAGCTTAAGTGGCATTCGATTAAAAGGATCGGTGTTATCACTGAGCAAATGACGGGCAATCGTAGCACGATCAACTGTTACTCTAGATGAAGGCAGAATCACAGGGTCGCTCATAACAGTTTCCAGTATCGGATCAAAAAACTCTTCAGGAGCGTCTTGGAATAGTTCATCTTCGGTTTCGACACGATTTTGAGAGATTCGAACTTTTTCGGACAAATTTTTTATCGAATCACAAAGTTCAAAATCGTTTACTTTTCTGAGAACTCGAATTGCACGTGGGAACAAGTCAGGCTTGTAAGATCTGCCATCGCCAGCAACAGCTTCTGCAAACTCAGCTCTTTCCGCCAAGTGCGTGTATATTGCACAGATGCCGACAACCAATTGCTGTGGCTTAAACTCGCAAATGCTGAAATCTCGAACTTTCAGTTCACCCATGCTCGGTCCAACCAAGAGCAGCAAGAAATGATTCAGCATCTCAGCAATCCTTTTGATCAAAACAGGATGGCACAAAAGCTTTATGACCTCTTCATCTTCGCTGAGGTAAGCAAGAGCGTCAATCGTTTCATTGGACATCATGTTGTGGAATCGGGAAATCATGATCAACTCTTTCAAGGAGCGTTCTTTCTGTTGCCTTTCGTGAGGGAGCAAGTCGTTCCACTCTCCGCCATCCCTTTCCCTCTCGAGAGTCTTGATTTGCTTGAGGTAATCAACTGCCTCGTCGAGCAGAAAAATGGCGTCGTTTAAAAACAAGTTAACGAACCGCAAAAGCAACGGCGGCTCGGCACACTCGATATATTCGACAGCACTGATGGCGGCAGTCGCGATCGCTTTTCGGCCGCGATCATCCGCCCACAGAAATTTCATTATTTTATACAAGGGTCGTCTGTAGTTAAACTTCTGTTCAAACTGGTGAGGATCTCCTGTAAATTCAATGTCAATGAAAAGCTTGATGACGGAATGCGTAAGATTTTCAACGTAACGAAACTTTGCGAAATTTTCTTCCCGACGACCGACGTCCACATCTACTTCCTTGATGGGCAAAATGATCTCCAAGGTTTCCGCAAAAGACGCGCGCAAATGGGGATTGGTCAATCTTGATTTGTTGCCCATAAAAATGGCTGCGAAAGTATAAAGCAGATCGAATGCGCCGTTAAAATTTGTAAAACCAGATGGCGAAAAACGTCTCAAAAACAACAGGAAGTCGGTTGTATTTTCAACTATATACTCTGGAAGCATCTTAAGCGACCTGGGAGTAGGACCGCTCATGTCCAAGTTGAACTCATGAACGGAAGATCTGTCGTCTGTATGGGCACATTGGATAAGAAAGCAGGCAGTCGTGGCGTGAAATTTGCAAAAGTTTTCCACAAAATTGGGTTCTGTCAGTGCTGCCTTCGTCGTCAAGTAAACAGCCATAGCCCTTTCGAAAAGATTTTTGATCATTTCGGCTTCATTTGTGTTAGCGCCTTGCTCCATAACGTCTCGGTACAAGTCTTGCAACTGTCCCAATTCTCTGTTCAGTCGGTAGAATTTCTCCAACAAACCGTGCACACCCAAATGCAGCGCAGTGTGGGTGAACATGAAGCATTCGGTTACAAAGCCGTACTTTGTCGACAGTTCCACGTCATTTAAATCGCCTGCGCTTTCATTTGGAGAAGACCCTATGCATGTTTCTTTGGCCGTGCTGTGAAGGTGGACAGATCTGTCAAGACGATCAACAAGCCTGGTCGCCAAGCAGTAGGAGGGGTCTATTTTTAAGAACTTCTCATTGGCTTTGCAGACACCGTCAGATGAATGCACGGCGCAAAAAGGCATGGCAAGCCGAACGAGAACAGCACTGACGTTAAGGAATAAAGCGTCGGTCGGAAAGACCGACTTCAATGGATTGGTATTTTCATGCATCCACATCTTCCCGGCAGCCGCATGAAAACTGAAAAGATTGCCGAGCCAAGTCAGAAGCTCCGACCTGGAGGCGGTGAATCGCAGTAGGTTGCGAAATATTTGAGTGACTTGGTCGTGATACGACTCTAAGAGGCAGTGAAGTTGTGCTTCTTCGTCGTCTGCCCTGGCTTGATGTAAACTTGCCACTCCATTGAAAAACCTGTGATCATTCGCAAGTGGATTTGTAATCAAGCAAGTTTTAGCAAGGATTAAATCCAGCAAGGTTGTAAAATGAGAAAGGCTTGGAACTAAGTGCTGAATCCTATAACGAAGAAGGCTTTCACAGGCACCTTTCACACTACTGAAAACAGTAAGTACATTCAGGCAATTTTTTAATGGACCATCTCCGATAGTAACTTCAGACGATTTTATGGAGTCAACCAGAGCCAGATAAATGGGAGAAAATGCCTTTTCAACATCATCAGGATAAGTTTCTGAAAGAAATGCAAACACGTCGCTGAAACAAGACCCGCAAGTGACGTCAGACACAGAATTGCAGTGTTCCTGTAACTGCAAAAGGAATTCCGTATGCACATCAAATCTATTGCCATCACTATTAACGATGATATCTGGATCCATAAGGCATAGAGCAATGCGGCTGACGATTGCGGATTTGCATATTTCAACACGTTTTGCTGTTATATCGTTTGTGTTCGATAACTCATTCTGAGCTCGGTTGTAGCACGCCAGTAAGTACGACATTGGGTTTGCATCTGTAGCATCAGACCGGCTGGAAAGAACACGTTGCCCCTTGCAAACAAGCACTTTACGATTAAAATCTGGTATTACCAATCTTTCAAATAATATGTGGTCCAGATTCTTTAGTTGTAAAAATGGTGTTTCAGCAGCACATTCCTCTAAAATTACTGCATATTGAGTACACTCAGTAGTTTCTTTGCTGGGAAAGTCACAATCAAGTGTTACTAGAAATATCCTTTCCAGTACATCATTCTCTTCAATGACAGATCTGGCATCAGCAATTTCCTTTTCAGTACAATTTTCAGAAATTCGCGGAGGAGCTTTATTGTTTTGACAAAATTCTTCAGCTTTGTTTGGTGAATCAAACAGAGCATAAAAAGGGTTAGCTTCTGCTGAGTTCACTTGTGAATCATCCATATTTTAGGAGTTGACAAACTACATAAATACATATCATTTAATAATGTTCTTAATGTCTAAAACTGCATACAAATAAAATTACTGCTTGACACTTATATTTGCTCTAACGTATTCACACACCAGACCAACTATGTCCAACAGAAATGCAGTGCACTCTCTCAATGAGGGCTGTACATTTTTCTCTGCAAACTAAAATTTAAGTCAAACTACTGAAAGTGTTCGAATCCTATAAGCAATGATAACGACTTTTTGGCTTTTTGGCACTTGTAATCACTCCATAAATGTGATGTCATAGGCGAATTTAAAGTGCCAGTGGAAGCACAAAATGTAATTCAGTTTAGTGCAATGGAATAAAGTGGGTAGAAACTGGAAAGTTAGAAATGAGTTCTGCACCTTAGTGGACACATGGAAATCTGCGTGTACACAATCCAGTCGTGACAAAGTGGCACTGAGGAACACTGATCAAAACGCCAAATTCAGGATTATCAAAATAAGGGCAGATTGCTATTAATATTGTGCATACACAACAATGAAACCTTCAACTGGGCCACACAGTACATTTTTCTAATCAGAAATGATTGACACAAATAGATGTCCTAAAATCGTCATAACCGATAGTATAAACAGTACATTATACAAATTTTGGCAAGTAACACTTAATCTTAAAATCACATAAAAAGTAGCTTTGTAACACCTAGTGATTTTTCATGACCTTGTCATTTGTTTTGCAAATAGTTGTATTCATGACATTACAACTCTGACAAGTAAACTTGTTTACAAGTAAACAAGTTAAACCTTTAATGCCTGCACAAACCACTCAAATGATTCAGACATGTTCAGCCGTAACTCACAAACTGACCCCTCTCAAGATGTGGAAAGTCTACTAGTTTCAATTTAAAAAAGTTGGAAAGTCTTGGTTTCGAAAATTTTGTGGGACAGTGTGTCATCACATGTTGGTCCCCGTGACAATGTTGGGATCTGATAAAAGATTGTAAGTGGCTATTTCTTAGTTTTTCTTTTGAAATAAACTAGGCACAAATCTGCATCTTTAGAGCCCTTGATTGGTCATTTAATGTTAGTGGTTGGCAATTTATGGCCATTGGTGAAAAATCAATATTTTTGGAAAATTTCAAATATTTGGAATAAAAAATGCTGTCCAAACAAACCAAACCATGAAACAAATCAAAAATACTGTCAAAACATACTTTACTTTTAGTTTTGGATGTAGATGAAAAATAAATTAACAGAGATGTTCTAGTGTCACTTTTGACATGAAGTCTTACTCAAGACAATTGTTACAAAGATGAGACAAATTTACCATTACAGTGAACCTCAGTTAATCCCATGGGTGTCCACAGTAGAGGGGCAAAGTGGGCATTTCCCCCCCATGGAAATTGGGACTAAGAAACAAAAATTTTTGGTAAATCTAAAGGCAGTAGGTTAGATCCGATTACTTCATTTAACTTTTGCAACTGCAGTTTTTTTCTGGTATGACGCTAACTACACATCAGCTGGGTTCACTGAATTCTAGTGTCATGCAGTTTGCAGTTCACTCATGTCCGCTCCTTTGCCTGCAAAGGGAAGTTGCCAAACTTGCGAGCCGATTGTTCTGCTGTTGTCCTTTATTGTGAACAGTAACATGACTACAATCTTCAAAGGTTCGCTTCAAGTTACGATAGCAGGTCTTTCGCCGCGTGTGACTGTTGAACAGGTGTGGCAGGTAATGCAGCGAGACAGTGACTGCTGATAGGAGTAAGCCACGTATTTTTATACTAAGTGGCAAGAAGCATAAGTGAATCTGTAGCAATGCTTCCACAAGTTTGAAAAATCCATTGTTAGTGTGAGTGTGACCAATGTGCCTGAGTGAATAGCTTCAAATATGCTTGCGCAAGCTTCTTTTCACACAGAATAAAACTACGGGGTTTTTAGAATATGTGTATGCAGGCTTACGGAAATACGTCTTAATCACTAAAGAGTACTGGGTGCAAAGCTGAATTTGCTGAGGCGTGTTTTCATAATTCATCTGATCAATTTTTTAAAGCCTGCATGATGTTCTAAATAAAATTATCGTAATATATCAGGCTAGATGGGTGTCAGGAGGCAGGGCGGATTTAGATCCCTTGGAGTTTGAAATTTTATATTTTTCTATTTAAATGTTTAGCAAAAAAGGTTGTTCTCTTATTAGTTTCGGGCTGGTAAAATAAAATTTCACCATGGTTGGCCCCAGTGCCGTAGCGGCCAAACTTTGGCCCCCCTCAAAATGCTTACAGGGGCCCTCTAATAGTAGCTTCTAAAAAAATGATTTCAACATTACGGCACATCCCGCGGCCAAATGGCCTTCACAACAAAATATTCCAATTTTTTTATTTTTTCCTATTTCATTATTTTTAGTTTCACTTGCTGACACATTTTCGGCAGAACTGTTGCCAGAAAGTCTTCATTTGGGGGCTTAATGTTTGTGCAGGGGCTGGACACTCTGAACATTTACATTGAATTCACTACACAGCACCTGCAAATTGTGCTAATTACTTATAAAATTATCAAATATTTTCCCGCAAATAATTGTATGAGGCTCATACAGTAGAACTCCGATTATCCGAACGCCTATTATCCGAAACGCTTATTATCCGAACACGACTTTAACAAAAGAAATTAGAACCTGACAAGAAGC
>JGI24022J15233_10008535_pt1 | contig 11454 bp, 9 predicted proteins | sample Ectturendosymbi2_FD_15233 | JGI IMG/M metagenome (IMG submission 15233)
GGCGATTGAGCTAGAGAGCTGTTCAAACCCTCTACAGATTCAGCAAGTCTTGTAGTCAAAATCGAAAAAAATTTTCGTTTTGGGTTTGAGCTTTTCTGGGGGGAACGTCATAAGTAAGGGTGTTTTTTCGTTATTTTGGCCATCTTTGCCTGGCCCTTGTTGCCGTCCCAATGGGCCATTTTTTGGACTCAAAGTTTAGTTGAAAACTAGGTCAAAATCCGCGTCTACAGAGCGTTTGATTGATTTTCCAGCATATCGGGAGCGAAAATTATGGCTCATAAACCAAAAATTGACCAAAAGTTTGCTCCCTCAAAAGTCACTCTCGGGGGAATTTCACCCCAGGCAATAACGCGCCGTCAGATTGAGCTGGAGAGCTGTTCAAACCCTCTAAAGACTCGTGAAGGTATGTAGTTTGCAATAAAAAAAACGTTCCAGTTTAGGATGTCTGTTTTTTTTAATGCTTATATAACGATAGGATGTTTATGTAATTTTTTGCTGACGTCAGCATTTTTGCTCGACCTCCATTTAAGACCCGCAGGAGCCATTTAAATGACATAAAATTTTTTTGAGTTTAGCTGTTTTTTGGTTACTATTCGGGACTTTGAAGGGTCCGAACGGGTTTTTAGCGTTCCTGGTTCCGAGATTAGGGCCAAAAAAACGTAAAATTTATTTGGGAAATCCCCCAAAAGTATTGAGAAAAGCCCCTTCCCAATTAGCTGTTTTTGGCCTAACTTTTGAACCAGAAGCTCAATCAAGGGCTCTAAAAACGCGTATTCTGCCCTATAATCCAAAAATACTGCAAGCCTAAATATTGGCGTGTGGGATCTGATAATGACGTCATACAATTAACCAAAAATATGCCCCTGTCATGATCCCATTGGCCCAAAACCCCCAACCAAATTTAAAAAAATTATTTTTATTCTAAACTACACAACGCCACTAGTCATTTGCGATTGAGTTACTTGAAGTGACAATTCTTTTCACAGGATTTTATAGTCCCTACTTGCGCTTTCCAAGAACACTGAAACTTGTTTTAAAACGTGTTTTAAAAAGCTCTCGTCTAAAATAGCCACAATTAACGTCATTGCCGAACGCCGCTAATAATTGGTTAAAGCAGATCCCCTGTGAGTTTTGTAACTGATATTATTGATATCGGTGTGTGTCCAGGATTTTGAAAAACAAGAAAAATGGAAAAACGCATTCTCCCGGTCTACAGTTTCCACAGTCCACACATCGGCTACGCAACACTGTCCCAAAACGCACTAGGCTTTCATGATGATACCGTCTCAAATGACTTTTCAAGTGAAGTTATGTGAATATTCTGTAACCACCGTAACAAAAAGCTCAAGCAATTGAGCGTACCAAGCAACTCCAAACTTAACTCTTATTCACTAATTGCTGCCGCGCTGCTATTGTGCAAAGGACGAAGATACGTAACTGTGTTACCGTTAACTATATCGATAAAAACGTGCAATGCTTTAGAAGCGGGAACATGACCGAGGACCAAAAATCAGACAGATAGATAGATTTATTTGGCGGTGCTGAATTAATTCCGCTAGATGTACTGTCTAAAACAGAAAAAAAACGCCGGGACGCCGAAAAAACACAGAGGTTATCTAATCAGGTGTCCCATAAATTAGATGAGATTGATAAATCTTTGCATGTTGAATGTTGTGTCGACCGCTAGACTTGTTGTCGCAGTCCGATGTAAAGTTTTCGGGATTTAATGGCCAAGTTGTGAAGAGGTTACTCTTGTCTGTTACAAATGACCATAACGTTTAATTGTCATGGACCGCAAGGTTCCAGACGACGAGGAAAAGACTAACTCGACAAAAAAGAAATCCTCTTCGGGTTGCCATAACCCTTTCTTGCTCCACGCACACCCATTACAAAGATAGTTTTGATTTGATTATGACCGTGATGTATATTCCATGGAGATAGAGGAGTTCATTTTTGGAGATAATCTTCGTAAGATTATCATTCGCGCACTGACAGTTGCCATGATTCGCTCATGCTTCGCAACTAATTAATTTGATCGAAATTGGTCGCCGCGGCGAAATCCGAGAGTCTGTTCTACCAGAGTTTAAGGCAGGGCCCGGCAACCTACGGCCCGCGGGCCGGATTTGGCCCGCCAAGTAAAATCACCCGGCCCACAGTCCCTTTACAAATTGTAGTAACTGCATGGCCCGCCTAGTGGTATTATATTTTATGAATCTGCCTTCCTTGCAACTTCTTGTATTGCATACTATATTGCATGCTTCTTGTAATGCATACCATCGCATACTTATGAGAAAGCGCACAGTGCTATACATGTACTGTGTGTCATATTTTTCATTTTCTTTGTGAATTTCAGGAGTTAATCAGATTAGAATTCCACAAATTCCTAAGTTTTAACAACATCATAAACAGCAAAGGGAGCGGAATTTTGGTGGAAATTTAGTACGACCCGCCATACCTTGCAGACTTTGTTTTTGGCTTGCGGTTAGGGAAAGGCTGTCGACCCCTGGTTTAAGGCCACAATGCGTTTTTATTTCAAGTTAGGACTTGTTCTAGTCACATCAGACTGTGGAATTACTGCCGAGTGTGGTGTGGACAGGTCAGTCAACACCAGCGCAGCGCATATTTGCGTATTTTTCGAGACTAAGTCCTTGCGCAAAAATGCAAAGTGTGACGTTTACGCACTTTTTTTTGCACAAACAGTCACAATCGGCAAGCAGAGGATCAGCCCGAAGTCGGATTTTTTGAAAATAACTTTTACCCACTCCGACTACTCTAGACCAAACTCCTTCCAACTGTGCAGGCCTGGTAGTGATAACAGTGTTTAAGATTAGTTCAAAATATGTTGGGATAACACGCTCACATGCTTCAACAAGGACACTAGGCATACCGAAATTGTTAAATTGCACTAACAAAGCACAGCCGGAGCCGCAGCGGAGCCATGTTATGAAAAAACACAGCTCCGGATCCGGAGTCATTTCATTTTTACAAGAGCTCCCCAATCCTGGTTTCCATGAATTTTCAATATGGCGGTTGGTCAAGTCGCATGCCAACTATTGTGCCGATATACCCAAAGCACGCTGGCTGCGTCCTGCGTGTGCTGAATCGTAGCGATTTCTTCGTGTGACTCTATCAAAAGAACTAATCTTGTGGCTCTTCATGTTTGAAATGCACCTCATCAGTGGCATAACTGACGGGTGGTAGGGGTGCGAACCGTCCCCCTGCCAAGCTAAATGTTAAAACCGGCCCCCTACCTTGCTTGTATTTTGGTATTTACTATTCTTTTGGTTTCGGTAGATTATTGTTTTTGCGTTTTTCGGAGTGTTTTCTGGTAATTTCGGGTTTTTGTATAGCCGTTCAATACCGGATTCGCTATTGTTTCTCAACTATTTTCTGAGTGTTAGCCAGTGAGCTCCCTTCAGCTAAGTTTCCCCCTGGCTCAAACCTCTAGTTACGTCACTGCACCTGACCAAGGAAAGGTTGTACTGTATATAAGAGCTATGCGTAGGGCTAGCAGCAGTATCCTACAATAAAAGCGTAGTTGTTTCTTAGGTGACTGACCAATACAGTAGTTTTTTCAGCGTTTGTATCGCGCAAAGCTCGATTGATATATCTAGATGTGATTTTTTCCCATTTGAAATTTTTTCAGTAAAGTCATTCAGAAATCAGATTGCTATTGAGTACTTGCGCAAGTTTGTACTGCTCACATGCTAAGCAAATAAGAGAAGATTTTGATGAGCTTGAATAGCAAGCAAAAGCCACTTTGCCAACTGGCAACCGAAGAACTCTTCCCCAACGAGACAGGGAAACCACAAAAAATGACAAAAGCGCGTTTGGGTCTGATGCCCTAGATTAGTGGTTCTTAGTTTATGCAACCACGCGAAGCCTTATTTCTTAGCTTGATGGTCACTAACTGCTCAGGCGAATAGTTATTTTTAAGATTCAAAAGAATTAAAAATGAATTAAAGGGCCGCAATGTTCCAGGAGAGATTATCCACACTAGCATTCGGTACATTAAAAGTGACAAACTTAGGCAAAGAAATTGTAATGAATTCTTTGTTAATGTTGATATGAATAAGGCAAGACAAAACCTTTTTACCTGTTTACTGTGCTATGTTCAGCCTTACTTGATTCGATGATTGTAGCATTTTGTTTCTTTACATGTATTTCAATAATGACAGCGTAAGCGAAATTATTTATAGCAGCCTAGTCGCCACGGTGGGCATTGGTGAGCTCAATCCTTACAAATTTAAATATGAAACAGTATAAATCAGTAAAGATTTCATCAAATTTTTAGAATTTCAAGTCCCCTTGCGCAAATTTAAACCCCTATTCAAGACACTCTGGCGACGATAGTGGTTTTCAAACTTCACATCTTTTCAAGCGACAGCTTAATTGCGTTCGATTCTTACCAGCCAGAAAAAGTATGAAACACGCAAATCGTGAACCTAACAGTTGCAACTATTTGGGTGCGTTTTACTTGACGTGTTTTGCTCGTGTGTATGAGATTTTTACAGTCGTGATAAGCGAGTTGCAAATTGGTCCTCACGTTGTGCTTTAAAGTCTTTATGCCACCACACACACTACAGTGTATAGGTGCAGTGTGTGTTTGTTTTTTTAACATAGATAAGAAAAAACAGATGTGATTCTTACAAAAAACGTAGACCATGTGTTTTGTCAAACATTTCAATTGTGGCGATTTCGGCTGGATTGCCAGTGGCAGTTAATAATCCTGTTCCCGCCAGCCAAGTAGGATTTCAGCAATTCCGTGAAATTTAACGCCTTTGCGTCGAAGGCAGCAACAAACGTAGTGATCGTGAGCACTCCAGTAATGATTTATAATTTTTACTGACAGCACTTTCAGAGCGTCTATTTCGGATTTTCGCAAACTGATTAACGCTTTTCAATTTTTTCCTCGCAACAATGGGAGAGGGGGCCTCGCATCAGTTAAATTCGCCCCTGACTGTCATTTACTTGAGTGTATTATCTGCACTTACACGTCAAATAATAAATAATCCCATTGATAAGTTTTAAGCATTGAAGTAATATGTCCAGTGCGGACGATGTTTCAGTCAAAACACACGAAACAAAATCCTTATTTACTTGACCTATTTAGCCGATGAATATTTTGCAGTTTCCTTCAACTTCTTAAAGATGTAGAATCGCCTTTAAAAATTGCACGCCAGTTTTAATAGACTAGAAATAGACTTTTGATTTATTAGACTTTTGTTTTCGGTAAGTTGTTGTCTTTTTGTATGTTTCGGACTATTTTCTGGTGATTTAGGGTTTTAATATAGCCATCCACAATCGGATTCACCACCATTTCTCAAGTTTTTTTCTGATTGTAAGCTAGTGGACCCCGTTTAGGGGCCGATGGGCACTTTTCAGCTACTTTTTCCACCCTGCCTCAAACGTCTAGTTACGCTACTGAATATAGCTATGTAAAATAGGAAATGCAAAAAGGAGGTCATTTTGACATTTTTGAATGTGCTCGGAGAATATTTCATTTCTCATGACAAACGTGGACATGTACTTCAAAAAGAGGACGTATGGTAGCCCTACTTAACAATGCTACTCATATGCGACCTGCGCAGAGGCAAAATCTACCAGAAAGGAGTAAAGACGTAAGCTAATGCTCTCTGCGTGGCTTGGCCTTGCATTCACTTTATAGATATCTGAACTGACGGACTTTCAGGAAACCAGTAAGTGTAATAGTTGTTTCGTCACAATATCAAATAATATTCAAGTGAACTACTACATAGCGTCTACAAAAGAATTTTCCTCGGTAAAAATGTTTAAGTGGCACGCACATGTCACACATATGGCTAAGCACATGAGCATGGTGGGGGCCCTGGGCCTCCCCCTAAATCCGGCGCTGTGAGTACTCACCTATAACAATAATCGTCAGACAAGCGTTACTACTCGACGGAAGTGGTACTTTGAAATCTACACTAAGACATCCCGTGGGCCTCATGTCTTTGACCAAGGTTGCTGAACCACTGCGGTAATAACGCGGTTTCACTTCCACGCAAGTTTGCAGTTTGACACAACTCTCCGCACATCGGTGGTCGAAAAGGGCAAGTTTTTTGTTCGTACAAAGTGCAGGAATCTAGTTATTCCAGGACAGTACAAATCTCAGTACGACTGGTCCAATTAACACGTCGCACTTAGGGCTGAACAAAACGCTCTCGTCAACGCATCCGGAGTGACGGGCGGTGTTGCACTTCGTTAGAAACGGCAGCGAATTCTACTCATCGTCATCGTTGATGAATTTAATGAGTTGAATCATGGAGCGACGGTGGCTACCACGCATCAATGCGTTAGAGCGTTGATCTGATTAAAGTGAACATTCGTCTTGAAAGTAAGTGCGACCAATTCCTGGTAGCCACGATTATAGCTGTGGCCTCCTCGCCCGCAGGGCAATGCAACCTGCAACTCGCTGCCTTGAAGGTACGGGACGTCTTCTTTGGTTTAAAGTAGCTGAAATTGCAATGTCGGAAGCATCGCGTTCAACAACAAACGGTACCGATTCAAGTGAATGTAGAGCAAAGTGTTCAAGCTCAGTTTTAAGTGATTTGAACACAGTCAACGAATCACCTGCTGACGGGAACTTCTCTGCCGTAGTAAGAAGCAGGACCTTACCAGCAAACCGTTCAATCCACTTCACATCGTAAGCAAACATTCCGAGAACACGGCGAAGCGACTTAAAACAGGTAGGAGGTGGAAACTCGTTCACGGCACGCAAGCGTTCTGGGTCAGACTTGAAAATCCAGTTTCCGACAACGTTTCCAAGAATCTGAATGTTCAGCCTCATTCAGCGTAAACATTCTGCGACGGATTGCTTTAAGGAACGCTTGTACATTGTAGTCGTGCTTTTCTTTGTTTCGCCCAGCAACAGTCACATTATCGAAATGTGCAAAGGTATCCAGTAGGTTTTCTTTTATAAATTGTGCTGTTGTTCTTTGAAAAGTCGCACCGACTACAACGTAAAAGCCGTTATCAGCACCAAACTGGATACGTTTAAATTTCTATAGTCCAAGGACTGTATTCACATTCAGAGTCAACTATCGTGAATTGATGGTAAGCAGTTCTTAAGTAGAAAGTTGNAAGTTGAAAATACACTATATTTTGCTAAGTTTTCACCATGTCGTAAATACGAGGAAGCGCGTATGCACCAGGTTCCGTAAAGATGTTAATTGTTTGTCAATAATAATTAATTCATGCACAAAGCGCCTGTTACTANTATTCTCTTGGNCTTTAACATCAATCACCTGAGCACGCCACCGAGATGAACTGGGTCGGACAACGCCATCCTTGTCAGTGCAGATCACCGCATATTGGTACTATACAATTTCAAGAACACTTCACATTCTCTCTTTGAAACAAATATATCAGGTCTGTGAGATGTTTTACCGATAAGAATGTTTTAAAGAAATGCGCTGGAAAAAATTGATTGACAAAAATGTGTATCCCGCACAGCTTCTTCAACCTATGTCGATCGAATATCCTGAAATAAAAAAAACATAAACTATTCGCTGGGAAAAAGAAGATCCGCATTTCCTGCAAAACTTGCAGTTTAATTAGATATTTTGTATATGGTTTACCATGCCACTGTACACTGTAAGAAAGTATAAGACGTAAAGTCATTAAGTTTAAAAAAATTTGCNGAGTGAAAAACTTCTGTCCAAACGTTTACTATTTTTCAAAGCAAGAGTAAAATCGCTAATTAAACTTCCTTGGTAGATCGCCAGCCACATAGCTGTAAATGCCAATCACAAAGGCTGGACAAAACTTTACAGTTACACCCTTGCAATAAGAATTTGAAACTATTGTTTCTAAAGTTATAAACATGTAATTAATGTTTCAGCCACTTGACAATTGATCATATCAAAACAAAAATGTTAATTGTCTTGCAGTGCCACAGGTACCATGTGTAAAATTTTTTCGGGCTTGGCGGAAAAAAATCGATGTCTGCATTTTTAAGTACTAGTATGTTGTAAACATTACATTGAACGTTGACAATATTTTCGATAGCGAATATGCGTTTCATTTGTTGCTGTTGAAGTTTTGCGAACCTGTTATTTTGTTCCTTCATTTTATGTAAGGGTTGTACGTACGTTGCAGTAAAGCTGTAGATGGTTTTGTTCAACAATGAAACCGCAAATTTGAGAAACATATAACAACCATTGCAACCTGTGGAAAATATTTGTTGTATTGCACTTCAATGTGTACTGCCTTATTAATGCGCCGTGTACTGACAAGTACATCCCTTGTATGTTTCATGTGTTGCATTTCAAAGCACCACTGAAGAGCACTTTGCAGTAAACGTTCTTTTCAAAAAACAGACAAAGGAAAGAAGACTTCCGGATATTATAGGAATAGGCGTGGAAAAATGTGGAACACACGCCTTAACCGAATTTTTGAATTACCACCCTTTGATTCGAATTAATAAAGCTCAGGTTGAAGCTCACTACTTTGACGGAAGCAAACCTTCTTTAGGTCTACAGTACTACAGGTAATTACATTTTACACACTTACGATTTGATGGAAGTACTACAGATAATTACTACTTACGCGCTTGTCATTTGGTACTGTAGGAGCGCTTTTATGGAATGAGGCAAAATGAACTTGGCAAAGAAAAATCAATGACTTTTTACTAGTACTTGCGCAGAGCCATTGGTTGCCGCAGTGGTTTGAGAAATATTTTTGTTTTCCGGAGAAATAATTTTCATCTCGTTTTGTCGAAATTTCATCGTCAAGTTGACGTTGAATCTTCATGTTCAACAGAAGTCTAATGCCCGAAGCTGAAAACTGTGCCCTGATCATGGAAAAGACTCCTGCTTACTTCAGTTTTCCTCCAGCAAATATACCGTTTTCCATCAAAAAATCTGTTCCTAAAGCAAAACTTTTGCTTGTGCTGTGCGAGCCAGCAAAGCGAGCGTTTTCTGATTTTGTCCACGAGGTTTGTGCTTAGTTTGATTCTTGTGCTTTAATGACGCGATCATAGCGACAGATTGATGATGAAGTGCGGGACGAAGAAAGACTTTGATGTTTGCGTAAAAATTAACTTTTTAATTAATGAAAAAGCTAAACTTACAGCAGGGAGACTTTTACTTTTCAGCATTTTTGAAGGTTGAAAAAAGCGCAGTTTTGCTTAATTTGTGCTTGAGGGTTTATTCTACTTATTTTCTGACAAATGTTTTAGACAATAAACATTCATCATTGATTGTTATATATACTTGATATGAACAGGAATGAAACTGTGAACTTTTTTTCTATTGCTATTAGAGTGGCCTAAATTCTCAGTTGCACTACAATTTGACTAGTCCTGCATGGGAGGGACCTTGCACTGATTTTACGTTTTTTTTCTACACAGTGGGTGCTGAAGAAGCTCGGTTATGCAATACCACATTTAGAAAAATACGACGAGATAGAGAAGTATTTGCGGGATTACATTTACCTGGTCGAGTCAAATATCAAGCGGTGGAACAGTTCTAAACTTGTTGACACAGGAGAAAAATTGTTAGCTTGGCATCAAGCGGATTACATCAGTACAATTCTGACTACCGGGCTTTACGCTTTTCACCTCAATCGCTGGCTACCCTACTACAATGATTCGAGTCTCATGATAATTGACGGAGAAGAAATGTTTCAGGACCCAGGATCAGTGATTGAAAAGGTTCAAGAATTTTTGCGAATACCGAGGTTAATTCTTCGGCAAGACTTTGAGAAAGATCCCTCAACAGGGTACTACTGTTACCGAGACTGGAAAATAGGCAAATTGCAATGTTTGCCGGATAGCAAGATAAGAACAAGAGGTGGAAAGAAAAAACTAAACCCGGAAACCTATGACTTACTTCGAAAATTTTACGCAAATGCCAATGAAGACCTTTTCAGACTTATTGGCCGACGCCTGAAATGGTCCTGATTTATTGAAAGAGCTCTGCAATTAACGATCGAAAAGTTGCCGGTTTGTGGCATTCCTCTGTATGCAACTTCGACAGGGATGCAGTTTCAGGCTAATCAGTGACAGGTGGGGACAGTTATCTCTAAAATATGAAATTAATAATTGAAAATATTTCCATAACATAAAACATTTTCGAAAACTGGAAACATTGAAAAATATCAAAAACACAAAAAACTATAGGTCGGGAGGTGATGTTGGGGAAAACCCCACGACAGCGCATACTCCAGGGGAAACCCCAGGTCCACTTGCTGATCATCTGATCTTCAATAATCCGTACAATCCAGACCTTGACCCCCCAGTTCAAATAATAGCACAAGCGCAGAAATGTTTGACCATACAGTCATAAAGTTATGTTTCTAAACGTGGAAATTTCACCCAGGTTGAAAGAAGAACTGTGCATGCTGTAATGTGCCATTTTACACAAAAATTTGCAAAAGTTTCAGCAAAACTTCCGATTCCAACTGGAAATGATGCGCTATCTTGGGGACCATACTGTAGTGACTAGGATTTCCAAACAGACACTAGCGAATTCTTAGTTGACTTGCTCAAAATTTCACCTGTAATCTTTACCTGTAGAACTTATTTGTTTTGTTTACTCTGGCCTAATAGCAAGAATCTTCAGTTAGATCAGCCTTAATTTCTAAGCTTCTTGTGTTCGGCTGAAACTCAGACAGTCATGATTGTTGTCGCTGACTCACGTATTTTCGCTTGACGCAAATGAGTTCAGTGGTAGCTTTCCCGAAGGGAAATGGTTGATTCAAAGAGCACGAACTGATCTTGACGGAGTTTTGTGGTCACGGACATATCACGGTACTAAATTTTTATTCACAACCTGCGATGCAATTTTGCCGAAATGGATGTGTTCTGCTTTTTTTACGGAATATGTGAACATTGTAGAATTTGTTCGTTCGGACTTGTGGATTATGTTGACCACTCATATCCAACACACTGATGAAAAATATAGTTGGTATGTTGCACAAAGCACGGATATAACATGAGCTTAGCTTTTTGCTGCCCATGTGGAGTGATTTGTTAAAATTCTGCTGTCACGTTTTTGACTGTGTGAAGCTATGGGTGACAGCGCAAATATTTTTGCTTTCGATCCAACGCTAGGTTGAACAGAATCTGGTCATGTAATCATCGTATGAAACAAAACTAATGAAAAATGGATACTTTTCAAAGTGCTTAAAGAAAAAACTTTAGACAAAGATCAGTGTGTAATTGAAAACATGGCGTGGGCTAATTTGCTGTTCCACATTTGCACCCCTATATGAAGTTGTTATCGACTTATTAAAAATACACTGATTCTCTCAAATTGCCTGGCAGCAAGTATAAGCTTCATTTAACGTATATTGTCTGTTATTGTCGAATGGAAAAAATCGATCACTTTAAAAAATGTTTCGGAACAAACGAACAACCTCAACATTTCGGCTCAGGCCTGAGTGCATGGGCGTCCGCAGGGGGGGGGCAAAACGGGCATCCCCCCCCCC
>JGI24022J15233_10008537_pt1 | contig 11453 bp, 6 predicted proteins | sample Ectturendosymbi2_FD_15233 | JGI IMG/M metagenome (IMG submission 15233)
CGGCTTACTTAAAATTGTTTTAAGTAAGCCGGATTGCCGGTGTTGTCGGTGATGGTGTTCTTGCTGCATGTGGGAAGACTGCCGTGAAGCCGCCTTAACAAAGTCACTAGACACCGGCAGAGCGAATGCCTCACGTGCTTTATACAGTTACGTTGCATAACTATTTAAGGTATGCTTTCTATTACGTATTGAAACGTATTTGCAAAAGTAAGGCTTGAGCTGTATTTTCAAAAACTACAATAGCTTTTGATGAAGTAATAATAGCTTTTGATGAAGTAATAATAGCTTTTGATGAAGTAATAATAGCTTTTGATGAAGTAATAATAGCTTTTGATGAAGTAATAAGGGAAACTCAGATTCAGGGGCGGATCCAGCCAATAAGTTTAGAGGAGGCGATTCCAGTAATATTTGGCAGTAAAGTCTCATAACGCCTTCGCTACCGCAAGAGAGAGACGAAGCGTACTTCGCCAAACTGCTGTGACAAAAACAATCGACGGCTAAATGGCCTTTATATCGCGAATGTTGTTTTCTGAATTGTACAAAATCATGGTGAATAAAGTTACTTTCTTAGGTTTTACGGGGGGGCGATCGCCCCAATCCCCTCTGGATCCGCACCTGCTCAGATTAGACATAGACTTCAAGTTAATAGCTTTTGCTCACTCTAGTGACCAGCCTATTTGCACCACTGTCCCTACTGTGTTGGATAGAGACGCACGAGTTTTGGTGCAGGTCAGAGACACATAAAGCCGCAAGCAAGCAGTAAGACACGCAAAGCCAGGCTCTTGACAGTACATCTGGAAAACTAACTGTGACCAGCATGAAAATCTCGCGCGTGCCATTCCCAGTATGGCAAATGTTGCAATCGTTTCGGCGTGACGTACTGTCATTTCTTTAGGATAGGAAACGAGATGCGACAATCGTCTTAGTGGCTGACCAAGCCAACTACGTGAGCAGCAGACTTAACCAGACCTTGTTCATCTACCAAACAACCTCTTTCTCTGCTAAGGGAACACGGAACATTCCAGAAAGCCGATGGGAGAACACCCGGCCTAGATCGCGTACGCCGTGTTCGAGACGATCAGACTTGTGCGACGAACACTTGGTCATCAAAATGTAGTGAGGACTGGATTACGAACAATGCTACCATTGAGATTTTTTGAAAAAGCCCATATAAACTTATCCAAAAAAAACATATTTTAACAGAAAACCCCAGGTAGGAAAATACATAAAATCAAATATATCTTTCTATTATCTGAGCATCAGTAGGTCACAAAATATGCTACTGCAGTGAATACCTAACTTTGCAAATGAACTTCTGTGTGTGTCTGCATCTTTACGTCGCAGTAACATGGACTTGTTTGCATTTCTAAGGGTGATCTGACAGCATTTATAATAACCAAAAACCTTAATTCCCGCTGCCCTGCTGCAGTAGGTCTTTGAGATCTGGATTTTTCAACCACTCTACCTTAAATTGCTGTGTGTACCACTTCATCTTTTTGTTTGGGCTTGCTTCAGTATTGTTGCAAACTCTCGGTCGGCGCGTTGTTGAATGTGCAATTCATCACAAACGGGATGTGGACGAGTGGCGCGATCAAGCAATAATACTGTAAAGTGATCTCGTTGGGCGATCTTTATTGTTGCTTGCTACCATAGTATGAAGCTTTGCGAGCTTACCGCTCGCAACAATATCTCTGTCACATGAACTCATCGGACCTAGGTAATATTTAGATCTTATACGGTATCAGTTGCTTGTTCAAAAAAGCACCTACTGTTGATGAAACAAGATAAAGATAGATGAGATTAGAAATAAAAAGTTTACTTATTCACATTTTATGTTTCAAACCGCCGCTACGCAGTTAAAAACCCCAGATCTTCAGAAAGAAAACCAGTAATACATTAAAAAAACAATCTGGGGGTAAACTCCAGGTTTGGCATCACTGTTACAAATGCATGTAGGCGAAATGGGGAGTAAACAGAGCACTTTAACTGATTCAGAATACGTTTGCAATCACTCCACTTATTTCAGTGCTTCTTGGCCAAGTAAAACGAACAAGGCGTCATTGACCACGTTTTACAAGTAGATTGGTTCTTGTTATAGTAACAAGTCACAACTCAAGCCCCACGACATGAATCTAATAGTTAAATAACGACACGTTTCCAATTGAACTTGTGCAGTTACATGTGCATGGAAAACATGTTTGTTGCTGCAGCCACAATTAAAAAACAAAACATGAACTAAAGGCATTTGCTTAAATGCAATCACAAACAAGGCCCGTAGCCACGTTTTAAGGTTACGGGGTGAAAATACATTTTTATTGGGGAAAGTTTTTTGTTTTTATTATATGTTCAAAAGAAATTTTTCTGGGCACAACAAAATTTGGGGGCACCGCCCACGAATGTGCCCCATGGCTACTGGCCGGAAACCAAGCTGGAACAATCCGATGACTAGCAACTGAAAAGAAGTATCTTGGCTTTTAACCCTTGCTTTTGCAGCAAGGAAAGTCACTAGGAACTTTCTTGCGTAGGTCTGTAGAATCTGATTTTCAATTTTGGGTGGTGAGTTTCAGACTGGTAGCACAATGCGAGACGTCCACGTATGACCGGAAATCATATTTTCACATCAAACCTTACCTGGCTAGCGGCGTACAAGTCAGACCTGGGCGTACTAGATATTGACCGGAATATTTCAGGCGACAGCAGATTCTGTAGCTGTTTGTCTATTGCCTCAAGCCGCTCGAGTCCTTCTTTGTCAGGGGAATAACCGCCGTCGGATAGCCACAGCGCCAGTTCAGGGGAATCACCGTCCTAAAAAAGTTAAATCAGTGTTTCCCATCCACTTTAGACTTGCGTCTTCAGAAGACAAATATAATTGGCGGCACCCAATGGAGAGCCCATAGCAATTTGCTTTAACGTTTTATGGCATTTTGAAACTAGTATTGTTAATGATATATTGAAAAACGCATCAGCTCGCGGCACCCCTGAGTATCGCAAATGACACCCTTGCGAAAAAACGCCTTTTCGCAAGACAACTAAAGTAAAAGCTTCAAAAGCACGTAGAATTATTTTTTCCTGTCCAATCAACGATTGATTTTGTTCACTGAAAACCGTTCGGGAGTCAAGCATGATCTCATCGCAGATTTTCCCGGTACTCGCCACATTTATTCACTTTACAGTTTTACACGTAGCACGCGTTTTCACAGTAAGGTGTTTGCCACATGTCAACCCTGGCTACACGAAAAAAAATACTGAAAAACAAAATATGAAAACACAACAGCTTGAAATAAGCACAAATTTTTGCTTTTGCTTGCTCGAATAAACAGTCTGCAATGAGGATGAAAGCGGCAACGCTACTTGAGAACATCTTCGAACACATCAAAGCCAGTAGTTGTTAAAAGCTGCATGTTCCTACTTCGTCTTCATTGGTCATATCATCGACCTCTTTCAAAAGCTCCTTCAACCGCTTCTTTTCATCCTCAGTCATTGCAACAAAGTTTCCAGCATCTTTCGCCAGCTGTGAAAAAACGCAGGCTTGTTTAGTGACATCACTGCTCGAGTAAAACCACGAAAACGTCTTCACGACCGTAACTGCCTGTTGTTTACAAAAACTTGTTTTCAAGGTGAATTCAGTCTATGCAACATAACCTTACTGATAATTTTTAGCTGTGAAAGAATTTCTTTCAATAGGTAATGACCTAACTAACAAATCGTTCGTTTCCTGCACAAAAAGTCAGAGTTATACCAAGGCACTAATTTTAGATTAAAAAATACATCAGAACAAGCAGCCGTTTCTGGATGAAGTAATGAAAACCAGAGCGGAACATTGTCAAAAATGTTCAAACTTACAACAAAGAAGTTAAATGGGAAACATTTATGGTGTTACCATCTTGTTTTTTCAGTTGCGTTTTTGCTGTGCGTCATTGTGAAACGTTACCTCAATATTCTGTTTAAGACGTTACGTCAGCGTGTTTTCAAATGTCACTATAATTCTTTTGGAAGCGACGCCTCAATGTTTTGCTCAAAAATTACTTTCAAAAACCTGTTTTATAAGTTACCTCTATGTTTCGTTGAACGAAATCAGTCTTGTTCTTCTCAGATTTCGAATCAACGCATTTACTGGCAGCGGATGATGGCTTCCGGCCGCCCGTCGATATGTTGTCGGCATTCGCGCCCTGCTTCGTGCGCGCCCCCTCACTCTGTGCAGACTTGACCCTCAACTTGCTCTGGGAACAAACAGCACATAATACCTTACAGCAGGGGTGGGTGGGGAACCTGTGGCCCGCGGGCAGGGCCTACGAGAGGTACATCGTACTGGGGCCCGGGAGGATGAAAGTACGCACGCTTAGTGTTTCTGTAATCTAGCTCAAAATTGCTAGTGTAAGCTAGTTGCCAGTATGACTACTAATCTATTTGTAAATCTTACCATGGTAGCTGTTTTATCTATATTCTGATTATTACATGCCTACAATATGGTTATATATGGTTTTCGTGCCTCCTGGCAAAATTTCTCTCAGAGGCTCTGCTCTCGGGCCCATTTAATGTGGCCCATATCAGATTTTCGTCACCCAGATTTTATTAGATTTGCGTAGTAAAGTAAAAAAGCGTACCGAAGTAAAAAAACACGCCCACTTGGTCCTTGGTTGTACTTTTCATCATAAGACGTAAGTTGGAAGTTTTGTGGCCCGCCCATGACGTTTCACAATTTATGCGCCCCTCAATAGTAAATAGGTTTCCCACCCTTGCCTTACAGCTTATAATTACGAACCCGTAAACCGAATAAAAGTGAAAGGGCAGATGCAAAAAGGAACAAAGTAGCGGCACGGCATTCTCGCCAGAAGCACTAAAGCAGGGGGTGGGGGACCTGCGGCCCGCGTGAAGATTTGATATGGCCCGCATCCATATTTTCGTTACCGAAGTTAGAGTACAACATCACGTCAAAACGAAGCTCCGTGATAAGCAGGTAATTAGATAGTAAGGCAAGAGAAGTCACTCTTCCTCACATTTATATAAGGGTAGAATTTTAGAATGAAATTGATTGATCTTTGCGGCCCGTCAGCGATAATTCACAATTCATGCGGCCCGTGATAGTAAATAGATTCCCCACCCCTGCACTAAAGCAACGGCATCGCTGTGGATTAAACTCAGTAAAACAGTGGAACGGACGAACTTTGTCGCATTCTTCGCCGAAAGGAATTTGCGTTGGAAAAATCGGCGTAACTTCCGAACTTTCATTCCTCTCCAGAAGGACTGCAACAGAAGCAGTTTAAACGGTATTCGTTAAACGTGAGAGCAGTAGACAAGCAGAGTAAGGTTTGTACACGGCTAACCAATTTGCGGGAGTGTTGCAGGGTTCCGCCGATCAACTTACCGTCCAGTTGTTGCAAAGGTGGTAGAAGAGAAAGGTATTTGGTTGTATTGCTTTCTATGTCACTGTACTTGTTTTCACCTTTTTCTTCTTTCAGCTGTTCCAAATCGGCATGCATCTGTTTTTGATACAATAACCGTTGTTTCCTGACCTGAAATCAAAACAAGCGTTGATTATGCTGGCCATAGCAAACTACAAATAAGGTTTGAATTCGGTGGCTCAGCTGATTTATGGAACGTCCAAGCAAGCCATCAGCAATACCTTAGAATTCATATTTTTTTCAGGCTAAAAACAAGCTTTCTGTCTAACAGACGATCATTGCACAATCGATGCTTTTATATATCATAACGACTTTACTAGTATCTCAAAGGCTGCAATGAAATCTAAAAGACATGAAAAACGAAAATTATGTCAGATTCTAAAATTACACGAAAAACAGCATAAGAAATAAGACAAAAAATAGAATAAGACATCATATAGCAAAAAAATAATGCATTTCAAAGCGCATAAATAAAGTGAGCACAAAGCCAATAACTAAATACACTAGTTGCTTTGCAGGCAGTTGAACAGTATAAAAATCAGCTGAGTTATACACAAATATTTTCCTGAGCAAAGATTGAAACAACAGGAAAAAGTTTCAAGTGACAAAATTGAAATACGACCACAAAACAACCAGCCCATCATACCTCACGTTCCAGTTTAAGTTTTTTCTTTAATATTCTGTCTAGCTTATTCATGTGCTTTATGGCTTCGTGTAATTCAAAATCCTCAGAACTCATGTGTCCTTCTGAAAGTTCTCCATTTTGACCAGAGGAATTTGAAATTGTTGAATGGCTGCTCATACTGCTGCGCAGTCTGTGTAACATGATCTTTGTACCTTGATTTTCACTCAGGTCTGCTAATTCTTCTTCATCAGAAGAACAGTGTAGCAGGTCAAGACCAGTTTGAATTTGATCATCAGATACTTTGTCCTAAAGATAAAAATGCTTTCCAGAAACAAGACTATACCTAATGTTGGTAGACACTCAGATAAAAAAATAACAAAATCATAAAAATGCAGCTTGGAAAAAAGGCACAGAGTTTTCAAACCACAGAGGCAGTGAATGCAGCTTGAGTTGTGGCCAAGACAGCTGTCTTGGTAAATACAATTGTTCTACATATAAGTCAAAATGGCTCCAGCCCCAGCAGAAGTACAAAGCAAAATTTGAATAGCTTCCAAACAGCACAACTTTTATATGAACTATTGAGAGCAGCTGATTTCACAGACGGCACAAGCCAAGGGGACAGGGATCTTGAAACAACAATATACGAAATTTGTCAAAAGTACAGAATGTGTTTTTTGAATGCAAGGAAAAAGCTTCTAACATTTTTTAACTACTATCTATTTAACAATTTGATCATTACTGCTGTCAGCACCATATGACAAATAAAGAGTCATTACTTCATTTTCAAACAATGTTGATATCGAACATGAATGGCAGCATTTTGATCTCCAAGTTCAATAGACATACATGAGTCTTGACATTGCTGTATATAAAATTTCGCTACAACTGAACACACACACACCTAACAGCATGACAGGGCAGATGTGAATTCAAGGTGATGCAGTGGTCGGCCGTGCCTCAACAGTAATTTAATTTGTTTTCCAGGAAATTATGGCAGAGGCAATCCAAGGGACAAGGGTAATCAGAATAATGCACTTGATTAAAGGCAACATAACAATATTTCTGAAAAATTCCACAAGCAAATTGCAAAACATATTATGACTGATGATACCATAAAAATTCTGCAACACATACCATTTCTGGAGGTAAGATTTCCATAGAGCAAGTCATACTTTCTCTAGAAGACAATCGACTATGAGAAGATAGCTTGGAATTTGGTCGTGAAGAAAAATCAACAAACTCTCCCCTTGTAATATCCATCTCAAGTTTTAGAAATGGCTCCAAACTACAATATTTTTATGTAGATAAGATCAGACTCTGCAAATAAATATGACTAAACAAAGATGCAAATTAAGACGTGATGGAACAATTTTATGATGAAGTTATTTTGTTTAATATAGCCTTTCAAATCTGAATTGTTTTACCACTTTTGCTGAATTATTTTTGTAAAGGGCATGTTTTTAGGTTAGCAGATTGCAATTGTGGCATAAAACTTGAAAATGTTCAAACGCACTTTTTGGATAGAACCATCTAGAATTTACAGTAGCATGTTCCAAACCTATCAAAAACCAAGACTAACAGCTGTGGACAGTTCAGTGATATCTTACAATGCCTTTTGAAATAGGATTTCAAGACATCTGTTTGGGATGGAAGTCCATTGTTAAGACATTTTGCTTACCAAAAAATAACATCTGCATGAAATGTGAAAGCTCTGAAATGGCTGAAAAATCATTGTTGACAAGCTACACATGCAGTTGCTAATATTGCTTGCTAAGATTTTTTTAATTTTAGCGGAGTGAAGATCTACAATTTTTGCTTTAACTAGAACTTAAAAACTCAGGGAAATTATAATCAGCATGTCGAAAACACAGAATTAAATGAATAAAAACCATATCTATCTAAGCCTTTTTCTGGTATGGAATTGCTAGTAAATACATCAACAAAAACATCATATATAAGCAAAAGGATTATATTCAAATGATGCCTTTTGTTGATTTTGCAAGACAAACACTAATTGGAATTTACAATTTACTGCTTAATAAGTATAGTAACTAAGAAAAATATAGTGCTAATAAAAATCTATCTGTCTGTATCAACTGAGTCACACATGAAGAATATAGAACACTAAATAAAAAACCTAATCGATGAAAAATCTTCAAATTCTTCCGATCAAATGTTACTTATGACTACGTCACATGAAATATTTTAATTTAGGACAAAAATGCACTTCAATTGGATTTAAGACATAGGTAAGGCTGTACTAGAATCAAGATCATTGTTTTTGACCAAAACTAAAATTGACCAGAAATAAAAAATCCAGCCAGAACTAGAACTATTTTAATGAACTACAAATTGTTAGAATTGAAATAATTAGAATCATTTAAATGCTGTTTCGTGGCGAACATTTGTTCAAAATTTACTTAAACATTCTAAGCTACAGCAATAATAGATTGCATCCTACTGAAATTTGGCTTGCAAGTAAAAATTCATTGAAGAAGGCATTTTGCACAAGCTATTTTTATTTCTGTGACTAAGACTTACATATCTATTATTGAGTTTCATGAGTTTATCTAAATCATGGGAGGGCAAATTTGACTCATAGGCCACATGGGCTTCTAAGATTTGACAGCAGGTTGTATTGGAAGCAGATGGTTTGCTTTTGTGAACTAGTATAAACAACATGTAAGTGCTACTACATGAAAAGTTTTGTTCTGTAACAGATGACAAATCATGATGATATAAAACTCTTTGCTAAGTTATTTTATAAATCCCTTTATTTTATAACTCAGCAAAGAAAGTCACTTTCTATTTTAGTGAGACCAGTGTTGCAAGTTTTTCTTGTTTACCAGTACATCAAAGTTTGGAGTTAGCTTTGTTGTGGCAATTCTCAGAATAGATCTAATGTGTGTCAATTAACTTTGATCTGTGACATGCTGTCATAATGTTAATTGCATTGAACGTCACATAACACACTTAGGGGAAGGTAATTCAAGTCAGCATCTGTGCCATTTTGTTATGGTTTAGTGAAACACAAAAATATTTCAGGTTCATAGATTTAACTTCTTTTTCAAGACAGGGCAGACTGACAATCAATCATTTTGAATTGCAACTCTTGCAGTGCTGTTCAAGAAGATTGTGACAGAGCTTAGGTTACTAGCTAAAAGGACATATAAATTTTTTCAAAATCAGAACACCAACTGCAGAATTCTCTGTGCAAGTCATTTAGTGACTTATTGCATTGCTTCATGTGTTAGCTGGCGTTTTTCAGTGTGGCTTGTGTGGAAAAATGAGCAAATGATTTGTTTGAAACACGTCTGGAGAACATAGCCAGCTTGGATTTAAAAGGCTTTTACATTCATGTACATGTCATAAGTTTCAAACAGCGAATGACTCTTGATTTGCAGTGTTTTATTGAAAAAAAATTTGCCAAGTCTGTAAATCAATTGGTAATCTCTCAGCAGTAGTATCTTGCTTTTGTATTGACTGTAATGAAAATTACTGTTTGAAATTATGCGTCTTGTGCACACACTGCGTTGATAGCTGATTGCTTTCGAGTTACATGTAAGCGGTTTACATTTCGTTTGGGTGATTTTCGCATTTACTGCAGTACTGTTAACATGTCTTTTCTTCCGTTTCGTTCGTTACCTTAGTTCGAGATTTATCTTTATTAAAACCTTGACAACAGGTTTGACGTGTCATTCTTTACAATTTAATAAACCTAAATTCTAACTGTCGAAGAGTGCATGGATAAAGTATTACGGCCCAGTCGACTAGATACTGATCCTAGTTCACAAGATGCATTGTCGGACTGGTTACACTGGAAAAAACTTTTGAGAACTTTATAGCTACCTTGCCAAGCGAGGGGCTTGACAAATATGTGGTCTTAACGAATTTTGTGACTCCTAAGATATACCAGTATATTGAAGACGTGACTGAGTATGATTTGGCAATCGAGACTTTGGGTAAACTCTTTATTAAACCTAAGAACGAAGTCTATGCTCACCATGTCCTTGCTACCAAAAATCAGCATCCGTTGGAGTCAGTCAGGGAATATATGCAAGTTCTCAGAACCCTGAGTAAAGACTGCAACTTTCAACAGGTGACAGCTGTGCAACATCAGAGCGAATATATTAGGGATTCTTTCATTAGAGGTTTAAGGTCGAGTTGGATGCGACAGTGGTTATTAGAAAATGTGACGCTCGGGTTAGAGGAAGTGTTTAATCAAGCGTGTACTCTTGAAACTGCAGCACGAAACGCTGAATTTTACAGACCTACGTCCCAGTCATCTGCGGTAAAAGTTTTGCAGCCCAAACGCGAGGAAGATCTGCCCAACTACGCTGCTGCTTTGACTGAAAAATGTTTCTTTTGTGGCAACAAGAAGCACCCACGGTCGCGTTGTCCTGCAGAGGAGTTGATTGCTACAAGTGCCAGAAAAAGGGACATTTTGCTAAAGTGTGTAGAAGCATCACATGCTCCGCTGTCGAAGTGTCGGAATCATTTAAAACATCAGACGTACAGAGAGCACCTTACGCTACACTTGCGATGATGAATCAACCACAGATTGCCTCTGTGATAGATAACATGCCTTCATCGCTTTCGAAGTCTTCTGGTGTTGTACGTGTCTGAGGGCACAAGGTACACATTCTGTTCGACAGCTGCAGTTCAGAGAGCTTCATTCACCCTCATTTGGTTAACTCGTTGAAACTTAAAGTTCGGCCAACCTTTAAAACTATATCAATGGTCGCTTCTGCTTTTTCGACTGAGGTTAAGGGCCACACATGTGTGAATATTACGTATCAAGGTCAAGACTACACCGGCGTTCGGCTGGGGGTGTTAGATNATCTGTGCTGCGATATTCTGTTAGGGATTGATTTTCAAGCACAGCATTCTAGCGTTGTTTTTAAATTCGGTGGTAACAAAACAACTTTGACTGCTTGTGGATTTACTACACTGCGGACAAAGTCACCCACACCATTCAAAAACCTCACTGCCAACTGCCATCCTGTGGCTGTGCGATCCCGGAAACACTCCCAAGAAGATCGTGCGTTCACCAACGAAGAGGTGAGACGATTATTGAAAGAAGGTATAATAGAGCCCAGTCAATCTCTGTGGCGTGCTCAAGTGGTGGTGGTGAAAGGCGAAAATCATAAACGACGTATGGCAATAGATTATTCGCAAACTATTAACAGATTTACTTCATTGGATGCATTCCCGCTACCAAATATCAATGAATTGGTCAACCAAATAGCTCAATTCCGCGTTTTCAGTACAGTCGACTTGAAAAGCGCTTCCCACCAAATACCTTTGAGAGAAGAGGATAAATTGTACGCTGCATTTGAGGCAAGTGCGGGATTATACCAATTTACTCGCTTGCCATTTGGTGTCACTAATGGCGTTGCCTGTTTCCAGCGTATAATGACTCAGTT
>JGI24022J15233_10008538_pt1 | contig 11453 bp, 6 predicted proteins | sample Ectturendosymbi2_FD_15233 | JGI IMG/M metagenome (IMG submission 15233)
CAAATTTTGAGCTTGTTTGGACTTGAAATAAAGTAGCAGTGGTTGAAAATGCAAAAAAGTGTCGACTGTACCCCACCTTCCCCTAGTTTTATACTGTACGAAACGAAGCACGAGTAAAGCTATGGCAGTGCTTCCATAAGTGTGAAAAATCCATTGTTAGTGTGAGACTGTGATCAACATGCCGTGTGAATACCTTAATCAAAAGACTCTTATGTAGGCTTCTTTCCACACCGTATAAAAGTATGTGGCTTGTTAGAATACGTCCATGCAAACTTGTGGGAATAAGTCTTTAACGTTAAGGTTTAGTTCTAACTTCTTAGTGAGCACTAAGTGCAAAGCTACATTTGCTGTGGCGAAGTTGCGTGATTCACCTGCTCAGTTTCTTAAAAGACTGTGAGGTGTTCTAGCTTTAGTAAGTTGTCCGAGAGTCTTGTCAACATAGTACTACTTCTCATTGCTTGAAACCTTTTTGCAAGAGTTTCTAACTTGTTTTTTCACCGCTCATGTTGTTCTGGTAGTTGATTATTCTTCAGTTATAACTTATTTGTAGAAGGTGCTCGCAAAATGGATATGAGGCAGTTTATGAAAAGAAAAAGCAGTAAAGCGTATTTTGAACGTCCATTTGCATTGCATCGTCAGCAACTGAAAAAGATAAGCAAAATTTCGACGTTGTCCTCCTGGAACAATTTCTGAGGACTCATGGATGCACTGATTTCGATGCAATTCTTGGATCAGAAAGTGTGGTGCTGTTTGGTTCAATTCCTTTAAGTCACGAAAAAACGATAAATGCCGTAGTTGTCAGTTTCCTACAATTTTGACGCGTGGTGAACAGCCTAAAAACACGAAAACCAGTAAGCTAAAAGGTTTTTGATATTCAAGCGCGAGGCCGCCAAACGTCCGAGGCCCCGGCCATTTTCCCGGTTGGCCCAATGGTTAATCCTGCCCTGAGTAAGGGGTGGATAGTAGGGAGGCGGTCGCCTACTGTTTTTTCAGAGATGCCGAGGGGCCCCTTTTGAGAGTTTCGCACTGAGTTTTTGCATTGTTTTGTTAAAACGCTTATGAACCATTTTAGAGCCACTTTTAATAAGCTCTGAAGCATTGCACATGTTGTTCAAAGTAAAGCAAACATTATGTGGCAATGGGAGCTCCTCAACAAATTTAACGTGTAGACAAAGAATAATTTAAAATCAAATAACTTCAAACAACTTGCAATGTGAAATGGACTTTCACGTAGAAGCAAATTCCCAGACAAAATGAAAAAATTAACTTTCAGCAAACAAACGTTTCTATATAGCATGTGCAAAATATAGAGCCCCTGTTTGGATATAACGTGCACAAACATTGGGACCATGGGGCCCTAAGACCACATATTGTCTTAAAAAGGCGATGTTTTGGGGCCTCACCTGAGAGTTCGCCTCGGACCCCTAAACTCTAATACCACACCTGGTTGTGATGGCCATTGGCTGCTTGCTGGTTGTGATGGCTATTGGCTGCTTGCTGGTTGTGATGGCTATTGGCTGCTTGCTGGTTGTGATGGCTATTGGCTGCTTGCTGGTTGTGATGGCTATTGGCTGCTTGCTGGTTGTGATGGCTATTGGCTGCTTGCTGGTTGTGATGGCTATTGGCCGCTTGCTTCGAGAAACTTTTAAGCGCGTGCGAAATGTTTTTTGCAACAAAGATGACGTCGCGTTACTTTGAATATTCTGGGCTTTTATTTCTCAGAAAATCAGGCCGCAGATGGCATATGAGATGAAATTTCAGAATATAATGAATAAAACGATTGCCCGGTTGAGTAATTGTCAAACTTGAATTTCTTGTTCCTTTGGTTCGGCCCAACTTCAATTTTTCTATGAGGAATTGTTGCACTTGATCGTTCAAGGTAACTGAAGATGCCATCTTTGCGATGCTCAGCTATTTATGGCAGATCGTGTGCTAGGGAGAAAAACTTGCAAACACCATGAGCGGTTATTCTTCATGTTGTGAATTAAGAAGGTAACTGCCTTGCATGCAGAGTGAATGATAAAATGAAATGATTTGCTATATACGCTAAGGTAAGTGCGCATATTCATTTTGCTGCAAAGTCACTTAGCAGCTGAACTGACGTTCTCATGCTGCGCGCATGTTTCGAGACTTAGGCTCAAGATTACTGCGCTGCTGAGCCTATCCAACTCCCCATTACTACTGTACCAGTAGAGGAAAATGAAAGAGTACTTAATGAAAGTATGAAATAAAAACCAGACGAAAACATTTCCTGCAATCTTCACACAACCGAGATTTATTGTCAGGAATGCAACGAGTCCGCATAAAATATTTGTTTGCAAAACCTGGACTGCTATTTTTTTACATCAGTTTGGATTTTGAAAATTCTCTACATGGAAGTTAAACTTCAGAGCGGCCTCTGTACGTCTAGAAAGGGAGTTCCTCATATTCGAATTAAATTCACAAGTCAAAGTCTGTTACAATACGTTTATGCTTTATTGACATCATCTATATATGAATCCGGAATGCCTTGGAGTTGGTCAATCCTGTAAGGTGTGAAATAGGAGTTGGTCAATCCTGTAAGGTGTGAAATAGTCTTTTTAATTTTTTTGCATTATTTCTTGTTAACTATTTTGCCAGCGTGGGATGCAAAGCAGCATCAGTGATTGCCTTTTGCTTCGTTTGTAGAGATCAAATTTGGTCATTTTAGTAAAGATACCCTGTTTTATCTGGCGATTTTGTTCTCAAATAGAGATTGTCTGCGCACATCAAAATCCAGTAACTTATACAAAATCCCTGTCACTATGATAACAGCAAGGATCATTCCACCATATCTGGCCAACGCTTACATTCGTTGCATTTTGATCGGAGTTTTTTCTCAAACAACCTGAAAATGGCCAAAGTAATTTCTATATAAAAATCAATCGTGATAAACACAATCCTTCCAATCATAGACCAATTTCGCTATTATCCCACTTTTTCAAGATATTTGAAAAGCTAGGTTTCCACAAAGTCAGCAGCTTTATATCGAAAAACGAAGTATTTTGTCCAGAAGAGTATGGATGTCGTGGTAACTACTCAAGGTCTTTGGCACAATCATATGATCATCTTTTAACCGAAAATACTAATAATCTCTATACTTGTGCAATTTTCCTTGACTTGCAAAATCTTTTGATACTGCCAATCACCAGATTCTGATTGGTGAGCTTAATCACTGTAGCATACGAGATTTCACTAATGGCTTTTTTGCAAGTTACTTATCAAATAGGAGAGTGTACATATGCACCAACATCAGTCTTAATCATGGAGTTCCATAAGGACCAAACCTACAGGCCATATATTCATTTATTGATTACGCCCAGATTGAAATGCTTCAAATAAAAAATCGAATAAACAGAAATTGGAGATTCTATTTCAAAAAAGTTCCTGCATAACCGACAGAAATTTCTGGCCACCTCGTGTAACCGAGAATACCTGCTCTCCATCAGCTTTTGACAACATTGTGACAACATATTTTACATCTACATTTAGTCCATTTGTTTATGCTGTGTCCGATACACAGCTTAAATTGTAAAGGTTTTCTGAGAAAATCTCATAATTGTTAATCTGAGCATATACTAGTTATATATTTTCCATTGTTTTAAATTTGTATATGTTACTTAGGATTTCTTCAGAAAATTGCGCATAACCTCCAGTGATCCGTGTCTTGTAGCTTCTTTTTATCAAAGTCCAAAATCTATCATCTGCAGCCAGGGACCGAGTTTGCTAGAAAGCTTTGGGGTGCATGTTATTGTGCACTGTTTGCGTTTGATGACGTCACCATGTTCACTCAACCGTAGTAAGACGTTTTTGTAAAATTGGTAAAATGGGAGGCAAATTGTGTGGAAACGATATATTTTGGGGAACATGGCCCAAGTGCCCCCTGGCAACGCCTATGGTGTTATAGCAGTCATATAATATTGAGCTAGTTCCTGACAATGATTACTACATACTTGCTTCTTTGCTAAGTACATAAAACTTTAGTATTAGCACTTGAAGAGTTCTTTGCCAAAGTAGATAAAACAAACACAACACTTCAATTCAATATCTTTTATCACAAAAATTTGGGGGGAACAAAAGATATTGTGTCCCCCTTGTCCAAACGTTGGGGGACATGTCCCCCCTTAAACTCGGTCCCTGTCTACAACCATTTACAATGTGGTGGTCGGAGACAGGGACCGAGTTTAAGTGGGGACATGCCATTTTTTCTGATCGAAACTTGTTCTGTTTGCATGTTTTTGCATGGGGAACATGCAAACAGAACAAGTTCCGATCATAAATCAGCTGAGCGATATGAGTATCTGGAGTGTGGTAATCAAGCACAACGACGCTTAATCAATGTATAAATTCGTCGGCGAGGTAATTTGGTAAAAAAGAATCATATTAGCGACAGTTTCCCTTCAAAGCATTACCCTGACCCAAAGACACAGTATTTTGGTATATAAGAGCAGTTTTAGATTAATTCGTTCATTCGTGAAATCATAACTATTATGTCTCCAATTAAGGCGGTGGCTTTGTCCCTGCATTGATGCTGTCTATGATGAAAAACTTGGCAACATTCGGAAGCAAGCTCTATGCTCTATAAGTTAGTTCAAGCATTTGAAATCTGCTGATTGCAAGCAAAGGTCACACTAGGAAGAAAAGTTAAAAATCAAACTCATCTGTAATCTCCACACCTTCAATTATTAAAATATGTTTGTCGCAAAGCCTGACAAACCACTCACCTAAACAACAAACGCGAAAAAGCATGGACTTTGATCAACACATTTACATCAAACCTGTATTTTCAATTCCAAAATTCATATTGAGGACTAAGATGTTTTCAAAACAGCTCTGAATAATGTGCTATTTCCTCCTGCAAAATATAACGTGATTCGCCTAGTTTTATACGTGCGGTATCATGCCGCCATAGCAGCTACAAAGCCAGGAAATGCAAACAAAAGTATATAGGTATCCAAAATAATAGCAGAAGCCAAATGCTCACAGTTTCGAACGAAACGATTTGCAAAATTAACTATTGTTTCAGAATAAAACATTTTTCTTCAACAAGACCTATTATACGAAATTGTAGAATACAATCAAACTTAGATTTCATAAACTGAGTCGGAAGATGTCTTTCTGCGATAATGGTGTAAAAACGAGAAACAAATGCTACCGTCTGCGCTTTACAGGGTATAATTTGCCCGATCAAATTTACACGAAACTGAAAGTAACGTGCTCATTGACATAAAGGTTGATTTTTATCTTTAGGAGGTGAACAAAACCTTTTTTGAACAGGACAGGAGATTTGAGATATATCAATTTGTGGTGTGGACAACAGCAACAATGTTGAAAACGTTAACAACTTTATATGTGAGTATTTAAAAGGTGGAAAATACCTTCGCAAACATGTACATGATATATAAACCTTGACGGCAACAAGCATACTTTTTCAAAAAAAGTTGCTGGGGTTGAAAACCTTATTCCGAATAACTAGAAAACCTCCTATTGGTGATAACGCGTTTTTGGAAAACAAGGTGTCCTACTGTCCATTGTTCATGTATCTGCTCGTGTGTGAACCAATCCTTAAATAGCTAGTTCGGTTGAAGCTGGTGATCAGCAAAAACTTAATTTTTTCTGGACAATGAATGACGAATCGGAACTATCGTTCTACTTCTGTTGACACCTCACACCTTGTGAATAATTGATGAAAAAAACTTTGTCATTGGTCGTAGTGTTGGTGATAAAAAAATATCGCGAAAGCGAAACTATTCTCAGTCTGTCGCATTAGCCGCTGCCAACAGAGACGCTTTTGCTGCATCAAAGACTAAGTAAAATGCTTGTTTATTTGCTGCTATTCTTCCATGCAGTGCATTCACAAGAGACTTTGTCAACAACAACACTATCGGGTACGTCAAAACGTTATACTTGTTCCTCACAGATGTGTTAGCAAGTTTCAGAAGTTTGGATTAGACAAAAATAAAGGAACTAGCAGGATTTTGAAACATGTAAAAAACGTTCAATTCAACATTTCTTTTTCATTTTCAAGCTATATCTGTTCACATTGCATTCCTTTTGAAATCATAAAATATCATGGTAATACAACAGAATGAATTTCGTCAAATGGAGGAGAAATCGCAGGTGCTCAGGAAATAAAAATAGATTGACGCAGCTTATCAAGCATTTTATTGAATTTTTTCAAAGTGACATCTCATACACTGTTGCGGTGTTTCGTTAAAAAGTTTAATTTTTGAGTAGGACTGAAAAATGTGAAAACAAGCTTGAACGAAAATGACAACAAGATTTTGGGAGTGAAAAAGCAGGTGTGGTACAAATTCCTCTGACTCATTTAAAATCAATTAAACTTTTATCCGTGAAATTTTAAGGCATCAGAAATGTCAAGATTATTGCAATGTTAGATTCCACTGTATCTTGTTGAAAGAATGGTAAAGGCTGAGCAAGCGTCCAGTACGGTGATTCATGAATCCTGGTTGAGTGAGTCAGCGTCAAATGCCTAAAATTCAGACAACCTAGTCTGCTTACGTCATTTCATTTTCTTGTGATAAATTTAAGCAATGTAAAATTTAGTTTTGAATAGGATCCACTTAGCTTCTGTATAAAACTATCGACGCATTCTATATGAAACGAATTTTTAAACGATATGATATTTTCCAGTGATTACTGAAATGGAAAGAATTTGAGGAAAGGTCACAGATAAGTTACAGTTTCAGTTATGCATGGGTAAAACAATACCTACCTGTGGGGTGTGCCAAACAACATTTAATGTTTTTTCGTAAACGCATTGCAGATGTCGTGGAGTTTGTTTCTTTCGATAACGAAGAAATGTACTGGGCAATCAACGACAGTCAGATTGTTGAATCAAATGGAGAGCTGATCGGTAGGAAGGAATAGTGTGAATATCATTAGCAGTGATATATTGTTGCCATTATCTAATGCAAAACGACACACCCCTATTTCTAATTTAGATTTTTCGAGTGATTCTAACGTTCAGAAGAATATAAACCAGAGATGCACTACTTCTAAGATGAAATAAAAATAAAATAGAGACGCAAGCTAATGGCTGAATTATTTACCTTCTGTCTTCTATTAAACGTTTGAATGATTAGTTGCATCCAGCGAAAAAATTAATTGGAGCAAACGCTATTTCAGCCGACCTCAAGCAGGTAAAGATTAATTCAGGATTTTGTTTAAAGTTCAAAATATTTAATAGAATCACCCTTCTAAACTCGATAGCATGTGCTTGTATTTAATCGCAAACTTGCAGTTAAATTTCCAACCATCAGGTTGTTCAAAGGTAACAAACAAACTTTAGCCTTGCGGCAAGCTTCTGAGGAATCTGCCTGCTTTCTGCTTGCATTCTTTTGCGACGATTAAAACTTGCAAGCGTATCTGTTTTTCATATTTATAGGCCACAAAGCCTATAAAAGCCTATGACCACAACGCCTATGAAGTGCAGCAACGCATATCAAGCAAGGCAAAGTTGCAAATCGTAATCCCTTGCATATTAAGGCTTTGTCTTGATCACCCAACTGGACCGACGATTTGTTCAAAATAATTTTATCATATAGGCCACAAAGTTGTTCAAAGGTCTTGCTTCATGGCAAGTAATGTGCAATTTACAAAGAAGCATGTGATGCATCCCTGAATAGAACTTTCTCTTTCTTTAGCATCCCGGTTCGCCATTGAACCTTGTCCAACAATCACCACTGACTCCAGTTTTGTGGGAATGGTGGCTTTGCGCCACCTACCGGCATGGTGGTGGACAGTGAACGACACGGACTGGTGGTATGTCTGCGTCGATACAGGACAGGAGAAAAAGTTGATTATGGAAAAACCAGATTCAAATTGCTGTTTTGACTTGATTAGGAATAAATGGTATCCCGATACTGTATCACTGGCTGTAGATACCAAAACCTACGTGCAAAGGTGAGATTCAGTTCGATTGCTTCAGAACAGTTCTACTGTGGCACAAACAATATAACGCATAGAAATTTGTCAAAAAAGTAATGTCAATCTCCAGCTTTTGGCGAGTGCGAGGTGTACACGTGCCCCTGTACATTTTCAAGAGCTTCAATAATTATGGCATTATAGTGATAAAGAGGATCTCAGTGGCCAATCGTGATAGCACTTGCAACCAAAAAAAATCTTTTATGCTTCACGACAACTTACTCGAAAACGTATCATGAGACTTTTGTGCGGCAGTCACAAATTTAACGTTTACTCCGTTATCTGAAACGAATTTTCAGAAAAGGCCCTGAACCAAAGCTAGGGAGCCGAGGATCACAAAATGCGGTTGAAAGTTCAACTACGTACAAAAGAGAGCTGGCCTACATAAGATCACGATCAAACTTCTACAAGCGCTTCTACTCTGCTTTGATAAAATATCCTTTTGCATGTTCACTATCTTGGGATGAACTTCTCTTCAACATAGATATTGCTCTTACTTAGCTCTTAATTCGCAATTCGCGTCGATTGACTTTGTGTCAGGTGGTGACAACAGGCAAAGAGTTATTTTGGTCTTCGGTTGGTTTTCACAGTTTCGCCTACAAACATGTAAAAGGGACAAGGCAGAGATGTCTGCAGTTCTTATGCTGGACAAAACTTTGCAACCCTTGGTTTTTCGACGGGCGTTCANTTTAGCGATTGCGCAACCACAAACCTATGTTTTCTGCGTTTATGCATTTAGCAATCCCAACGGGCTCATCGTTGGAGAGTTGGATGGTTATCAGAGACGCAAGGAAAGTTCATTTCGAATGAAGCGAAGCCGAGCATACAACGCTCTTTATGGTAAGCAGTGCATTGTTCAATAAAGAAACACACTTTACATGGAAACCACAAGGATTTCAAAATGTGAAAATACTAGTGCACACAAAATGTTTTTTTTAGTGAAGGGCATGTAAACAGCAACAGAGATCTAAAAAAGAAACAGAGTAAGAAAAATCGCTTCTGCTTAAACGTATGCCAAGCTTTGATCTATTTTTTTAGATCGGAACATCTGCAGGTCCTTTCTTCGGGGGTTTTGTTTTTCATAAAAATATAATTTTTTCTTGACGTTTCCATTAATCATGAGCGTTACTTACAAAAATATAATTTTGTATTTGGATTAGAAAAAAACATTCATATCAATGTCAAGCATATACTTTTCTACTTTACTCTGACCCGTAAATTGTACTAATATAATTTTGTTTTGAATTTTAAATTCATAGAAGAAACTTGCAACTATTCTTATTTTCAGATTGGACAAAGTTTGGAGACACCAGCATTAAGCTTTTTCCTATCAATGGCGAAATGTCAGCAACCTATTTCGAAGCAACACAGTTATGTGAAGAATTTTCCAGCTCTGTTGTGCTTCCTCGCGGTCTTGCTGAACACAACGCCATGGTTTCACTTCTAAAACAATTAAAAGGTAAGGAGCAGACTGCCCAAACAGTAACTTACCTCGATAATCCACTAAATACAAATTACCTCGTTAGAAAAAAAGCAGCCTTTTTAGTTCAGCGGGAAAAAATGATGCTTTGGGAGTACCAATAACATCAAATTAGATCAGGCTTAATTCAATTAAACAAGAAAGGAATTACAGCAAGCCTTCAGGTGATTCATATGTGATTTACCAATAAAACCAAACAATGGACAATGTGACACACAACGACAAGAACGCAAAATACAAATTGCAAAGAAATGAGTGGTGTTTGCGCGCATGATCTCTATTGTTGCTTGCTGCTACAGTGCGAAGCTTTGCGCACATGCCGCTCGGACGTTTCCGATCGTAACAATATAATAATTAATAAAGTTCACACAAAAATTAAATAGCATAATTATATTATAATACAATATAAATAAGTATAAAATATTATCAAAATACTGTTATATAAAACTAAAGTACTGCAGGAAGTATATTAATGCTGTAATGCAAATAAAATAAAGCATGGGTAATATAAAACACGAGAAACATGTGATAAAATACCATCATCTTGACAAAATAAACTAAGTTCAAATATTAAAAACAGAGAACATTAAAAATTGAAATATTGAAATGTATTATATTTTATATAAAAAACGATAATTTGCAGAAGCTGTCCCTTCTCTGGGCGCAGACAGAACAATATGGTCTTCAGTAAAACAAGTTTACCCAACTCAGGTATAGATAGGATGTGAAACGTTTAGTGAACGATTAAGCAAAAGTAAAGCAGAGTAAAATGCACGGAAATGCACAGAATTTCGCAATTCACTGCAAAGCAGCTTAAATTACCCAGTGTGCAGCAATTGAACAATTTGAAATGCGCGGTATTTAGCATTTGAGCAAAAACACGCAAACGCTGGTGTAATGCTTACGCTGACAAAGGAAGTTAACTAAGTGCTGGAACTTCGCTCCTTTAAGGCGTTATAATAAATATATGGGAAAGTTCTGTCTTCATCGTTGAATAGTGTTCGCTTGCACAAATAATAATACAAAGATTCTAGACAAATACGTTTTAGATAACAGTCATGTGATGTCGTACCAAATTGAAACCATGGAATCGTTCCAGTGAGTGTTTAGTAAATTATGCTTTTTCTCCTTATTTAATATGATTTTTAGGACAATTGCCCCTGCAGTGTTCCGTTAATCGTATGACAACGTCTCGTTATGTTTGGCCGCAGGGCTAGATATTAGGGGAGGTGAACGAGGCGATAGCCTTAGGCCCCCTTTTTTCAGAGATGCCATTGAACCTTTCTTTGAGAGTATCGCACAAGCTTATGAACCACTCTAGAGTCACGTTTGATAAGCTCTGTGCTTTTCAAGATGAAGCACAAAGCATATGTGCAAATACGCTGAAAGGGGCAAAGTTCAAGTGTCCAGCTTCAAAACGTTACAAAAGTTGGTGCTTTTGAATGTACATCATCCCTTGAATTTGGTTCATGAATTGAAATGTAAAACAAATTTAAATCTTTTATCCACATAGTCCCATATCAACTTCTCGCAGTGGAAATTCTTTGGGCGCCCTTTTGAGAGTTTTCCTTGGGCCGCGAAATTCTCATACAGTATCTACCCCTGTTTGGCCGATAACTTCGTGATCACATTCAACGCATGGTCTTTCGTAGAACTTACATTAGGATTCGTTTAGCGTTCCAAGATTGCATTTTGGACTTTTCCACCGTGAGTGCTGGACTTTCGCGCCTCAACGTACCGCAAATGCAAAGAAGAGTCGGCTTTGTTCTTAAGCCATGCTTTGCAAGCTGCTTTCTTTGCTTGAATAGCATCTTTCATCTCTTGGTTTTATCAAGGGGTTACTTTTTTGCCATTATTCGCCACACAGAGTCGTTTCCTTCCGCATACTCGAGCAGCAGATGTAGCTACAGCTGCTTTAAGCAACCGCCACTCCACCTCCGCGTCCACTGTGCATTCCCGGAATTCTCGGAATAAGGACAATACGCTGTCCGCAAAGGTCTTCTTACAC
>JGI24022J15233_10008540_pt1 | contig 11451 bp, 4 predicted proteins | sample Ectturendosymbi2_FD_15233 | JGI IMG/M metagenome (IMG submission 15233)
ACTTACACTTGACGAGACCCGGCCGGTATTTCACCGGCCTGGCCGGTGTTTTACTGCTAATTATGCGGAGGCCGGTAAAAGGCTGGTATTTTGATAATCAGTGACTGAAACTGGTATTTTGAAAATAAATAATTTTCCATAACTTTGAAAATAACTAACACCGAATTTCTCAAATTATAATGACTATAGTAGTGAGTTTTGTCAGGATAGTTCCTTCAGCGAAGTTTATTTGCTGTTGTTGACGCAATTCTTGGTACGATTGTCACATCACACACACACTGAAATGTAATGAACCAGCCAANATACGGGGAAAATTATTGTGGCTCAACAATACTGATTGCCTCTGTTTTCCCTGTGCCGATTACGANTTTCGACACAGCTTATATCTGGCACTGTTGGCAAAATGNCCGGTATTTTTACAAAACTCATCTGACAACCCTAGTTTCAAGTCAGTGAATAAAAAGAGAGGTAGATCATGTGCACACGAAAAATGAGGACAAGTATAGGGAAAACAGCAGCTTTAGGCCCAAACACCCAATGGCAGCAAAACTGTAACATATACAGCAGTTGCCATATGTTGTGATAATTGCTTAAAAATTACGTTACAAGGCTTGTTGGGATTTTAAACTGCTTTCAAGCTTGCGTACCACTTAAAGTTCTTGACGACATTATCAAGCTTTGGAAACGATGCTAGATCAAGCTTTTTGCCTGATGATTGCATGTAAAGCAGATTTTTTAAGGAAAATGTTAGGTACCCGATATCAACCTGTAGGGACCCGATTTCTCTGATTCTAGGGCCCCGATTTCTCTGATTCTAGGGACCCGATTTTCTTTGATTCTAGCTACCTGATGATGATTTTATCTGATTCTAGGGACCCAATTTTCGATTCTAGGGACCCGAATCGGGTCCCTAAAACAACTTTTAAAAAAACCTGATGTAAAGCATATCCAAGTCGTTTAGTTGACTTTGCTTTCCATATTTCTGATGAAAGAGTTGATTGACATTGCGCTACAAGTCAGTTGCGCAACATTTTATCCAACAAATGGCAAGCTTACTCATAAGCTAAGGCGAAATTGTTACAGTTTGAAACTTTTCACATGCGTTCACAATATTTTAAAAGTCTCATGCGTTCGCATAACCGATACGAGTGAAAGTATCTTACCATCGTTACCTAGTTGCCGAACAATTTCAATTGTTTCTACTCGAAATGTATGGTAACCAAATAGTCTTCTACTGTTTGACTGAAGGCAACTCAATCACTGGTTGGTGTTCAGTTACCAAAGTTCGTGCCGTACGCAGGCTATAGTATGAATAGCAACGCACCACGACGGTTGTGTTTGAATTCCGCTGCGGCAGAGCACAATTAATACCAGGAAAATGTGTATGTTACTGAGGTTAGACGTATTGCTGAACAGCTTATCTGTTCTACGTTTTATCGGAAATTCAAGAGTATTTCCCAATTTTAATTTGGTAATGGGTTGGAACTTTCTAGAACAGCGAGGGTTTTCAGAAAAAGTGGTTAAAAAAAACTAAAAACAAATTAAAAACAGTTTTGAATATAACGTAAAGCATAAAGAATAAATTTTGTGTAGTTTTTAGGACTGCATAGCAAAGCTGACACCAGCTTGTTTGTCTGTGAGGAGAAAAATCTCTAGATGTTTAGATTCTGCAGAAAGAAACTTACAAGTGAATTTTGCTGTAGAGCAACGATAATTTTTGCGCATGAAAATCATAGATAGGTAATTCTTCCAGCATTGTTGAGAAACACTTAATCTTGAGAAAAAACATGAAAGGATAGGCTGCGAGGTTCTAAAAAGGCTTCTCTCTGCTATGTTCTTGCAAATTGAAAAACGTTTGCAGGAAGATAGACAATGTGTTCTGAATTTTCGTTGATGTATTTATGCAGGTCTGATCTGAAATTGTTTTCATCAGAAAGAAGAAAAGGCAGTATTTCAAAATCTTTAAAAAGGTTTGGTTTTGCCATGAAAATCAAGTTTTAGGTAATCTTTTGTCATATGTCTGCGGCTCACCATTACACCAACTTTTGTTTCTTGGTCAAAAGGATTTTGTGCGCAAGCAGTCTGTGGTTGAGCTTGGTTGACTGTAAAATCAAGCGGATCACTCACTCCATAAAACGCTTGTGAAACGTTCACTTTTTCATCACAAAGTACATAAGTAGACCAAATAACTTGCGTTGTCACGTAATACTTTGTCCCACAACGACATCCTCCAATTGTCGTGAAATTGTCAAAGTCATTCCGCAGTTTGGTTTCACCCCAAAATTAAATAATTCTGAAGTGTGCATTCGCAGATAGCAAACCACAGGAGAATACGCCAACAGCCAAAGAACAGGTTATCACATTTTTCGAGCAGCAACTAGCAAGACATCAGACAACGTTTGCAACGTGAAGTAAACAATGGCGGTGAAGAGATTCTCTATTTAAGCAATCATAGTTCGCCCATGTACCCTAAGCCGAAAATATCTTCTCGGGTGCTAGTTCACTTGAGTAAGATTAGAGTGGCAACAATTTTATTTTTGCGATGTTTTTTTTCAATTTTTTTTTCAGACGCAATTTAGGTAATGCAGTTTTCAATTTTGGTGATGGCTATTTGAATGTGTTTCGCATGAGATCAAAATGTGAAAAGATTTCACGCCGCGTACAGCTGTGAAACCATACCTCATAATAAAGAGCAGTGAAAACGACCTTACTTCCACAGTTTTTTCACTACCCTCTTTTTACCTCTTGTTACAATCAATTTGGTTTACCACGCCAGGACAGTGGAGCACGGACCCAAAATATACGACTTTTCCTCCAAATCGGGAATTTTGGTCACTTTGTGAAAAAAACGCGCCAAATACAAGAGGTTAACCTTGTTTCATGCATCAGTGCCGTACCAAACCAATGGTGCAGACTTACAGTACACTTGACTTCGCCGATATGTTTATGTGGAAACTCGGGTCTATATAACTCGGGTCTATATACCTAAGCAAACTCACAGCACAAAGGCTGAAGTAGGAACCGGTCTTCGGTCTTTCTGTCATAGAAATTTCACCAGGAGGTACGAAGACCGACACCGAGCACCCTGCGGCTCTCGTCGAAACATGTGTAGCTTGTTTTCTATAGTGATCAGAATATAGATTAAAAGCTACTAAGATTTACAGGTATGGCTACCAGCGCTGCAGTTGGAGAATGCAGCCATCAATTTCGGGCTTGAGTGCAGAGAAAACGAAGCGTGTGCACTTTTATCCTCCTGGGTCCCAGTACCTGCCTGGTCAAGGTACGATGTACCTCTTGTACCCATCTCACGCAGGCCTTGCTTGCAGTGACAATATTTTGCACTCTATATGGCTCGCGAAAGCAACTATTCACAATTCTAGCGTCCCAACCGCTCCTTGAAAGCACAAGGAAGATATTCAGCTGTGGTTTTCACCGTTTATGCCACAAAGCACTGTGAGATCATGATTTTTGGTGCACCAAGAAATTCTGCTCCTGATGAATGCGCGACTGTGGTTTCGGCCTCAACCTCTTGAAACAGGCGAGTGAGACACGTGCGGGGTTTTTTCCAAAACACAAAATGAAAAACCCAGGGCAAAAAATTAATGTTCAGTGAAAAAAACTCAGGACGGTTTTGAAACGAATAAACTGACTTCGCAGCAGTGCCTCCTAGTGGCATATATTTCCTTTGCATCCAGGTCGTTATGAGCTAAATCTATGAGTGATTCCGCAGCAATTCATACATTGACATTTTTCCAGTTTTTTGCAAAAGCCTCGTTAAAGCATAATTAAACAACTACGAGATCGCAAAAGTGCAACAAATTATGACAAGTCTGAAAAATAATCACTGATACAATAAACTTGATTATCTCGTTCCTTTTTAGGTTTACAAGAGGCATCAAATCCCAGAAAAGTTAGGTGTGGAGTCATTGTTCGTCTTCACTCCGTAAAAAACAGCGTTTTCACCTCAAAAGTTATTCACCTCAAAATATTTTTCTTGTTTTCTTGAGAGATTTCAGCAGATCCTACAGTGACACATCACATTCCGATTTAGTCGATTCTACATGCATTTTAAGATGATTACATTTCATATTTATTAGCAATCAAAAGGAAATGTTTTTTAACAGACAAACTACTAAAACAAGAAAGAGGACTGATATACTTTGTAATACTTTCTATGGTAGTTGTAGCCACAAACTGATACAAGAGAAAAGCTGTCAATCAAGTCGGATGTAATGGTGGACAAACTCGGTGTTGAAAGTTCACTCAGCAAGCTGTTAACGCGTGTGTCGATCAACTGAAACGGTGAGAAACGCTCTTTGCACTCATACTTTTTATGTAATTGTGTTGTTTCAAGGCTGATTCGGGAAAAAAACATGTAAAATGCTTGGTCAAAGCTTGGTCGTACTCTTTCCAGTTATGGTATTGGTTCCAAGGTTTGAAAGATGATACAGTGCTAGTCAGCGGACTAAGCACGCAAACGTAGCTATGGCTTATACTGTTCGATACAGGCTGTTAATCGCTGTTACTTGCCCTTGTTATCGAAATCAACCCAGTCTTCTGCGCTCCTTACTTTCACATGCGTCGTTGACGCTCGTATATCTAAAACAAATACTCGTTCAAAAGAAGGGAGCAATTCTGTTTGTCCGCGGCGTATATCGCCGACGTTGCGCGTTATGAGTTGTGGTGAGAGAAGTTTCAAACGACAGCTTTTACTCGCAGTGAAAGTGTGGCTGTTGATGCATCGGTGTGGTGGTATGTGGCGTGGACGGCACAGAGCAGCTATTAGATGAGCAAAACAATCCGGTCAGTAGTGAAAATATCCAAGCTATTTGAACAGACTGGGCAGTTCTTAGGTTGCTTGGCCGAAAAGGCAACTTATTTGCTTTCTTTCATGGTAAAACATGTAGCTTCCACTCTCGTGGAAGATGTCGCGTTTTGCTTTGGAAAAGACTAAAGCAGAAAAAACGAAATTCCAAAGCAGAAACTCCAAAGGCTGCTGATAAACTGAAAATAAGTTGGCGAGACGCAGTGCTACATGTTGCTGCAAGTTGAGAAATCCCGCTTTGTGGTATGAGCTGTTATGTTTCAGCAAAATTAGTAGGCTGCTTCAGGGCAAAATTATGTTAATTAGAAGCTCTAGGTTTGAAGCAAGTTTTGTAGGAATCATTCGACTGGGATCCGCTTTCGTTACTTTGCGATGATTCGTACTTGTATTTCTGTGTGCAAGTAATTAGTCTCCGGAAAGGCAGTGAAGTCTAATCCATCACCGAATATTTTAAAATATAGGAAATCGATTTCACGTACCTCTTCGCATCCTCGTAGCTCTTCCCAATCCAGAAATCTGCAAGCAGTTATTAAGGGTGAAATGCTGAAGGGCTAAAGGAAGGGCAGAGAAAGCAAGCAAATTCAAGACCTTGAGTTTGTTGCACAGNGTTCGGCAAAGCAAAGTTCTATGCATTTNAGCTGTCTTGTCAATGGTTGCAAAGTTCTGTTGCAGTCNAGTTTGAAGGGACCACACTTCGTTTTAGACCTAATTTTGATAGCATTTATTTTTTATGTAAATATTTGTTTAGGTCGTAAATCAACCGTGGTTCGCCAGGAAAGTTACCCACACGTTGTAGATAATCAGCATGGTAAAAAGCCAGAAATCCATAAAGGGAAAAAACACAAGGAAGGTGAAATTATTGACGTAAAATGAGAAAATGACAAATTAAAGTAATCGTATACATTTCGGCGTCAAGGCATAATGTTTTGAGGCGAAAATACCTTTTTTTCTGAGAAACTGTCGACTAAATTGCTCAAACGTTGCAAACCTGGCAAATTCAATGTGTTAATATGAAATATTTTGAAGACATTTGATGTCCAGGGGGTGGTGAGCACCCTTCATTGGCCGCAGGTATTGCCGGACCGTACTGGCCGAAACCGGACTAACAAAGGAGCACGGCTCTAATAACCTGTGGTTACGCGAATGCCTGCGTAATAATTGGTCCATTGTGACGATTGTCTCATTGAAACGACTCGAGCACTGCGCATACAAGTCTTCTATTGTGGCTACTCGACTCAACGCCCTCATGGCGGTGGTTACCGCAGGAGATAAGTTTGTTGACGAGTAATCAACTTTCGGCGTTTGAGAAGAATGCAATCGTATTTCGCACGCGGGCATTGTTTGCAAAAAGAGCTAGCAATGGAAAGTTTCGTTATTATCCAACATTCTAAAAGCTCCCAAACCGCTGTATATTCGCAGAGTCCTGCGCAGACGACGAATATGATGTTTTCGATTATGAAGCAATTCCGCTAAGCAGCATGAAAAATGAATGAGAAAATCATCAACGCTAATTTTTTCAAGATTAAGACCTTGGTTCTATTTTCGTAGTAAAGTCCGGTGGGAAGAACCGCCTTGAATATTTTACGTGAGCTTCATTTTTAACAGTGATGTTGAAAACTTTGAAGATAAAGGGAATTGCAACCGACAACTGCTACGATTTCGATCATTCATGTAATACTTGTGATACCACTGGTTTTAGTGAAATATGAGCAATAAAATGAAGTAATATTTATCTAACAGTACGAGCTTAAGATGCCGGATCTGGAGTTGAAATATATACCGGGTAAACATTATGGCGTTCGATTCACTGCTACGGGTAAACATTATGGCGTTCGATTCACTGCTACGAAGAACTCCTTTAGAGAGACACATACGAAGAGTAACGAATGTTTCGCTATTAGCGTTCTGACGCAGTCAGGCCTTGCGCAAACTTATCGTTGTGAAAGCATTTTTTTCAAATTGACGTGATTCTGAACGCTCAAACAATAGTCCTTAACTGATACCATGAGAATATTTGAAATTGTGGTCAGTGTGACCAATCTTCGTCGGCGCATTAGGATTTGCAACAATATTCCATGATTTTGACTTCCAGTGTGCTCTCATCCAACGGAGCTACCCTTCGGTTAGCTCCAGTACAGTGTGCCAAAAACAAAAATGGGGAAATGTCTGCAAAAGAAACACACCATTGTACAATTTCCTTTCAACAGTCGAGAAATATTTCCTTTGAAAAATTTACAAAAATTGACAACAAAAACGCCATAATTTTATTTCCACTTTTGAAAGCAGGAGGAGAAGATTTCCAAACGTTTCCAAACAATTTCGTGAAACAGTGCTCTCCCACGTCCCCTCGACTACACCACTGGTTAGATAATACTAAAATGAAAAGTAGTTGGAATTTCACCTGCTACGTACTTTTGCACAAACGTCACAGACGTTGCAGGGAAAATGCGTTGTAAAGTGAGGAAATTTTCACCGAACTGGTGCTTTCATCAACGACTCGCGGTGAAGCTGCACGAGTGCAGTTTACTTGCTGTAATGGACAAGTACATGTATAAGCTCAACAACCATCCACAGCTTTTAGCATTCAGTCTGTCAAACGGTTAAAGGCAAAAATACGCTTTCTTAGCATCTAGCAATCTGCACTTTGTGTGTGATGTTGATGACTCTTGCAAATGGTGATAGCGACTGTCAGAAAGCTAGTTGAAGTAAGTGGAGATAAACTTTGCCTCCCTGAAATTTCTTACTCTTGGCTCCCGGTTTGGATCCTGTCAACTTTCTCCGATTTGCTACCACCTTTTATGGAGACGAAAATGATCACGAACATGTGAGGGAGATAGAAAGATTCAAATCACTTCAACTAGGCAGGATTTCTAATCCTTTTGGCAGTCAGTAAACTTTCCCCAGAAATTCTAACAGGATTTTGCAGAAAAAACACACCCAGCAGTGATTCGTTTGCGGAGTGGAGTTACTGGATTTATATGCAGGTTGCTAGACCATATCTGCCAATTGCACTAACAAACATCTTTAGCGACAGTGTAACTTAATTTATAGAGCACCGGATAAAAGCGTGCAAACCGCTATTTGAGCATGTTTTGAATATCCCGGAAAAGGTTAAAAACTCCTTTCTCTTTTAACGTCATACTCGCTACAACGAACAGACGAGTTTAGTGAAAGGTTTTTGAAATGTATTGTTGTTTACCCGAAATACAGGAATTTGAATTTGTACTAGACGGCATAACCTGCATCTTGCTATACTTTGAATTGAGGTAATATTTGGAAAATTTTCTGAAACGTTTGCGGAAGACTTTAACCTCAAAAATCTTCATGCTACAACCAGTGCGATTAACATAACATGAAATAATTTAATTCCGAATTCGTTTAACGTGATGGGCAACCAATGCAACAGCTCCAGTTCGGAACATAATGGAAATCTGTACCAAGGTCGAAACAACAAAGCTAGCCTGCCCATTGTTAGAAAACCGTAAGTCATAAAACATCTTGCTTCCTCTTTTCTTTGAAGACAGTGCGTGATCACAGCTTCAAAGCTATGTTCTGAAGCAACTTGTTTTCACCTTTGTCTTTTATTTTGTTTAATGCGATTGATAGTTTTTGTCACCGAAACTATTCGCTCACCATGAATACTATACGTCTCAAGCGTTATTGCTACATTAAATCTGAACTGGCCAACACTGTTAGTGATATCTGTTTATTTTTTGAGACACAACTTTCAGGTGCCATTCCTTTTCTCATCCGCTCACCTCAACAATCCATAGTGCGTAAAAAATGTAACTGTTTACAAAGCACTGACAAAGAACTAGTCAGGGAGCCCTACCTTGCCTGCAATGGATCACGAAGTTGAAAACATTCGCACACCTGCGAAAAAATCAGTTTTGCTGCTTTTAGCACAGATCTTCCATTTTAGTTGAAGGTGCAGAGCGTCAGCTTCTTTACTGCAAAAACTGAGAGCATTTGATTTGTTGGAAAACGTTTTTGCGTTTGATGTTACGCCTGGCAGTCAGGACTGGGTTCAAGTAACAAAAATTTATTGTTTAAATAATAAGTAATTTTTAACAGGTTGCTTAAGTAACTCAAGTAATTCAAGTAAATCAAGAAAATCAACATTTATGCTTTTAAGAACTCATAAAAATTCAAGCACGTAAAAATCATTGCAAATTTTAAATCACATAATGCGCAGTCCAAACAAGATCAGCACCTGTTGGCCGCGATTCGATTTAATGGAATGAGCTTTTAGCTCCAGACCAAAACGTAATCACGATGACAATCAACAACTGTGACTGACAAAGCGCTCTGCACAGGCCAGAAATATATTCGCCTCAGTGGCCTATTTCACGTGTGATGATGCATCCCATGCACAATATTGCGTTTACATCAACAGATATGGCTTAAAAATCTTAACTTTTCCAAAAGCGAATTACTTGAAATAGCAAGTAATGGAAAAATTACTTAATCATGTAATAGGTAAAGGTTTTCGGGTAAGTAGCTAAATTAAGTATTCAGTAACCACTTACTTGAACCCAGCCCTAGTCGCAGGCTTTTTGTCTTCGTAGGCTAAGCAACGATGCTTTCGAAACTAGAAACTCATCGCAGAACTAACGAACTAATCTTCGCCCAAACGAAGAAAAGAGTAGGACTAAAATCGGCCAATACTTGACGCTCCTCACATTCAATGGCGGTTTTAGTCGGCAGCGTGTTACTCCACCAATATTGGCGTAATTGGGATCCAACTGTAACTTCTTTCCTCGTGTTCGTGTGAAAAGTACTAAGGAAGAACTCAACAGTTACCCGTTCCGCGTGCTGCACCTGGAAATTTGCCGCCGGACAAACATTGAACTTAAACATCTTTTCGTTTGTATTTAAGACACAACCTTTTAAATTTCGAGCAGCTGGAGTGAGCAAGGTTATGTAAGCCAGACCAAACCTTTAGTGAATACTGTGTTTGCGACAACCAGAGGCAGTTTCCAACATGATGAACGGTTAAAATTTTTTAATTTTTCTCTAGTAATAACTTAGGGTTTACCCAGTGGCCCATTGCAAGCCAGATTAGTTTGAACCCCGGGTCTTACTCTGAAACTTACACTAAATTTTGTAGCTAAGAAAAATGTCAAAGTGTCGGCGTAGCTTGTTTTCATAAAGATTGTATGTCGTTTGCGGTGATAGTTGGTTCGTTTTCAGCAGATGCAGATAACAAAAGACCCACATGAAAATTTCCTGAAATGGCAACTGCAGCAAAAATTTTTCGGTACTTTCGAGCACACCGTAGTTTAAAAACATCAATTGTTTTACGACTTCCAAGCATGTGGCTACGTCGCTTTTTATTATATTTGGTGAACGATCATACCGCACACTATAGCGCACAATAACACTGTACACTTATGCGGTGAGCTATCTTTCAACGGCTCTATTTATTTCTGTGGGTGTGAAAAAATGAATATAAGGATTGTATTTCAACTAAAAATTTCAATTTTTTGTTCTTTCAGTCATGGAGTATTCGATTGGTGATTACCCGATACCGAGAAGTCGTTCAAGGGGAACTCCCAAACAACATTATGACTCGTATTTGGATTTGGATGACTTGAGTAGGGGCAGGTAAACCGATACACTGTGGCTGCTGTATCACTGACAGGTTTAGTTGCAGCTGCGACACTATGGCGGCAGCTAAATCTTGTTTCACAGCTTTGTTCACGTTGTCGGGGGCAAAATCTGCAAAGCTGTGATTGGTAACTGTGGTAAAAGCAAAAAAGCAATGTGCTTAAATTCCGAATTGCCAATAAACCTTACAGTCCACAAACTTTAGTTAAACCGTGACACAAAGAACAAGCAAGATTTACTTTAACCGAGCACTGAGACTATTTTTAATGAAAATAATCAAATGGAGAATGTGTAGGTAGCACGCAAAGGCAGCAATCATGGAGGTCGGAAGGGGGCATGGGGGGCCAAGGCCCCCTATGGGTTTTGAAATTTTCATAAAAAATGTTGTTTTTTCAGTTTTGAGTGGGAAAAAACAAATTTCACCACTTTTGGCCCCCCTGGAAAAATTTTGGAAAACCCCCTTCGTGGCCCCTCCTGGAAAAATTCCTTCCGACGCCCATGGTAGCAATCCACATTAAGATAAGCGCCTACTTAGAACAACACAAGCAGTTGTTCCTTTGGGCTGTCAGGTTTTTCATTTTCACTCATACCTGTGCTACTTGCTTCTTTTCGTCGGACAGTTGATCAATTTTGGAAATTTGGCCTAGCCGTAACATTTTGTGCGATGTAATAAGGTCGGTTGTTTGCGAAAATACAATTCCCTTTCATTATTTGCACATCATACAATACTGGCTGTATTAATGTTTTTCATTGATGGAGAGAATGAGGCCGCCGTGCGTATGGGAGTTGACACTGGTTGCGAATGATGTTTATAGCTATTAAGTCCAAACGCTATTTGGTTTGTTCAAAAACGCTTGTGTTGTCGAAGGACCAAATGACTTATCGGTCTAGGAGAGCTTGTTTTATTGCTCACTAACCTACTTTGATTTTGAAGGGACACCCGAGCACCATCACGCAGTCGAGCCTCCACTCCCTCCGCTGCAGTCAGAAGAGCCATGCAAGTGCTTGATGAGACG
>JGI24022J15233_10008541_pt1 | contig 11450 bp, 9 predicted proteins | sample Ectturendosymbi2_FD_15233 | JGI IMG/M metagenome (IMG submission 15233)
TTTTTCACTGGTGACGTTTGAACCCTGGTTAATTGTTGTTATAAGGCAACATGTTTTTCATTTGCATTCAAGCACGACGATATTTTAAATACCTATAACTCAAATAGTGCAACTTTAATTGACTTCATTTTTTTATGTAAGGGCTGGTGTTATGGAGATACTGCTGTATCTTGGTCACCCATGCTTATTTTTGAACTTCAGGCAAAAAAAAATTAAGTGTTTATATCATCGTATATATATATCCATCAAAAAATTTTTTAATCAAAAATTAAAAAAAAATATTATCATGAAATTAAAAAAACTTAGTTTTTTCAACTCAATTTAATTTTTTAATCAAATCTAATTAAAGATATTTTTTAAAATGAAATCGAATTTAATTTTATTTGTTTAAAAGAATTGTTAATGAAAGTTTAACAGTACAGTTCTTAAGCATGCTCAGTTCTCTCAACAAAATTTTTGAGATAAAAAACCTGTTGAAAAATATAAAAATATCAGAAAAAAGGATCAATTTTTAATATTGCAAATTTTTTTAATTTTTGAAATTGAGAAAAACATAACATAAATTTGCAGATTATTTTCATGGTCAGGAAAATTACCATTGTGAATTCTAACATTTAATCTGATTTGCAATATACTTAGTAGTAACTTGATTTGTAACTACTGATTATAATCTTTTTTTTTTGGTTGATTTTCTTTATAATTCCATTCTATTTAAAAACCAGAGTTGCATAATGCAGAGATCTTAACTTGATTTGATACAAACATAAACCTTATTTCCATACACACTGACAGTTGTTTTTGCTTCAGATTAATCCATACATTATTGTCTGATACATACTTCAGATGGCATTATTTTTGTGTAACCTTTGATACCGAGACTTTGTTAAAACTTCAAGACCAAAACTCAAGATTTCAAAGTTTGTGCATTTTGCTGAAAATTTTCAAAAAATTATCACTTCAAAGTTGACTTTTTCAGATTTCTGGCATTTTTCCAATCTGTTTTGGTTGTTTCTTACTTACTAATACAACAGAGAAAAAACTTGTTGAATTACAGAAGTTTTACAAAGCCATATCCTTGCAATATTGACAGTTTCAAGACAGCAGGCTTGTGACTGAGACCTGTAACCTTTGAGAGCAAGATGAGGCCTGAAACCTTCAAGACTGAGACTTGCAAAAATGGTCTTGAGACCAAGTCTCAAGACTTCATCACTGCAAATAATCCAACAAAGTTGTTGAATCAAAAAAGTTGTTAAATTTATTGGCTTACAAAAATTGCCATCTTTTTATGGTCTGAAAATTTTTCATGGTTGCCCTTATGCTCGGCATGCATGGTACAAGCAATTCAACAGCAATGCAATTCTTCCCAACATCAACCTCATGTAGTATACAAGGTAAATGAGCAGTAAACTATTTATTTTGTGTCCATAGACAATAGCAGCATTAACAGAGCTAATCCTCAAATCTCTTCATTATCTTAGTTATTGATCTTGTAGAGACATGGTAGTAGCCACGGACTGATTTTGGCCATGGTTTTCAGTAGTGCAATTAAGGTAGCTCCGTTAGTATCCAGTAAAAATAATCTTTTTGTGGCCAAAAAAATGAAGAAATTCCATTAGGATGCATAAATTGTATTGAAGCACACTTGTTCCTGGTCAACATCTTGCACTATGGCAGTGTACTATGTATTGTTATACACAGCTGCAACAATTTTTTTCTAACATATGGGTTTGGGTTGATAATTAGTTGAAGTTTGCACTACTAAAGAATAAGTGCGAATGGGACTATTCCTTTCATTTTATTGTGTTGGATGAAAGTGGTGGATGTTTTGTATCCTTGGTAGCATAAGATTGGTAAAATGAAGCTGCATTGCCTCTTGCAAGAGTTTCAAATAGTTTGACTTGAAAAACTAACGTAATACTTTGAAATTTGATGTCACAGATTGACCACATATGCACCCTTGCTCTTAGTCTTTCCCTGGTTAATCTCTTAATTTTTTGACGGCATGATCTTGTTTGTTACCATTTGGCAGTTATGACTTCATGTAAAATTTTATTTTTTGCATCTTGGGGAAATCTGATGATAGGGCACCACCTCAGAAAAAATAAATTAACAAATTTCATAACGTACAATTTTTGTCTGTTTATTATACATGGAATTATTATGATCAAACTTCTGAAAACTGTTTTATCTTCAACATACTATCAGAAACATATATTATGTTAAACATGAATAAAAGTTGAGAATAGAAATTATTATTGCAGCTGGCTCTAGTGCATATGTTAATTATGAGTCAAAATCCCCTTAGTTACTTAAAATGATAAAAAGCATATCAAATAGGTAAATAAGCAAAGGTTTCTTGAAACCAAAAATATCTTCTAATCTGTAGGTATCAAATAAAACTAGAATCAACTTCATACCAGTTGACCTTTTTGAGTTATAAGCAATTGAAATATGGTCATACATGAGCGCACACAAAAACAGACACTAACTTGACCTTGATTTACATAAGTTGAAAGGTCATAAGGAAAGTGCCAATGATTGATTTTTAATAAAAACACCTTCTGACACATTCTCACAAATTTCCAGCTAAAAATAGTCACAGATAAAAAAGATGCAAGGGTTTTTATGTCAGAGCACTAAATTCACAAAAAAATGTGCAAAAATTAAATTAGAACACTACAAATTTCAACAAGCCATAACTTTGCAAATACTGGTCCGATTCAAAATGTTTTGAAATCAGAATGGTGAGATCTCTGCTTATGAAGTTTCATGGATTTTACTCACGGTCAGATATATAGCTCTGGATCGCCTGACATGGAATGACCCACGCACTAGAGTTGGTTGCAAACGCTACAAATGAAGTATTGCTTATGCATTCTTTGAACGTTTTGAATCATACGGTGTGTTATTTCAAGCTTAAATGGACCTGTTGCCTTGTTCAATGAATCATCAGTTTTGAAATTCAAGTGAATGCAATTATCTGAGAACAATGTATTTGATAATTATTATTATCACACTTTCTATTATGATTTTATAAAATTTGATATACATCTGAAATAAGTTTTAAAGTTCCAGTGAATGCAATTTGAGAAAGACAATTTCAGCGTTTTAATTGTTGCAGTTGGTGTGATATATTCACTTCAGTGTTGAGTTTGTTTAGTTTCTCTCCCTTTGTTTCAGCCTTTCAACATTTCACCTGCTAGCATTGCTTACAGATTCAAGGACTGATGATGCATAGTGTTATGGGAAATTAACAAATTTGCAGATGGATTCCTTGTTCGTCTCGCATGTGGAGAATAGTTACTTGAATATAGAATGTGCAAGTTTAAATCATCATGAAATGATGAAAGCAGAGCCCAGTTGGCTGATTTCTTGAAAGTTTACAAAAACCTAGAGCAGGGATCGGCAACCTGTGGCTCCAGAGCTGATGCTGCTCTTTAGCTCCTAAAGCGGCTCTCTTTGGATTTAACATAAATTGGAATTTAAATTTGCGTTTGATTATGATTACTATTAGAATTACGTTGAGCACAATTTAGCTTATGTCCACATGAGGTTGCATGAAAAATATAACATAAAATATAACAGTATCAATGCTTTGTGGCTCCTCACCAGTCATATCAGCTGAAAACAAAGCAGAATCGCTCTTAAAAAAAGTTGGCAACCCCTGACCTAGAGGTTATAATTATCATTGAAATATTTACAGACATATGGCATTGTAGTTTTTAATGCACAGCTAATAAGTGAAATAGTTGACGTAAGTCTGAAAGCAAAGCAAGGCCATTCCCTCAAAAGTAGAGATTTCATTTGTTCTGAAATTTTGCAAGTGCTGATGATTTCACAAGTTTTATTATGAAATGTGCTAGATCTCCTTTTGCTGAGAAGTGCAAATTATGTCATAAGCTTTTATCTGTCATTGTGCGTTGGAATGAGCTGCTAGGCTTAGACCATTAGAGTTAATTTAACATGCCACAATTACTTGTTACTCTTAGTCTTAAATAAAATGTATGGATTCTGTTGCACACTCATTTGGCAATTTGTATCACTTGTGTTTTTGTTCATTCAGGTAAATACAGTGCCAAAGCTGCACCAAGTCCTGCAGGTACTTTGAAAGGTGAAGTTGTTGCTGTTATTGGACCAGTGGTAGATGTTCATTTTGAAGAAGGTAGACCACCCATCCTCAATGCCCTGGAAGTGCAAGGTCGAGACAATAGATTAGTACTGGAAGTAGCACAACATCTTGGTAAGGAAAATTTATACACTTAGTTGACTAATCTGCACTTAAATGCTTTTGGGAACTGCTAAGTGTGGAGTTTATATTAAATTAATGACTATGCTGTGTTGCAAAGGTACCATGCAGAAGTTGCTATGTACAAGTTTGAAGGGGCTGCAAAATGCTTGTAATGTTCAGGTTGGGGGCATACAACGAAGCTACAGTACAATGCAATAAGTCGTCAGTGTTTTTTAGCTGTGAAGTTGGTCCCATCCATTACAATGGTAAAACTTTGAAAATTCTAAACGTTTAAACAACTGTTCTAGAAAATTTTTGTCCTGGTGTAAGTTTTCTGCTATGTTGGTTGCTACCTCCTACTTAATATAAGTATTAGAAGTCCTGGTATTAGTTCAAATCATCTGTTAGGTTTGTCTAGCTTGTATGTCTGATATTATTAGCTTCCTAAGTTGCAGGAAATAATTCAGAGGTAAACTGCACCAGATCAATGTGTTATTTATAAGAAGTGTGGCAGACCAAAGGCTGCTACAAATTGGAAGGTTTTCATGTTGTTTTGGAAGAGATGCCTCACAGCGACAATTCCGCCATCTGTTTTATGATATTATTAAAACGCGATGTTGACAGTATTCACTAGGCTATGTTTTTGGACATGATGACTGAATTCACTAAATTTTTTTCAGTTATTAAATTTTTTTTGGTCTATGATTGAAAAAAACAGTTTCACAGTATTGCAAAACAGACTGGTGTCAAAACTCATCTGTTATTGTGTTAGCTATTGGCAGGAAGTATCGGGTAAGCATAAGTTGTTTTATAAGTCTCACACAAGCCCAATTGAGCAAATATACATATGGCAATAACTTGCCTATTGGAGCTAGAGAGCTGTTTAAATTAATTGATAAAAAATAATTAACCCTTTTCGTCCCGCCCCAACCAATTTTTTGTCCAAGTTTGCAACACCATAACTCACCAGCTGATTGAGGCAGAGAGGTGTTCAAATCCTCTACGGATTTGGTAAGTCTTATTGATCAGACAGATTTTTTTGGTTTTGGGTTCTCTGTGGGTGACGTCACAATGGGGGCATGTTTGTGCCTTTTTGGCCAAGTATACCTGGCCTTAGGTGCCCACCCAACAAGNCATTTTTTGGCTCAATATTTTTTTGCACACTAGGCTATAATCTGTGTCTTTAGAGTCTTTAATAGGTTCGCTAGCATATCTGGAGCCAAAATTACGGTGAAAAAAATAAAAAGGTATCATTTGCCATTTCAGGCCAAACTTTGGCCAGCCGTAACTCGGCACCGGATTGAGCTAGAGAGTTATTCAAACCTTGTAGAGACACGTGAAGTCTTGTAGTTTAGAATGAAATTTTTTTTTAAAGTTTTGGGCATGGGGTTTTTGGTTAAAGACATGATGAGTGGGGTATGTTTTGCAGTTCGTTTGATACCATGATGATGTCATCGACTTATCCAATGAGCCGATTTCGTGGCTCAAAGTTTTATTGGATTCCGGGCTATAATATGAATCTTTTAGAGCCCTTGATCAACTTTCTAGCATTTCCAAAGTTATGGCCATAAAACCCTAAATGGTGTATAAAAACCTGGGGGATTTCCAGGGATTTCCCTATTTAATATTCATATATTTTGCCATAACTTTTGAACCAGAAATGCTACAAAGTCAATCAAACCCTCTAAAGGCTCTATTATGGCCTGGAATGCAATAGGATCCAATAAAACTTTGAGCCATGAAATCAGCTCGATTGGTCAACTTGAGATGTTGACGTCATTCAAATGTAAACAAAAATGCATAAATATCCTCCAGTTATGTAAACAACAAAAAAGTGGACATCCAGCCACATAGCTCCTCTGCTGATTGCACCAGAGAGCTGTTCAAACCCTCAAAAGTTTAAAATTGTTTGGTTTTGGGCTTCGGGTTTTTTTAGTTCATTCTGCTGGCAAGTTGTTGGCCATGGGTATAATATACCCAGGGTCGACGATTGTGGGAGTAGAATTTTTACCAATTTTTGTTTTTTGGGCCATAATTTTGACTGCAGATATGCTAGAAAGCCAATCAAGGGCTCTGAAGACGTGGATGATAGCCTAGATTCCAAAAAAAATTTGAACCAAAAAATGGCCCATTGGGTTGGTGTGCAGGGTCAGGTCACATCAGCCATAAAATTGAGAAGACATGCCCCCATTATGACATGCCCCCATTATGACATCACCCACAGTGGACCCCAAACCCAAAACGAAAAAAAAATTTTTAAAGTAAACTAGAAGACGTGCTGAATCCATAGAGCAGTGGTTCTCAACCTTTTTTATCCCATGCACCCCTTTAACCGTTATTCACAGATAAAATCCCCCATTTAGAAATTTAGTTTGTAAAGAACACTTTTACATCAGTACACTAAGACAAGAAACTAAACTCTTCACAATTGATAAGCTAAACTATATTACATTTTAAACAAAATCCTAAATACAAACTTCCCCACTTGCAAATTCAAAATTTCCCCCTGGTGGGTAATTCCCCCTCAGTTGAGAACCCCTGCCATAGAGGGTTTGAAAAGGTCTCTAGCTCTCAGCTGGCAAGATATGGAGTTGCAAAAAGTTGCATACTCGGGTTTGAAAAGTGGCCCGAGCCAGACTAATCCCACAATGAATCCTTATGGCATAAACTAGTTCATGTTTTTTGGCCATAACTTTACAACCACAAACACTAGAAGGCTAATCTAAGGCTTTAAACATGCGGATTTTCACTGTTTTTTTATTTTTTGTATGAAAACAAAGAAATTGCCCCGTCTTTTTTTCTTAGGCCTTAGTGACGTCAACCAAAAACCCTTGACCTGCCCCAGATATTTTGTCACCCCCAAAAACTTTCAAACCCAAAACTTCTTAATTTTTAAAATCAAAATTACATGACCAGATGTTTTGTCATCCCCAAACTTCCTAATTTAAAAAATCAAAATTACATGACTTTCTGCATATTTAGAGGGTTTGAACAACTCTACCTCCATTGGCTAGTGAGTTATGGCCAGTTAAGTGCCAGGCGATTAATCCTAAATTTTGGTTTTGCCAGGCAAAGGGTTAACCATGCATTAACATTTTTCAAGATGTTCTAATCTTTTTACATTAGCTAGATGCCTAATTTTATTTTGAACCCAGCGTTCTTAGATTTTTGTATACAATGTGGCTTATTCTATTGATTGTGCTTCTGAATCTCAAAAAAATAATCAAAAAACAACTAATTTGTTTAAATATGAAAAGACTTGTAACGTTACTAATTTTGATCAAGAATTATTGTAGTGGTATTGATACAATTGAACAAAATGTAAATTTTCAGCAGTCTCGTAATGTCACAGACTTCTTGTGCTTAACACTTTCGCACCTGGGTTAATTCAAGTGGTTCGTGCGAAAACAGGTGGATCGCACGTGCCTTTGCGTGGGAATTTCTATGGTCTGGTAAGCGCTACAGACCCGGTCAAAAGCTCAAAAGATGCGGCAAGTCTTGTAGTTTGCACTCAGAATTTTTTGGTTGGAGGGTGCGGATTTTTCGTAAGTGACGTCATTAGTGGAGGACGTTTAGGCAACCTTGGCCCACTTCACCTGGCGCTGGGCCCAAACCGTTAGATGGAAGTATTTCGCTGAAGTTTTTATTGTCTTTTGATACTTTGGATGTCCTGCTGGGGTTTCGGGTTCAAAAGTTATGATCTAAAGTAATAAAAATATTTGACTAATTGATTAATTAGATAATTAATTTGTTTATTTTAGATCATAACTTTTGAACCAGAAACGCTAGAAAGTTGATCAAAGGCTCAAAAGGTTCAGACTCGAGCCTAGTTTCCAATGAAAACTTCAGCGAAATACTGTGGCTTAGTTGTTGGGCCCTAGGCCAGGCAACATTAGCCAGAATAACCCAAAAACCTACTTCACTTATGACGTCACTCACAAAAAATCTACAACCCCAACCCAAAATTTTTTTCGAGTGCAGACTAAAAGACTGGCCGATCCGTTTGAGCGCTTGAACAGCTCTCTAGCACAATCGGCGGAGGAGCTATGGTGTTGGTAAGGCAACCGAAAACGGCTGTTTTTTAGGCCGAAATCTAAGTACGAATATATCGTACGCCGGCTCTCGTGAAGCCCTTTAATTCAGAAATACTGCAAGAAAAAATTGGTAAAGGTAGAGATGATTTCACATGTTTGGCATGAAAGAGTTCTTTTCAAAAATTGTTTTTTGTATAGTTCAGCACAGGGGTGGGGAAGCTATTTGCTATCACGGGCCGCATGAATTGTGCATTATCGCTGGTGGGCTGCAAAATCAATCAATCAATTTTATCCTAAAACTCTACCTTTATTTAACTATGCGAAAGAGTGACTTCTCTAGACTTGCTATCCAAGTACCTACTGACTATGAGCTTTGTTTTGAGCTTTGCTGTGCACTAACTTGATTAATGCAAAGTGTGATGTGAGCCATATCAAATGTTCATGCGGGCCACCCCACCCCTCGTTTAGCAGTAAAGGTTTCAGTCGGGGTCATTCAGCCTTTTCACAATCAATTCTGAATGTAAACCAGCAGTTTTGAGCAGATCATAGTGCAAAATGCGGCATAATGTGCAATAGATTCAGAGAGCTTCTTGCTGTAATAAGTATTTGTTTCAAATAGTTGTATTAAAACTCACCATAACAATGTTTTTAGCCTATACTTTCAAACATTCTGACAGAAATGACTTAACTTTTCAGTCTTTGACCAAAAAAACAGTATGTTAAAATTTGTGTATATAGCCAATTTAGTTCTGTGTATGTTATCTACTTTAAAATGGGGTGTAATATAACACTATAAAGCTTATGGCATTCACCCAAAAGAAACGTGCAATCTTGCAAAATAAACCAAAACTTTCATGATCAAAATCGCTAAATGTTTTCTTCATTTTAACCATTACAAACATTTCATCTGCTGTAAACGTTCGCTTGGAAGATTTTTCATACTCAGTTTGGTTAGCACTCATCCAGGAAACGGCAATCCTGCCTGGACAACGCTCTTGCCAAGGAGCGTTTCGGTGGTTCTATTGGGGGTGGCTGTATATTAATCCCCCGACCTGTCAGTTGAGATGCGGACACTACACCACTGTGGGTAGTGATAGCTCATTGGGTTTTTAGTTTTCTGCACTATTCACAAGGCAAGTGTCATTTGCATTTGCACATCGGATCCGATCTGCAAACATTTTGCTGCATTGTATGTGTTGTGGTTTTGTGTCTATCGCTGCTGAAATTTCGAGCATTATTCCACTTAGGTGTAATCTCTTGCTAAGACTGAGCGATGATATGTTATTTGCCTTACAGCTGTGCAAGCTATGTTGTTTCATGCATGCAATCACTTTAAATCATTGCGCAGGTCAAAACACTGTGCGTACCATTGCCATGGACTCCACTGAAAGGTTGGTTCGCGGACAGGAGGTGCTCGATGTTGGATCTCCGATCAGAGTTCCAGTTGGTCCTGGAACGTTAGGAAGAATTATCAATGTGATCGGTGAACCAATTGACGAACGGGGACCTGTCGACACAGACAAGTATGTAATACTCTTGACCTATCATGTTTGATGTTTGAATTAGTTCATGTACTACAAATAAGTTGGCGTATATTAATTGCAGCTGCAAGTGCAGCACATTGGTTAGACGTGCAGGATTTCGAAAATTGTGTCTTAATAAGTGCCTTTAACCTTGCATTGTAATGAGCATTGAGCAAATTAGTCAATTTATACATGAATATCGGATGTTTTACTTGACTGGATTTTTTTCGGTCATAGACTGAAATGTTTTTGAAATGAGCGAAAAAAATGAAGTTGTTTCGGTTAGAAAATATAGGCCAATGAACACTCTTGTGGCGAGTTTTAATACAACTGCAAGACAAATGACTGAAATGTCTTGAGCGAACAAAAACCAGCTCGTTGGTAATCCCATGCATGCAATCTTGCGTGAGTGATGTCTTGATTGTTTGGGTATGTCATGTGCAGGTTTGCTGCAATCCACGCACCGCCACCTGATCTGATAGATACCGGCGGCGCCCAGGAAATCCTGGAAACGGGAATCAAAGTCGTCGATCTTCTTGCCCCCTACGCCAAGGGTGGAAAAATCGGTGCGTGATTGTTGTCTTATCTTACAGTGACACGTGCTTCAAGTTAATAAGAGCGTTGCATTTGCAGGATTGTTCGGTGGTGCTGGTGTGGGTAAGACCGTCTTCATTATGGAACTTATTAACAACGTTGCGAAGGCTCACGGTGGCTACTCTGTTTTCGCTGGCGTTGGTGAGCGCACCAGAGAGGGTAACGATTTGTACCACGAGATGATGGATTCGGGAGTTATTTCGCTGAAAGACAAATCGTCAAAGGTAATTCGTGTGTAGCATGCTACTGTGCAAATTGGGTCAGTGGCTGAAGCTACAAACGTACGGTCAGCTGTGCTGTTCAGCAGTTCTTTGTGAACTTCCTTCACGGTTAAAATGCCTGCTTTCTTTAAAAAACGGCCGCTTTGTGTTTTTCTAAAACCCAATTCTATCGTTTTTTAATGAAGTTTTTACATTAACATTAATACAAAGTGTTCTCTTTGCAAATGGTGGGTTATTGCATTCCATAGCATATGCATGCAAATAAGATTTAAAGACGGAGATTTAAGAATTTAAGTGCAGTTGATTTAATGTTCTTTTTTCAAAAAAATTTGCCAATCTTTCACAATATTTGTATTCAGCAATTACAGGTTCAGCTCAGAAGTTTGTTGCAGATAACTTAGCACCGAAATATTACAATTTTCCTGATTTGCAGAAACGGAATTGTGAAAAATGTTGTGTACGACATCAGAATTAGGTGTACCCTTGGAAAAGACTTGTGCGCTTCTGTGGTTTCCCGTTCTGTAGCTGTGTTAAGATTGTCAACTCACTGCCACCTCTTACTATTTTATGATTATGACAAATATTTTAATGCCTTTACACATCTGAGTAGCTGTGGAGACTTCCCTTATTGCTTTGCAGCTATGACTTTTGACTCCATATAGATCGTCTTTACATTAAATGGAAAACCTTATATTTTCATCGTTGCAATGTCTAAGCCAGACATATTTGGGTGTTGGGTAAGCTTTGACCCTCAAGATTGTCTAAGTCAAAAAACTGCAAGCATTTGTCGCTGAGAAGACCACTGGTACTTCACACAGGTCGCTTTGGTGTACGGTCAAATGAACGAACC
>JGI24022J15233_10008543_pt1 | contig 11449 bp, 5 predicted proteins | sample Ectturendosymbi2_FD_15233 | JGI IMG/M metagenome (IMG submission 15233)
TATTAACCGTGTTTGTTAAAAAAAGTTACCTGAGCAGTTGGGTCTTCACTGCTGTGCAGTCAGTACACATCCGGATGAAGTCGTCCTTGAGCCTCCCCTAAAAAAATCCTGGATCGTCCTATGACTTTGCCAGCAAAGAGATGAATGAGCGCAAAATCAAGCTACTGACATTAACAAGTCAGGAAACAACGGCGACCCACTTCCTAATGCACTTTTTTAAAGGATCAACTCGAGGTCCGCACTATTTTTTCACTGTAATAGAAATAGTCAAAGTGTTATCGATTTGAAATCTTCGATCAAAAATCACGTGAAGGATACTTTTTCTAGATTTGTCGTGCAATATGCCAGTAAAAGGTATACGTTCATTCCATGAAAGGTGGGAAACTACGAACTAAATTAGTAAGTACTGTTGCTTGCACACGTTCGATTACTGGCATCAAACAGAAGAGGAGCGCGTTTTAAGCCACTTGGTAAAGATTGAAGTATCGACCATTTGTATGAATCAAAACCTGTTCTTCACCTTCGCTGCACTTCACAAAGATGATTTACATGACGTCCTTGCGTTCGCGTATTTTGCAACCATTTTAAAGCTAATTTTAACCCTTTGATAGATGGAAGTTGAATTAAAAAATCGATCATATAACTGCCTGAAAGCCAACAGACAACATCCTCACCTCAGTGCTAGCTGTAGAAGCATGCGTCATTGGTTAACACGCTTTTGACTTGACAACCATTTTGCTTACAGTTGCGCTTAACTGCTTTTGCTATATTTGTGAGTTCTTTCCTGAATAAACGAACTGACTTCCTCTATGAAAACATCTACTGACAGCAAAGCATTGCTGCTTTTTTGAAAAATCTCATTGATGCAAGGCCGTTCCTAGAAATACCCAACGCGGGTTTTTATTGCAAGAAGGAAAAAACTTAAGGTACCTGTTACAAGTCTCGTGGAAGAGTATTTAGTGATGGAGTCTCTAGACCGATTTCGGTGTTTCGGTTTTGAAAGATGCAGGTCTTGGCCTCTTAACATTTGCCTCAAGACTTGCAATGCTTTCTTCAGACATGTCACTTTCCGAAATGTGTTTAGCTTTTGCAAAAAGGAGTATAAGCTGAAAGAAATAAACACGTAGAAGGCAAGGAGTCCCAGCTTCCCCAGCATAATTGCTTTTATTCGTTTCCTGTGCTATCAAATTTTCCTTTCTTCTCCTTGTTCTAAGCACGTGATTGCAGAAAAAGTACATAGTTTGCGCGCGCAGTTGCACTACCTAAAGTTGGTGTGCAAACAGTGAACTAGAAGGCTGATGGATATTGGATGCTGTTAAAAAGTAATAAAAAATGATGAAAAATGTGTATGTCTATTTTTGAAATAAACTTGCAAAAAATCTGAAGTAAATGCAGGAATATGACGGTGAACGCTCGTGTCCAGGGAGCACTACGGCAATTTCCTCAGTTATAATATTTGTGAATTTTATTCTTGACTCTGAACAGCTAGATAGATAAATACCTAATCGTTCATGGGAAGCAGGCTTAGTGCAAGTACCGTACAAAAATGCTACCGCAGTTGCATTTCATAGCGTATTGACATAAAAATCCAAACATTTTTCAATCGCGTTGAGAGACTCTGGCGTTTACATTATCAGTTGCAAACTTCAACCAGTCGCTCAAGAATTAGACAAGATTCACGTCTTTGTCTACATGCGAGCAAGTTTTGTGGACTTACTTCAGGAATCCGTGTCTTAGAGAAGGGGTCTCCAACTTACGGCCGGCAGGCCAAATCCGGTCCGCGAAGCTGTTTCATCCGGCCGCAAAGACATTTTGTCAATAGTAATAATAAATAAAACCGCATATTTACAAAAAATTGTTGATTTGGTAGAATGTAACATTTCCCGAAACAATCACGTTACGAAAGAAATCCCGCCGTCGAACTGTTGTGTCGTAGCTTATATGTGGCCTTTGGACTAAAAAGTTTGGAGACCCTGTCTTAGAGCGATTCGCTACTCTGCTTCGATTTAACGTGCGTTGGTGTACATCAGAAGCGTGTAAATATGAAAAGCGCAATCACAATGACGGCCACGATGACTCGTTGCTCATCTGCAACATTGGCTGCAAAAATCATACTGCAGATCTTCCATTTATAGCGTCGAGAGTTTCACAAACGCTTTCGCAAGAAAGTTTTACGAAGAAACGGTAGCTTTCATTAAAAGTGGAAACTTGGAAATTTACTAAAAACAAACTTTTGAAACCTGTTAATCCAATGAAACCGGACTACTTTCTACTTGCCGGCATAAATAAGAATAGAATTATTCAGAAAAAGAAGTGCCAGAACAAGGACCATTTTATGGATGATGCTTTGGAAATAAGGGGATTATATATTTAAATATTGAGACTTGGTTCTTGTTTCCCCCCCTATCAAAATTTCTGGCTGCGCGCCTGCACTCGGATCACTTCTCGCATTTCGCATAACTACATCCTGTCGCCACCGAATCAGAAATCAAACGTCATTTCCAACCAGATCATTAATATCGCCAACAAAAATCCAAGATCGTTAGGATTACCAAACGTGATTTAAGTTTGGTTAGTGCAGAGTTCATACCGCAGGCGTAATCTTTCAACAACCATATTCATCAGAAGAAAAACAATAATCCCAATTGTTAAAATTTTGACGATCGGCAACACCTACAATTCGTGCTTAAAAACAAGGTTTTTGCATGAAACTACTACCGAAAGAGTTCCTTGATTGTTTCTTGCTAAAAATATTCGTGGTTCCATTATTTTGCATGTGCAAGTATACCGCACGTGCTTAGAAAAGAATGAATGTCCATATGTGCTACTGATCAAATAAGACACTTAAAAGAACAAAATAGGAGAGCAGTTATTGAAAAATGGATAATGAACTAATACATAATTTTTCGCAAGTTTTAGTTTTCCCAGACGTTTACGACAATTATTGTTTGTAAGATTCTAAGCGACGATACCAACGAAATTAAAAAAATTAGTAAGAGACAGTGAGATACAAAACTAACATTCACACCTAATCCAAAGCAATGCTGACAAAGATGGCAAATAATCTGCTGGATACAGCCATAGCACGAGATTCTGAACGTTGGTATGATTACGAAAAGTGAAGGTAGACTTAAATTTGCACGAGAGACGTTATTCAACCTCGAAAACATTGATGACGCAATGAAAGTTTCTGCGATCCTGTGGAGCACACCGGTAGGTGGCGATGAAAAATCCCAATCAAGCGTGACGATGTCAATGTTCCTGTCAACACTTACGCCGCTACGCTTGCTTTCGCTGTCGGAGCACGCCGCTCATCAGTTAAAACAAGCGCTGCTGCCTAGCTGAGAATTCAGGGAGTTGAGTGATGGACTCCAAAAGCTAATCGCAAGAAACTACGGCTTAAACAAACTATCGTCTAGCAGCTCGTAACTTGATGCAAACAATCAGACTGAAGTTTCAGCACCTTGAATGCAGCGGCTTTGTCACGGATCGCGAAAAAATCTTTGTGCTATTAAAGCCTGGGTGTAGACAATCTTGCAATGGTTTTCGTCTTCTGGATATTCGGTTTTCGGCTTCAAGTCCTTTTTTCTTTGGGTCGGTTAATTTCAAAGCTGGGGTTACGTTCTACACGTGGAGGCCAAATACTTTCCAGCATTTTTGGCGCCAGTAGTGGTGTACAACGTTGCATTTTTACCTAACGAAATTACGGATTGTGCAACTCGTTTTGCACTTTTCCTTGAAAATCCCTCATTGCATCATTGAAGCAAAGAGCAACAACGTCACATTCCAGTTTCAAACCTAACATCAAAGATTCATTGTACAAGTCACTTAACACTACTTGTATGTTTAAATTCGGTTCCTTAATCAGTAAAAGTAGGGTGGCTACGTATTGCCAACAACTGCATCATCGCGATAAGCTTCGTTTATTCTGGTATGGTCGACATATCGTCATTGTGAATACCATTTTGTAAGTTACTGCAGTGCAGAAGTTTAAAGCAGTTCAGTCAGGTAGAGGAATCTTTGAAAATATGGTCGGCAGAAAGTTGAATGAACATCGATGGCGTCGCACAATCAATCAACCATGATATAGGGCTAGGTANTGCACCTAGATCGGAACCGGACTCCAGGGACCCCTACAAAATTCGTTCCACCGCCTCTATTTGAAANGTAATTTGAAACATTTTGTAGATGTGCGACTTATAGAGATTTAGCAGAATGTTTGATGCTACAGCAAATTCATCATCAGAAATGTGTAGACAGGGCATCAAAGCAATGTTCAATATCTTGCATGCACAATTGCACGCGTTATGACAAAAACGAATTGCAATAACGTGTTTTTTCGTGGCGATCTGCAAGTTTCAACATCAAAGCTTTAAGTTTTCTAAAGCACAATATGCTATTGATCTGTTTCCTCAGTTAAATCTCAAAGCATTGCTTATTTCTAGTACCACGTATCATCGCCTTTTTATAGTCGTGCACGACATGGTTAGATATATGAATTTCCTACGGATTACATTGTTAGTTATGTCAACAAAATACAGGTAGTCAGATATTCCAAAACTAGGCATAATCTGACAAGATAACAAATGCAAAAAGATTTTGGGAATAATTTCCTTCTTACAATAAACAACTGCATATTCCAACGCAAGCCACTCGACAAATATATTGGTGTCCTCATTGATAGAACCTTGATTAAATCACTTCAAAATAATATTTCAAAGCAAACGGTGGTTTCCACCCCCAATGCGGTTTACAAAATGAAATAAACTGGCGGGTCTTGCTTTCAGTGCAGTCCAGCATATTTGTTTACAGGCGTTCAAAGGTTTTCTTCCTGAATGGCAAGTTTTCCTGGTCCAGTCTAAATCAATCTTAAACTGGGCCACGATCTGCTTGGATAACTTAGCAGAGAAACAGAGCGGATGTTTCGCGAATATCAGAAGCCGCATTTCCTCATCGGTCACGATCACAACAAAACAGAAGATTCTTTGGTTGCTAATACTTCGTTTCTGTTTGTTGTTGAATTAGCGGTGTGATGGCCATCCACGCAGTCGAGAAGCAAAACACTTTCATCAAATGACATAGCCTTACGATATTTCGCCATTGTAGCTGGGTTCAGATAAACAGAAAAGCGAGCGAGAATGAATGCTCATCTTGCCTGGCAAAGACTGATTACAAAAATCGTGGTATTCAGCCGCCGTTTAAAAACTGCTTGGTTTTTCTCCGCATCACCTTTTTGTTAAACATTGTAACTTAATTTTTTTTAACGAACCGCTATGACCTGCATGACCAATCTCAAGTTTTTCGCCAATCGCGATGCTTTCCAAGGAAAAACGAACAACCGCTGATCCGCGAAACCAAATCTGACGGTCAAAGATTTCTTAAAAATAACGTCTCAGTTCGTCGCGAACAACACGAGGTTGTTTGGCAAGAGGATGCGAAGTACACATCTTCTGATGCTGCCACACCAACGTTTTTTAAAATTGCATCTGTCGAAAGGAGCCCTTCTGCAGCAATGAATCAGACAGTATGATGTTTACGGAGTTTATATTTCGCCGACCGAGCACACATCTTCAGTTCTTATTCGAAATTGAATTTTTTAAACTTAATTGAAATTGAGATCGAAATCATGGTATATCCAGGTGTTTTTGCTCAGCGAAATCATTTTTAAGAGTATACTGTACATAATTCTGCCAATTGATAAACATGTTCTGCTCTCTTTTTTCAAACTGACGGAAATCTCGATTTTGACTGAGCTGCGTGGCGAACCAATTTATTCAGTTGGAAAAGCTATAAATTTCGAAAGGCATGACGTTACAATATAAACGGAACACAAATAATGCAAAAGGTACCATTCAGGAAAGCACTGTTTCCTTTTCTTCATGAAAATTTTATTTATTTGGGTGAGTGGCGCAACGGCCCAGCGTAATCGTGTGTTTTGTCATTTTTTATTCCTTGCAGAATCCTTGCTTTTTCTCTCAAGAGGTTGGCGGAGGCAGCAACCCATGAGGACTCGAAGCACCTCACGGTCACCAGAAATCCCAGATAGTTTTTGTGCTCCACACCAAGACAGGACCAAGCAAGATCGGAGATGTTGTCACGTCACGTGGTACTTTTTGACGAGCTCTGGGCCGATCCCCCTTGCGTGTGTAGCCAGCAGAACTTGCCTCGACAATCTTTCCTGCGGTATATTAAGGACACGTTTGCCGAATCAACGTAATTGTGATATTGCTGTTCGGAGGAGGGGATTGACATTCAAGGCTTTACGAATTTCACAGCTGCGCACTTTGTCGCGAAGCGTCGCGCCGCAAACTCTTCGCAAAAATCCCATCTATGCCGCTTGCACGTAAGATCCCCCTCTTTCAGCCATTGCTCAAGATTCATCACAATAGGTGAGGATCGGAACAAAGACCGATTTGAAAACTGACAGCTTTGCGGTGTTTGACAGCTTCCGTTTTGTGACCACAGAGCGATAGAGCTCACGCGAACTGCTTTGCCACACCAGTCCATGTACCAATCTGTGTCTTTTACCATTCCCAAATCTATTTTAAAATTCAGTGCCAAACAACAAGGAAACCTTCTTAAAGATTGCTACTTACTGTTAAGTTTTTCATTCGACGAGTAATTTTATAATTTAAATTCGATTTGCATCACCTTTTGCTGACGAATATCTAAAAATATTGGAGAACGGAAAAGTTATAACGGTCCGAATCTGATTTCTGGCGCATCTTTATAAATATTAAAATGCTTTTGAAGCCTGAAGAAGCTGCAAACGCAGATGAATGTGAGAGTCTCAGATCTGAGCATTTGTTTTCAGCATCGAGCAAAAGGGAAAGGAGCGTTACGCACAAACAGTTAAAGCTATCAGTCTTTGCGAAGGTGTTTCTGTCAGCAGAAAAACTGAAAGTGCTATCATGAAAATGGCCCTGGTCCGGGTGAGAAAGTTATATCAGTAGTACACGAATACTGTTGAACGACTTTGCAATGCCTTATAGCAGCATGTCTCCCATATTCGATTGGGGCGCATGTCTTTTGCGACGGCAATCCGATTTTCAGGCGCACAATACAATCAACAAATCGAAACACGGCCCTCAAAACCGGGCTGTCCTGGGCATCCCCACAAAAGAATAAATTTTGTTTGGGTAATTTGATGGCAGCGCGGAGACCTAAGATTGCCATAGCAACCGCTTGATTTTTCTCAAAATGGAGTTGCGCAAATGCTTTCCAAGCCCTGTCAGCAGACGTAACTGAGCGTCAGTTCGCAACTGTGGCGTCATAGTGCCCTGTTTTGACGCAACAATTAATGGCCGAAGTCATCTAAACTAAAATGGCTTTGGAGAGGTTGTTGCGCATGACCAAAGAAAATTTTTCGCGGCATCGTTGCAGATAAGCTTACTGTATGAATATTCATATTTTTGCAAATCATTCACTTTATTGGCAGCTTGTTTGGCTCTTAGAAATCCACTTGCACTAGTCATTGCTCCAAAGCTATGCTGTTAAACAGTGTGTTGTCAGATTTTGCAGTAATACAGTTTTCGTCGTTTTGTCGGCAAAAACCTTGCCATATTTGACTTGGATTGCAAAAAACACAGCTGAACGCAACAGCTTTTCTCGCTGTACGCTTCAAAGCGAATGCTAACTTAATCGGTTACACTTTTACTTCAAAATGCGAACATATTGCAAGGCAGTGACAGATCCCGGCATTATTTTGGCGGGTAGTCAAACAGAAGGAAGGCAAAAAAGGTCTTAACGTGTTTCAAATACAGTCTGGTGGCGACATTTGTTGGATATTACCAGTGGTGGACCTTTGGGGGGCCCGAGGCAAAGCTGACAAGGGGCCCTCTGATTACGTCATCATACTCAGCCAACCGTGATATGACCTTTTGATCAAGCCTTGGAAGGGGATATGCGGGTCACGGTGTTATGGACTTCCCTATGTCGCGTTAGGGGTTATAGTTAGGGGATGGGGCAGAGCTAGTTTCAGTGCTAAAGTCTCGAATATAGGTTTAGTGTTAGTTTTCAGGCAATATTGGCTGGAAATCTTTGTCGAGCTCTATGGAGTGTAATTTGTAAAAACTTACCAGTGTAAAAATGCGGTATTAAACAAAGAATATTAGACTGCAATTTACAATAGACCTAATCAAAAAAGCAACGGAGTTTGATACAGATTAATGGAGTACAAAATAGGTCTGAGTTTGAACACAACAAAACCCTTGGGATTTCATATACACTACATATGTTTTAAAGCAAGGGCCTCTTTTTCACAGCCGTCCACACTATATTATGAGAAGCTTCATTTTCTGACAGTGAAAAAAATTATCATTTGGCATAAAATTTTGCTCTTACTTGATAGCGTCTATTCGGAACTGTTTGGAACAAATTTTAAGCCGCAGTATTTTAAGGTATTGGATTTGGTTTGATGCTTTTCCTTATTTACACATTAAAGATCCTGGTGGGGCCCTGTGAAACGGAAATATTACAGTGGCAGTTCGAGGCCCATTTCAAAGCAGTACATACACATTGCAGTTGCTGTTGTGGGCCCCTTTGAAAGCAAAGTAATTGTACCTTACAGTTGCTGTTGGGCCTTTTGAAAGCAAGGTACTTGAACATTACAGTTGGTATTGGGGGCACCTCCCTTTGAAAGCAGAGTACCTACACATTGTAGCTGCTGTTGGGGGCCCCTTGAAAGCAGAGGAGTACTTACACATTACTATTGCTGTTGGGGGGCCTTTGAGAGCAGAATACGTAACTATGATGTGCTTCGGAAAATATATTTGAGTGGATAATAAGTTCTTCACTAAAAATGAGGAAAATTTACGCGCGAAACACCTCGTTCTAAAGGGAGCCCATGAAAAGGGGGTTCGAGGCAAGTGCCTCGTTCGACTTCCCTTAAGCACACCACTGGGTATTACACAAAAGTGGTTACCATTTCTAGGCCAAGGAAATGGTTGTTTTTGTTGGTCACACTATGTGATCTTTCAGGGAAACACAGAAATTCAAAAAAATTTTGAAGTGGGTCACAAAAGATGGGCACCACTTTTTCATAGCTTTACAGACACTAAGAATACTATTGGTGTCCCCAACAATCTCTTGTATCTACAAAAAATGTTTAAAAGATATACCATATGGCATGTTGCGCGATTATGTTTTACAATTTCTTTACAATCAAAACCTCTGGGTTTGCTCCAAGTTTTCGAGGAATCAGCCGACTGGGCTCTGCTTTCATAATTTTGCGATGATTCAGACTTGGTTATACCTATATTCAAGAAGCTTTTCTCCACAAAGGCGATGAATTTGAAGCAATCAGCCAATATTTAAATAGGAAATCGACATCACGTAGCACTGGACACCCTCAGTACTAAAATCTTATTCAAATAAATCCTATATGTTTATTCTTACATTAGCAAGTGGAAACTCATATCTTAAGATAGGAACCCAATACACAGCTAAATGATAATCACGTTTCCCGACGCAGCTTGTAGATTTAGGTCTATATGCAAAGTATATTTATTGCTGAAGCGACAATTCAGAAACAAAAAGAATTAATGTTAGGAATTTGGTTCTGTATTACTCCCATTGCAGGCAACTCTGCTGACTGTCAGTGACATGAAAAGCTATCTGAGAATGGCATGATATATTTACACTTGGCCTAAAAGTGTATTGTCGTCAAACACGTTTGTAATTATCCGCCGCTAATTAAGGTGGAATTTCAAGCAGGGTTGCGGTGTCGCAAGGAGCCGGAGGTTTGGGTGGAGTCGGATTCCTAACAACACTTGGAGTCGGAGTCGGATTTTTTTGTCCGACTCCGGAGGTCCTATTTGATCATGTTTTACATCGCATTCCTAAGTTGGGAATTCCTGTTGAAATGGTAGAATTTCTTTTGAAAGTTTTGCTGAAACAGAGAATTCTTCCTGTGTACTACGATTTCCATTGATTGGTAGTTGCTACAAAATTGTTGACTGCCAAACTTCATTCACTTTATGTTACGGAGTCGGAGTTGGAGTTTTGGAAAGGTTGCAGTCGGACTTTTTGCATCCGACTCCGCAACCCTGATTTTAAGCAAGTATCTAATATCGTTTCATGATAGACTGCTGTGAAGAAAACCTGTCAAGTCCACTGGTACAGATTACACAAATTTTTCAAGAAATTATTTATGTTATTTAACAGCTTCTTTAAATTTGCATTTCCACGTAAGACGACGCTTATCTCTACAATATCTGTCTAATTATAGTGGCCGGCAAAGCTGCCTGCGAGTTTGCAAAGTAGGAACTCCATGTAGTCTTCAAGTCTTGGTTGCACTAGCTAGCGCATGTTGCATTATGATTCAATGCTATTACTTTAAAATCAGTGGGATAATTTCCGAAAAGAAACTCGCCCAGTCGCCTTTAAACTACAAAACTATGATCCAGGCCTACTGGAGACACACGGACTGCGCTGGTAACACAGATGAAACTTGCTTTTGGTTTCGCAGGCATTTAGAATTGGGGTCAGTGGTGCGTTTTCCATAATATTGCATTGCCTATTTTCACTGCTGCCTTTCCTTTCAAAGTGGCCATCAAGCTTTTAATTGAGAACTGCTAGCGAATAAAGGGACTACGTTTATGCAACTGTGATCACCTGAATAATACTGGGCAGTCCTGATGCACACAAGAAATAACGATAGAGAAGTACTATTATGATAAAAATAGCATTAACGATACTATTCGGTGCCAGGCCTTACCGGGTTCGTAATTTATGCAGTTCAACGAGATGAAAAACATTTGGAGAGTGCGCTTTAATCGGTTTTATCTACATATGCATCAAAGAGTAGCAAATGTTGTCAAAGGGGCACCATTCAACGGGTGCAACGGACGTTTGGAGGGTGAAGTTGCCCCAACTTGCTTCTTGTATCTGCCACTGTTTTGAGGTGATGAAGGAACAGGAAGGGCAAAGTACGCAGAAACTCCATTTGTTCGTAAAGCTGTTTTGAAAACTTTAATCAAAACATGACGTGCCACCTCTTCAAAGTATACGGACTGTAACAGCTCAAACACTTTAAAAGCGTTTGATGGCTTGTTTTGCATGGCAACAATGGCCTACATTGCACCTGCATCAACCTAAAAAGTGCATAAATACTACTCAAAAACAAATCATTTTTTGGCAAATATGTATACAATGTACGCAACATGTGCTCGTTAATTTTACTTTATTTCGACAGTACCGCCGTCACAGTGTTAAGACAGATGTTCCTCAAACTATTTTTAGTCCGGTTTAATATTTATTAAACCCCGTTATACTTTACTGCGCCCTCAATGACAGTCTTCGCTTCTTGCGACAATGCCAAACTGCGCCGTTCAAAATTGGGCAAAGCAAGATCGCGCAAGCCGGGTTCGGTGTGCGTTCGTGCGCGTTCGAAGTCGGTGCTGTCAACACTGACAGGCCTGGACGAGTGCAGAGTCGAAGGTGTGTTTCG
>JGI24022J15233_10008547_pt1 | contig 11447 bp, 8 predicted proteins | sample Ectturendosymbi2_FD_15233 | JGI IMG/M metagenome (IMG submission 15233)
CAACAACATTGCAAACAGCCACCTTTGCCTTGGTCCATTCAACCGCAGAGAACTGCATTCCTGTTTGGTGCTGCAGTGCTCACACCCGTCTCATTGACTCTGCCATCAACGATGCCTTGCAAATTGTGACTGGATGCCTGCATCCCATACCAGCAGAAAATCTTCCCATCATCACAGGCATCCAACCTGCTAAGCTTGGTCGCAAAGGAGCCACATTGTCTGTAGCATGTCATGCCATGGAGCCTGGACACCTGTTCCACTCAGCGCTCACCTGTCCACCAAGTGCCAATGCACAGTGTCTGAGATGCTGTGTCTCAAATTGAGACACTCACATGTGCCCGCCACACAACAGCTCGTCAGTTCATCTGACAACAACATCAGAAGTGAGGCACTCTGGGCGGATTACTGAAGGAAAGCAGACGGAGTGTTTGAACAACACCACAAGACTCCATACGTTCATCCTTGACACTGGCAGCCACCTTCTCAAGAACAGCATCGGTTCAGCTTAAATGCTTCCACACCAGTGTCGGGTGTTTTCGCTCCTGATTGCTGATTGAAAGATTGGAAGAACTGACTCAAAGAACAAGAATGGATGTGTGTCTAAAATGCCTCAAGTGTTGTTTGAAAAAAGCAGCAACTGCTATCACTTTGTTATGAAGCAAGCTAACTACTTCAGCAAGAAGTCAATCCAAGAACAAGAGGCTACTTCTACACTTCGGCAACTAGTTTTAAGGAACTAGAAAAATATTTTCACCAACCAACTGCAATTCAAAAATCATTTGCTCGTTTCCCCACCCTACCTGTACAAAAGGCCAACTGCAATGCAAAGAAATGGAGCAAATCACTGAAATGGCCTGCACAGAGAATTCTGTGAGTTTTTTTTTGTGTGAAAAGTTTGACATGTCACTTTTGCTGGTAACTTTGTCACAAATTTGGAAATGATTGATCTTTAGTCTGACCCTATCTGAAACGAGAAGTTTAATTATGTGCTTTACTATAGAAAGAGTATTTCCTTACCTTTGGAAGATGGCTCATAAGATGCTGGCATTACTTGGCCCAACCTGTGTGTAAGCTGACGCTTAGCATCAAAAACAATAACAAAGCTTGTCGCATTTCGTTGTTAGTTGAGCAACACTTCAGAAATATCTTCACAATTTCCACAACAAAGCTATCTCCGAATTTTGATTGCACTGGTATAAAGGGAAATGGATAATAACATAGTGCACACTACAATTGAAAGTGACTTTCTTTGCTGAGTTGTAAAATACATGTATTTATGAACTGTTTTATGCATTAAGCCTTTCATCATCATGCTTTGTCCTCCATAAGGTGCAAAGGGTTCCCACGCAGTATTGAAAGTATTGAATTGTGAAATCGGTTTTCAAGACCATAAAAAAGTATTGAATTTGGCCAAAGTGCAAATAAAGTATTGAAAAAGTATGAAAATTCCAAATTCAGCTATTTTTTATTTAAATTTTGTTCTTTACTGCTCATGACAGTTTTGCAAATATTTTGCCTTGTTTTCCATGAATAAAATTTTGGAAAGTGAAGAGAAGTGATGGTATTAGAGTTGTTGAAGTTAGTATTGAAAAGGTATCGAAAAAGTATGGAAAATTGTTTTTGAAAATGTGTGGGAACCCTGGGTACAAAACCTTTCATGTTGTAGAATTTACATCTCATTGAAATACTAATTTCTACAAACAAGCCATCCATCTGCTCTTGGCCCATCTTGTCAAATTTTGAAAGCCAGTGTGGCCCATTTGTGAGTCAAACAGTTTTCCCACCCCTCATCTTAAAAGAATTGGTAAAACTTTGTATTGGAAAAGTCTTACTACCCAAATCAAAACCCCATGTACAAAATGCATTGAGTTCCAAATCTTATACTTGAAAGCCAAATTTCTATAGGATGTAATCTATTACTGTCTTAAATTAGAGTGTTTCAGTGCATTTTGAACAAAACTGCTACTACAAAATGAAGTGTAAACGTAATTCCGATTCTGGGCAGAGACTACCTCATTCCCGTACATCCTGCATCAGGTTTTTTTAAGGAAAATGTTAGGTACCTGGTATGGACGTGTAGGGACCCGATGCTAATTTTCTCTGATTCTAGGGACCTGATTTTCAATTCTGGTCCCTAAAACACCGTAAACCCTGCTTATAGGAGTAATGAGCAAACTGTGATTAACCTATTGACCAGAAGATCTGAAGGTGTTCCCATACTGGTCTTCTTATCGATAGCTAGTTTAGATATGGGCAATGAAAAGGGGCAAAAAGTAAAATTTTGATTCTGCATTTAGTTGTGAATGGAAAGCCAAGCGAAGGGAACATACAGATCAACACAGCGTTTGACATTGCCATCATAGCTTTTTGTGGATTGGCAATATTTTTTGGTCTGCTGGTGGTGTTTGTTGCGGGTTACAATGTCTGCTCCAAGCCCTACGAAATATATTCTGGACCCACTGGTCTCTTGATTTATCTTATCGCAGGAGGTAAGTCTGTCTCATTCCTATTAACGCTAGTAAGTGTTTTATGAGTTTTGGGGCAACATGCCGTGAGTATGCTTGTCGCCTTCTGTGCTGTTGCGAAGAAGGTTCTTGTTTTGCAAACCATGTTCCTTGTCACCAGCCACTTTAATGTCAATCTCTAAATGGCTTGCTTCAGATTGCCAATAAGTTTGCTGTTTTCCCCAAATTAAAAATTCCAGTTTGCAGTGGTGATAGTGCTCAGTTTCATGCCTGCCAATTTCCTTAATTGAACTTGACTGCAATCACATCCGTTTTACACATTAAATTATGTTTGATGGCTGATTAATAGTGCAAATTTAACCCAAGCTACTCACTATCTGTATAAAGATGGTGTGACAATGAATGTTAGCTTTCAGATGGCTGAATATCACAAATCGCTTAACAGATTCTCTGCGTAAAGCATACCGAGCAGAGGCTTGCCAATTTTCTCCCTGTCACAAATGGTCTGCTAATGCAGTACTCTTCAACCTTTTTTGTTACGGTGCACACTGAAAGATATTTTGACGAACTCATGCACCCTATTTACTGGCACTTCTCCCGTGTCCCCCCACCTAATTGTGCCCATGTTTGTAAGTACCTGGGTCTAAATAAGCAAGTCCCCTAATTCAGTAGCTCAGCTACATAATTCAATTGATAATGGCTCATTGTCCGTTGCTTATGAGTCACAAATAATAATCTAATAACAACAGTTAGCTTGAAATGGTCTGATGCCTCACACTTTAGAATGTGCAAAGTCTCGGTTCAATCCTGAAAGTCATTGGTTGGTTAATGGTTCATTTTTGCTAATAGAAAGTTTTGTAAAAATTATCTGTTCAGTGTGACAAGCTTGTGATGCACCTTTGCGAACCTTTTCTTAGTGGTGCACCCCACGAATATTTTGGTTCACACCAGTTGAAGAGCGCTGTGCTAATACACTATTTTCGATCTAGCCATTTGTGAATACCATTCAAAGTTGTGTTTACAGCTCTTTCACCGCCTGTGTGGCCAGCCTCAATACGGCGTTTTTCACAGGGCGGATGTAATTGGACCCAAAAAACACCCGTTTTTTTTAAAGACTATTTAAAAAAACAATAAAACCCACCAAAAAAAACATTCTTTACTTTTCCATTAAAAATATAAGTAGCACACTTATACACTGTTTTTTCACTAAAACATTTTTTGCTGAGACATTTTGGTCACTGGGACATTTCGGTTATTTGTCTCACAGTTGTATCAAAGCTTGCCATAACAGTGTTCATTAGCTTACATTTTGACCGAAATGACTGAACTTTTTTTTGGTCATTTCAAAAACATTTTCGTCTATGACCAAAAAACAGCTTGTACAGCTAACTTAATTTTTTTTTAATGAAACAAAACGAACAACAACGAAATTTGAAGGACTTGAAAAAAGAGAAGAATAATTCAAACAGTTTGAGTAAATTCTACTGGTTATCTTCTTCAGCTCTGTAAAATTGATATATTTTGATCAGTTTTTCTGCCTTCTGTGCACCCAACCGGTTTCTGATGTTAGACCGTACCAAACCATATGTTGAGAAAAAAGCACTCTGTAGATGCTGAACTAGCAGAGCATGCACATAAACTTCATGTGAAACCGCAGGATTTGTGTGGGAGTGGCTTATCTCTGTTTGCAGTGCGCATTCTTGCCAAGCCTCACCACTTTGATGGAGTGAACTGACCAACAACACTTCGCGAAAACAAAGATGGGCTACATTTCTTTAACCTCACTTTTGAATGCCATTTTTGCAACTGCTCCTTTGGCGTTGCGTTGAATGTGCGATTCACCACGAACGGGATATGCGCGAAGAATAACACCCATATATCTGGCGCGAACAAGCCATAATAGAGTGATCTCGTCGCGTGATTTCTATCTCTGTTGTTGCCTGCTGCCACAGTGTGAAGCTTTGCGCACTTGCCGCTCCGCTTGGGCTTTCCGATCGCAACAAAATGGTGCTGTGACCAGGATGAGAAGGTCGTGCCAGGTGCAGACTTCACAAAAAGATCGTGCGATCGGTGCGGGGATGTTGTTGCAACCTCTCCGCTGGCGTTGCGTTAAATGTGCGATTCACTACGAACGGGATGTGTGCGAAGAACAACACCCATGTGGCGCGAACAAGCAATAATACAGTGGAGTGATCTCGTCAGGTGATCTCTGTTGTTACTTGCTGCCACAGTGTGAAGCTTTGCGCACTTGCCGCTCGGGCTTTCCGATCGCAACACCATGATAGTTATAACAAGTTATTATTGTGTAAATCTGAAAATGGTGATATTGCATGATGCAATAAAAACTATTCAGAATGGGGTCTTGTGTTTTTCTTTAGAAAAAGAACGAAAACCTGTTTCTCAAAAAAACAAGGTTGTTTTTTTTCAAAAAACGTGGATTTCTCTCAACCCTGGCTTTTCATGAGTGAACTGCGAAGTTAAGGTGCAAGACAGATACGCCGTTGTGTCGTTTTCTTTTTGTGGGTTGGTTGATATGTGTCAATGTCAACGCTTTCTAGAAAGCAAGCTGGACACTGGGCGGTTTTTGAGACCATATTCATGCCAAGTTCATGAAAAGCTTTGTGATAGAAGCCCGAACAAGTGCTTATTTTTTTTAACTCGCTGTTTCTCTTCACGTTTTTCGCACGTAAATGCAAGAATTTTCACGAGGGAAATATGACAGCCTTCATCCTACAGAAGCCAAATTCGTACTTGTACAGATAGCCCCCTATCTGTTTCTTGAAAAAAAACATTCTATATCGGTACAAAAAGAAAAACAAAATCTTCGTCTTCAGCGCTGGCACGAACTCTGGTCTGGGTCTGTTCAGCAAACAAACGCTGTTTAAGCAAATGCTGGTCGATGACGACTAGCCATTAACCTTTGCCCTGTTTCTGCGATGTATAGCGAGGCTGCCGTAAAGGCAAGACCTTCCAGAACCAAGTAGTCCACCAAAGCATTGTGAACCGTTCCTGTAGCGATGGAGAGAAAAAACACCACGTGAAATCAATGTTTTATCAGCATTATCGCAAAACGTTCGACGTTTATAGTAAATTCAGTTCAACCGTTCGTTTGTAGCAACGAAAACGTGCCCTACGAGAGCAGTTCCATTAAAAGTAAATATTTATCAATTTTCAAACACTCGTCATCGCACAGCTACACTAGATGCTCATTAGTTAAATCGTTACATGCACGAAGATACCCATATTCCAATCAAATTAAAAATTTCGCAACGTTATGCCCTTGTTTGAGTTTGAGCTGCAGAGCAAAAATCAGGCTCATTTTCAATAACTTGTTGATGAGATATGTTATGCTTTTCACAGTTCTGCGCAAAAACCTGTAGGCATTTGGTGCAGTGTTGCAAAAAAACCAAAGGGAGCACCAAAAAATCGTAAGAATGACCATAAACACTTTGCGTCATCGATCGCATTTGTTCATGCAAGAACCATATCACTCTTGAATTTTATTGTGTACTATTTTAGGGGAAGAAGCAGTTAAAGAGCCGGTAGCAAAATTAACTTGAGCTGAATACCTGAGCAGTTTGTGCATTGTGACGTGCGAATGGCTTCTAAAACGTCATGCACAGCTTCGATCGCGCTCATACTGTTGACATCCAGAGGTAAACTTAAACTTCTCCAGTTACGACAGTTTGAGGGCCGCGTATATAGCAATTGAACTGTAAGTTATCATTAACACTTAACATTTCTCAACGAGATCTCCAGCTTCAGTTGATGGTACTATTGAAAAAATTGTGTAATCGTTTGTAGTATTAACCATTGCCAGGAATTTTTAATTTGAACCTTGAGTTTATGTCGTCCAAAGTCAGACAGCGATCGTATTTTTCCTGTTCCTCGCATTCTTCCTTGCTATTTGTCAACATTTTAACAAATTAGAAGCATTTGTTTTGATGGCTTGGTGCAGGCATTGATTTGCATGTAATAAAGCCTGGGCACTTTTGTTGCTGGCTGTACATCGCAGTATTCTTGCATATTTCATAGGCTTAGAAGCTTGTGCTCGGCGCACTATTTAAAAAATAATGTCAAGTGACTTTGGCTCCAATATCTTTAGTTGTCAGTGAATATTACTCTGAAATAATTTCTGGTATCTCCTACCCTACACACTAACACAACATTTGGCGTAAGAAAAAATCTATCCTGTAGAATGTCTTTCCACGCCTCGCAGTATGACCAAAATTGTAACCTTCAGTCTGGTTTAAATTTTTCCTCCGCCCCAGCTTGCTCGGCCGCAACTTTGCTTCTCCTACTAATCTTTGGAAGCTAGAGTTGCCACTGACTAGAGCTTGGCTAATGCAAACGTTGACAAACAGCAGTTCTGCTTGTGTTCAGCTGACTGTATTTACGTAAAATTACTAACTACAATCAAAATTGGCAAACACGGTATATTCACAAAAGTCAGTAAACCACCAGATTGACTGGTTGCCGGAGATTTAATTGTTTGCTGTGGTAAAGTCACAAACTGTCCGGCATGAGTTGTTGAGAAATTTCTGAGTCAAAAAAACTTGGGATAGACAATGGCGCGGCGTGCGCTGTTTTGATAAAGTTTCCTGTCGTAACTAACAGAACTGTCAAACGAATTATGCTACTACAGGAAACATCGGTTAATCCGGATTCGATTTGACCGACGATTTTATCCGGTTTAGGCGAAGATCCTGATTAACCGAAGATGGTTGTTTCTGGCCTGACGTCATCTAAGTACTGAGATATCGATGAAAAATATATATTAGACCAGGGGCGGACAATTATATATGGCTCGGCGGCCACTTTGACAAGGTCGCGTTTACCGGAGGACCGTACCTTCTAATGCGGTGTTTCTCAACCTTTTTTGGTTCGTGACCCCCTTCCTGCTCTTTTTTCAAAGCATACGATATTCTAATCATTATGATTACCGCAAAACGCATTTCCAGAAAAAAATGCAACAAACTATTATAATATTAGTCCCGCAAAAATGCATTTCAAAGCATTTAATTTCAAACGGCAAAATTGCATTCCACAAACATTTTCAATGCGATTGTTGACTCTGCAACCGTGTGGCCAACTTCGAAATTCGTGCTTGAGTGTTTGGCAGTGCTAATCTCATATCGTCCTCGACTTTCCTTTCATTTCGTGCCTTCGTATTGATACGAATTAGAGCTGAAAAAACAGACTCGCAGAGATATATGGCGGCAACAAAAACAATATTTGAAAAGCCAGTTCGGACAGTTGTGGGTTTGATTCACGCACGACTCACCAGAACTGAGAAAATGGCATTTCATGAAAAATATCACGTGCTAATCCGCTTTGGATTTGACTGACGATTTTATCCGGATTAGGCAAAGACGCGGATTAACCGACGATAGTTGTTTCAAGCCGGTCGTCATCAGAGTGCTGCGATGTCGGTGAAAATTACTTAAATTCAAACACATTTACGACCAAACAGCAAGACTTTCGCAAAAGTAAAATGAATTTAGTGATGTATTTACAATGGTACAACAGACTAGTAACCGCCATATCCACGCAGTAATGAACAATCTTAAGTTCATAATTTTAAATAACCTGGCAGCGAAAATTCTGAGATTTTGGACTGACGCAGAGATTTCTGCGACTGGTCCATAAACCGTGACTAAGACATGTTGCCGAGTACAATGCACTCAGAGATAATACTCCTCTACATCGTACACTCAACACTGATATTGATCAATAGACTGAAACCGTGGTGCGGCGGCGAGCGTTATGTTCAACGTAATATGCAATGCCCATGTGTGACGTAATAATCGTCTCTACGATTAGCGGAATGTTGCGCGCAGCTGCGGCCGCTGTTAATATAATCCTGAACATTCGTTGTTGATCGTGAGCACGCTTGTGTTGCGCCTGAAAGGTGCCGAATCTTTCTTAGATACTAGTGAATGCACTTTAAGAACACACAAGCGTGTAGGTGGAGCAAAATCCGGATTACGAGATGTTAAAAGAGCAGATTTTTTCGGTATTGGTGAAGATCCGGATTTAAAAATCCGGATAAACCGAAGATTTTTATAAAGAAAAACGTTAGAAATCATTCGTACTACCAAATTTATCCGGTTTCGGCGAAGATCCGGATTAACCGAGGTTAATTTTTCACTGGAAAGCGAATCACGCGCTATTTTATTCACTCCTGCAAGAACTTGTAGCCTTGACTTGTTTTGAAATAACGTGACGTTTTCAGAAGTAATCGAGCTGTTTTAGGAAAAGTTCCCTAGAATGCACTAACGTGCTTGACGCCAATCGCTCGATGTTGGATGGTCAAGTTGTTCTTGTAAATTTCCCACTGCAAATTGAAGGAGCACTGAGTATAACATCTAACACGACGCTTGCGGTTTGTACTTGAACAAGCAAAAGCCGTTTTCTTGAAATTACTAAAAAACGATTCGGTGAATAGTCGGAAGCAGTTTGGCAACTTAATTTTCGAAAGTTGCGTGTTTTCGTTATGTGGATAGTGATGCTTTTTTGTGCCCTTGTTTCTGTACTTGCGAGGTTTTTTGAAAATGTGTTTGTTACCTCGAGTACGAAGCGCTTAGCAAAACGTGGCAGCATTGATTTAAGAATTTCGACACGCTGGTGAGCTACGCACGCATAAGAAATCTGCTGCAAAATTTTACAATTGTACTTTCTGCTGCGTAAAGATTTGACGAAAATACTTGGTTTCGACCCGGCTATGTCAGACGAGGTCATATTTTTGTTTGCAGTAATATCAACTTTAATTGCCATGGTAATGTTCATCGTCTTTGGTTTTCTGGAAGTGCCAAACTCTTACGCTGAGGAGGTAAGTATTTGCATTTCCTGGTGTGCTCTTGTTTCTATCGTCTTTGTTTGGGTTACGGTGATGTCAGGCTAGCAGTATTTTATCGCAATCGTGGGCTGATTATCAAACGTTTGCAGAAGTAAAACAAACGAATGCCCCCTTCCACCGTCATTGCTTTGAATCGCACCACTGACCTTCCCAGACGGTAGAGCTCTGAGCATTCTTGTTCGTATAATGTAAAAATCCTACTCTCACTATTGGTTTGTGCAACCAACTCTTGGCTCTTCAGTATTTGTAGGAAGTCTGATGACGTATAAGGATCAAGGACCTGACCAATCTGAACCACATCGCTTTTTCAGGCGAAATGGTCGCGGATGTTCGAAATTGTCCTCCAACTTTTTAAAACATAACAATATAATGGGCACAGCAAATAGGATCAAACTGCCTGAGATGTCCAATCAAAACAAACCTTTCTACAGTTTTTGCTTAACTTCAACAGCCGCTATAAGCCTCATGCATATGTGCAGCCGGATGTAGTGATAAGCTGACAATTTTTGAAAAGCTATTTTATTGTTCGGCTTTGGTAGCTACGAAAGCTTGCGAGGAATTTCTGAAAAGGAAAGCTCTAAATCATTAAATGAGTAGCATTTGCGACGTGCTGCATTATTTTCCGATCACTTCAAGCCTCTTTTTGAGAAGGGGCTGCTGTAGGGGGAATGAAGCGTTGCTGCGAAATCCCTTGGCGAGCTGATAGTACCCAGACGTGCAAGTGTTCCAATGACTGAATGATCGGCGATGAAAGTTAACAGAAAATCATACTGTAATAATATCCCACGAAAAGATTCCTTCGCTTCCATTTTCAGTAAACACAGATCTGTACTTCATGTATTGAAGAACCTTTGGGTAAAACTACCTGAGCGCAGAGTAGCTCATCTTAAATCAGTTTTGTAAGAAGACCTGTCTTGGTTCTGATAGATGCACCTTCAGCTTGAATATTCTGCGAGATGTACAATTCCAAAGTTTAGTGAATCGTAACAGCATTGCATTGTGGGAAGGACATCAGTATGCTGTGCCGTAGTTTCGAGAAAGGCCTTCCTGCGCTAGTATGCTGTTCGCTTTGCTTCGCCTACTTGCGTGCTACAACGGTGACATTTCCGCGACAGGGTTACCAGTCTGAAAACTTCTGGTTCGGATATTCTTTCTACATCTTCATCGCGTCTTTCGCGCCTTTGCTGCTCGGCATCTTGCTCCTGTTCCTTTCGGGCAAGGACATCAAGAAGAACTTGAAGAAGAGTCTTCCGGGCGCCAAAAAGCGCGAGAAGGAAGAGATGGAGTTCCACAATAACGCCATCGAATTTTGAGCTGCTTTTTTTCGAGGTTTTAGATGAAAAGCTTGACACACTCTTCTTCGGCCTCGTAACTTAGCAAGAAACGTGGTTCCGATCCAACACCTATTTCAGTATCCGTGCATGCCTGTACCATTACAGCTTAATTGCAAGTAAAGCATCCGACTGTCTTCTGGCCGTTTCCTTGCGGAGTAAGCTGGATTCAGTGTTATGGCTTGGAGTTTGACTGGTTGATGTTGTAATGTCTGGAAGTGAATCAACTCCTCCTGTAGTGGCTGCCTAATTCAACTTACTGTAATTGAACCTACCTTGCTACTACTATCGTTTTTACCTTAATTATTTTCATATTGTCACTTGTCCTCGTTTAATGCATTCTCGACTCTTTGCTCGTTGGTTTAGTTTCATTTTGTTTGAAAGTAGCGAAATCAATTCTTGCGCGCTCACGCGTAACGGTGACGCAGCCCTATTCGTCACTTACCAACACTTGAACGTCTGGGGAAGTAGACCGCTGTCGTTGTCATACCTTTCCTCCAGCATGATCAGTTTGCCATGGCGTTCGTTTTCATTTTGAACGTTTTCAAGTGTTTGCATCTTCCAAATCCCGAACGGGAAGGACCTCCGCGGAGCTTGTTAGCGCCAAGTCTCCAGGTGATCAGGGGGGCGCGATTTTAGTTTCGTCGTGAGGGCGGCAGACGGTCGCTTGCCAAAAATAGAAGCTCGAGACTGCTCAACCAACCGTGACAACAGGCTCTTGTTTACCCAATCGCGCATCGCAGTTTCAATTGAACGCAAACATGGTGCGTTGTGTTCTGACGTTACGGCTTT
>JGI24022J15233_10008549_pt1 | contig 11445 bp, 8 predicted proteins | sample Ectturendosymbi2_FD_15233 | JGI IMG/M metagenome (IMG submission 15233)
CAAAATCGTATTCGTTGCCCGCGCCTGTAATATCCAGTGTATCTTGCATCAGAGTTGTCCAATGAAAACTCAAAACTTTGCACCAATGAGATATCCAGTTATACGAATAACAATGTGCACAGTGGGGGGCCTCGGCCCAATTGTGGGCCGTTCAGCACTTTTTATTAGGCCGCGCAACACTTGTTGTGGGCCTTATTTTCTGCGCCGGTTGCGTGGGATCAAACATAGGCTACTCATACTGTAACAAACATATAGAACATTGATTGCTTGACGTTGACACGGCATTGATATTGTCATTAAAGGATTCATTACATTAACACATCACTGCTATGTTGCAGATAAAGTTTGAAATTGGGTCTGCAAAAATAACACGGGGCTTTAATTGCGTCTGAAAGGGCATGGGCGTCCAAAAAAAGATCTTCAAATGTTTTTCTACAAACGTTGTGCGCGATTTTTTAAAGACAACGGTGGGCGGCATTTTTGCTCAGATTTTCAGGGATTTTCGACAAATCTGGAGGTGTGCTTGCACCCCCGCCTCCTACACAGGTGGGCTTAGCCCCCCAAATTGAAACGTGATCAAACACTATAAATAAGTGCAGTTTTTGTAAATTTTTATATGTCAACCCCCCCAAACAAACGCAAAGCCCCCCCATTGAAAACTTTCTGGCGACGGTTCTGCTCCTACACCACTGTAACAGACCACGTTCACAACTGACCTGTTCATAATAGACCACGTTCATAACAGACGACCTTCATAATGGGTCTGTTATAGATGTGTTGTGTTATGAACAGAGCTGTTATGAACATGGTCTGTTTCGAATCGTCTGTTATAAACAGGATTGTTTCAAACGGACACACCACTCCACCCCTGACGGCAGGCTGCAGACACAAAGGCATGTTTTAAAAAACGGGAAAAATTCCATATGATGAAAAGCGACACTCCGCCTCTTGCTGAATGACGTACGTGCAGCTGCCACTGGTCGAACCACCTTGTTCAAGTAGTTCGGGCAGCGAAACGTGTGAGGAAATTTGTGATTATGCGAAATGTGGTTCTTCGAAGTTTCCACGCTGTCGTTCATGGAACATTTTACAACTGCAATTCCCGAACATAAATGTATTGAGGTCTACACCGCCAGACCAGTGTGGCGCAGAACAAACTGTCGACCATCTTGTCCTCTAATGTCCAATCCATCGACCTCCCTATGGACTGCACGGCCTGACGGTTCTGGACGACGAGACAATCGATTGGCTGTTCAACACCTGCCCGGAGATCTAGTGCGGCCAAGCAGTGGTTTGAACAACTCGCTCAGAAGAGGAAGAACCGCTAGACCAGAGGTTTTCAACCTTTCTCTCTTTGCGGACCCCTAAGTACATTATTTTTTCGCGGATCCCAAATTAATTTGTGGCTAAAATACAATCTCATGCCAATCCGAAGTGATGGGGAAATTCTGACACCAAATATCGTTGCTCAGCACTACTACCTTGTGTTGGAGGTTGTCTTGCGTTGGCCAGTGTCAGAGGTAGCTATACAGAAACACGCAAACCCCTGGATTCGCCGTTGCAGACCACAGGCTGGGAACCACTGCGCTAGTCTGTAGTCAGGAAATAACAGTATGCATAACCGAAAGATACACTTTTCATTTATTAATCAACCAAGCAAGATGAAGTCAGAATATCAAGCATGTCTGTTGCAGCCTTACAGCGTTTACCAGTGCAGTAACGCCACAACTGCATGCACCGACATTCGATGTAGAAAAACAGTTCGGAACCATCATGCTTGTAACCGCGATCAAGACGCGAGCTGCGACTGTAACGAAGTAGTGTGACCGGACAATATACTTACGTTAGCAGGGAAAAGACTCACAAGTTTGCGCAGAATTGCGTTTTCGCAACGTATAGAATAAGCGGCTTGAAATGCACTACATCCATTGAAACCCTAACTCTACGTAGTGTGGTAAACGGTATTGACCGCAGGACTGGGCACGACAAAGCTGCAGAGTGCACTGCCTTCGGAACGTTACGCTACGAGCATTCAACCCGCGCAAAATCCTCACCACACGGCAGCTTTGCTTTTTTCAACCGTACTCTTCTTAGACGCCAACGAAAAGTCTGACACTACTGCGCATAGTCTCCTGACATTCCGTCGAACATCGGGCGCGAATCTCTGCCGTGATGCTAAACAAGAGTGGCGAGCTTCAGAACGCCACCGAAACTTTGGAACTGACCAGAGGCAGAAGTTCTTTTGTTTTCAGCTTCCAGTTTGCAATGTCCTTCGAAACCGATTGCCACAGTTCACCATGTCTGGGCTCGGCGTTCGTGCAACGCTTAAGCACCTCGTGTTGCTTCTCCTGCAAAAGAAGGCGGCAAGTACCGCGACGTGCGTCGCAAAGAAGAGAAAAACTTTCTGTACATTGAACTGGTGGAGCATACAATCAGAAGATTCATTCTACACAATCTCGCGTACCTCGTTGCCATGATTCAGTTCAAATCTGTAGAAATAAGCCCAGGCGTCGCCAAAATCAGGGTCGATCTTTGCGGTCCTCAGAAACCATTCCCTGGCCTTCGTTAACTTGCGTTCGCTCCAGAACAATCTACAAACGACAAGAAAGAAGTAATTTCTTCTTTGGCGAATGCTGCCGTCTCCGACGAGGATGAGCAGCAAAATATCAGGTTACATTGGAGCGCCTCAGACTTACCTCTCCAAATTCATGCGCAAGCCGCCCCTTCACGTAACGCGCTTCTAATCCCGCTGCAACTCGCGCAGAAGAGCAATTTTTTAGGGGGGACAGTTCGCAGCGCTTCAACTTACCGCGCGATGGCGAGCAAGACCTGCGGGTCGTGCTCGCACTTCTTCAACGCGTCGACGCTTTTCGTTTTACGCTGCGGGCGTGCTTCGATGAAGATCGCCTCGGCCCAGAGTTTCCCGGAGTTCGGACATTCCTGGAGCGCGCGCGCCATCAAGCTGCTGGCGATGTTTTTTATGCCGGCTTTCCATTCCAAGCGGACCGATTCCAACCTTAGAAGAAAAGCGGAAGAGTTACTCGATTGTCTGGCACACAACTCTTGACAACGGTTCACTACGAAACGGTCACGACAAAATCTTGAGGTTTTCACACCAAAGGTATGAAGGTTTTTCTGGCGAAACTTCACACAATAGATGACGAAAAGCAAAGAAATGGTACGACGCTTCAAAGTGTGCGGCTATCAAAACTATATAGTGCATGTCCATCAGCGAAAGTAGTGCTGAAAATTATCCATTTGGACACAGTCGAACATTGAGGTCAAGTCTTTCCAAACCACTCCACACATTTACTAAGACTTACCACAGCTCTGCACACATTGGGTTTTTTAATCTAGCTTTTTCAAGTACGGCCCTCGCTTTCGTAAGAGTGCCTTTCTCCTGTTCCAGTTTGCTGAGCAGGATCCAGAGCGGGATGGCGCGCGGGCATTTCGCCAGGCCCTGCACAAAAGAAGTACGTAGATCAAGAGTCTCAAACTCAAAATGCTCCGAGGGCCAAAGGAGGACTTATAAAGTAACCCGAGGGCCCGCATTATGAGCTGACGCAACAATGGCGGTACCTGAACCTTACTAAAGAAACAGCTTTTACATCTTATTTCCTGCAAAAGGTATCGTGAGTTATAGGCTTCTAGCCGTCTCTACGTTCGTTTATCGTGAGTTATAGGCTTCTAGCCGTCTCTACGTTCGTGCAAGTACTACCGTTCAATCGGACACGTTAAAGACCCCATTTTTATATTTCATGACAACGTCGTGGCACATCCTGCGTTCTGACATGGCTGAGGCAGTGGCGCAGCCAGAATGAGACCGAAGAAGCAACGGCCCTCCCCGAGACAAACTTGCTAAGGTTGTTACTGGTGTGTTATATCAATTTTCAATTGTTAGAAAATAAACAGAAGGAACAGTCCCACTCAAGACGACATCAGTGACGACGTCATTAACTGGCCCCTCCCGAAAAAAGTTATTGGCGGCGCCACTGGGCTGAGGAACGATTTAAGCAGCAAATAGCGTTTTGTCAAAACTAATGCCATCCCACAGCGGACAATACAACCACACCGTGATGTAGCAACTCACGGAAGAGTATGCTTCTCGTGCTCTGGCAACATCTCCTGTCTGCTCAGCGATCTGGCCTTTCATCATCCACATCTTAGCGAAGTCGGGATATTTCTTTGTAGCCTCGTCGAGCAAAATTTGAGCTTCCTTAAGATTGTTCAGACACCACTCGAGCTTGATCGACTGAATGCAACAGCTCGTCAATGAAACGGAACTTGAAATCGAGACGACCACACAACAGTCATGACAGAGAATTTGGAACATGCCATTATTGTTACGAAAACTGTTACAACACGAGGCAACGAATTTGTATAGTTACAGCGTAAATTTAAAATAACTGACAAATTTCGGCCAGCCGGTGGTGAACAAGCCTGTTGCAACCACGACATCGAAGACATCGCAATTTCGAAGACCAATTTCAACCACTTTAATGCTTCAGAAATTTGGCTTCAAGAACAAAATTTACCACACATAATTCGGCAAAGTTAAGTTGAACAACGTGGAAGTTATAAATATACAAAAAAGCTTTGTTGACTATTAAATGAAGGTAACGGTGGAAAAAAAGACTGAAAGAGCTTGATAGCAAAAACCAAAAACACCAAGCGAACTTGGGTATAAATTTCCTCAGCAAGAAACGCAGGTTTCAACAGAACGCATTTGCCATGAGTGCCAGCGCGATACCTTCATCATGACGCGAGCAGTACAAGCATTCGCTCGTGCTTTCGCCAGAAGCTTGCGCGCTCTGTCATGCTCGTTGTTCTCCGACTCGAGCTTAACTGCAGCGAGCCAGATGTCTTCTGAGTTCGGGTTGGCTTGAAAAGCCAATGCCAGGATCGATCTGTGGAGAACAGAGACGGTATCGGAAAGGGTTAAAAAAGCAAGGAAATCACTGCAAACAGTCTGCGTCACTTTATCTCCTAATTTGGATTTACAGAAGCGTATGTTTAACCTGATTTTCCAATCCTTATTTCCTCCAGAGAGTGAAGCGGTGACGGTAGACCTATCAGGCCTCGAAACACGTCGTGATTCTCAGCAACCTTTGATAGTTCTGCTGGTTCCACACCGAGGTGCAACCAAACTACAGGTTAGTGTTGCAATCACGCCGTCTGAGCCTCTATAGCTTTCCCGTGGTTGTAGCAAGCAGAATCGGCCTCGCAAAAGTTCCTGGGGAATGCTAGTCACATGGCCGAACAATAACAGCTGGGGTGATTCCATTTAGAGAAGTACGACACGACCGTATGTTTAACTTATTTGTGCAAAACAGTGACAAAATTTGACAGAAAAACACCAGCACACACATCGCTCTAGATCGTGACGGCATTTAACAACCAGCTGTATAAACGATAAGGACAACAAAACCCACAGTATGACACCGAATGCAAATGCCTAAGCGCTATGCACTGACAAAACGAACAAGCAAAAATGCCGCACCGGGCTGCGGAAACATCGTTGGCCATCCACTTCGACTTAGCTCCCATCAACCAAAGGACTTCCGCTTTGGGGCAGTGAGCCACAGCGCGTTGCAGCAATGCTTCCAGCGACTCTCTCGTGCCGTGGTTCTTTTCCAGATACGCCGCACGGAGCCAGATGCTTTTCTTGCTGCGATTCGTAGGAAAGACAAAAAGACGAGACAAATAAAATATATAGTGGCATGACAACGTAAAAGCATGCAAAAAATACGAGATTGCCAACAAAAATCGGGATGCGAGCACGCTTTTAGAAATAGAAACGTGTGTTAGGTACCACACAAGAACAAACACGAAGTTCACCACAGTCAGGTAATTAATAGTTGTTCATAGATCACATAGTGGTGTCACCAAACCCGCTGGTTCATTTTTAACCAACTGCGCAGAAGGCTCAGAAACAGAAAATAGGCAAGTAGAAAAACCATTACCTTGGCAGTGTGCTGAGTGCGTGCGCGTATATAGCTCGTGAGCATTCGTACGCTCCGTGCGATATGCAGCTTTCTGCGTCATCCATCCAAGCGTGTTTGCGATCCTCGTCTTCAATGCCAATGCCTAACGCGGAGAACAAATAGACGTCAAGCCGCGGGCCCAGACGCAACAAATGCCGTGAACTGACCAAATTCCTCCAGTCTTATGACGTCAAACTGAGTGGAGTTGCCGTGAATTCCACTCATTTGACACAATGTTGCGTGTTTCACCCACATCACCAACACTATAGCAGGACGTGGTCGTCTTTACATCGAGCAGTCATATTGCTTAAATTACTCTGGCCTAGAAAACCTCCAGTTACGCCACTGGCTGGCTTCGATTACCGGCCGCTCTGATATAAAAGCACCCCTCCCCCTAAAAACACCTGACAAGGACCTCATTTGTCTGGGGAATGACTGAAAAACGAAAAGGTCATCAGTTTTCATTATTCACTTGCGAAACCTTAAAATCATAAAAACTTCTACCACGATTTTGACACATCACAAATTTTTAACCACATACGAGGTACTACGCTTGCAGTGGCGGCAAAACGAGTTTTATTGAGGAGGTCCGGGGTCTGATCTGGGCTAATCACCTACATCACGGTTGACTGATTGCATGACGTCATCGATGACCATTTCACCTTAGAACAAACTTCAAAAAATTGCAATGCGAAAATCTCAATTTGCGATGACAAGATCGGTACAAATTTTCAAATAATTCCGGTAATTTATTAACCAAAACACATAAACACATTCCAAAAACGTTCTCGTCGTATCCGTTCGTTAATCTTTGTATCCTAAGAATCAAGACCGCCAACCTCTTCTGCGGATAATATGTATTAGGAACTGCGTAAAATTTGAGTTTTACTTCACATACGACCATCACGAGCTTCCTCACTGCAAATAGACGGTTCACCAAGTCGTTACAGAGATGTTTTGTAACAGGCCAGACAGAGCGACGCTGCATGATATAACAACATCACATTGAGACGAAAATAAGCTTTGCCGTATCGACAAGGTGAGGAACTCAGAAAAATTGACGATGATGTACTTTATGTTAAAAAATAAAAATTCAGTAAAATTATGGGGTCCCTTGTACCTCGCGCACCCCTTAAGAAATAGTGGGATTCCTGACCCACCGCACTCCTTGCTCCGCCGACCATATATGCTGTGTAATGTGGGCCCGAGAGGGCTCCCCAACTCGTGGTCGAGGTACAAGGGATCCTATAATTTTACTGAATTTTAGTGCTTTGGCACGGCCCTACCGTCAAGCGACACTTCTTAATGCATTTACTCCGGAGATGTCAGGTGGGACGTTCCTTAATCAAGTGATAGATTTCATAACACATTATTATTATTGTACAGCCAGCATTCCGCAGAAACCACGTTTCGGTTACGTCAAAACCTCCACATAAATCGATTGCTTGAGATTAGAGGAAAGGAGGAAGGCGGTCCGGCAAAAGAGCGATGTGAGAGACACTTGCGTTGCTGGCTTTCTGTGACCTTCGCGACGTTCCGAATTGATCGATCGAGAAAACTTTAAACATCTACGAGCTCGTTCTGTCTCAACTCTACCCGTATTTTGAAGCAACCTACTTAACTACCCTTCGAATTCACCTTAACTTTGCTGACTTCAACAACGAGAGGAAGAAAAAAATGAAACAAGATCGTGACGCGCAGTTGACAATGTCCGAAGACTCAATCAGGATAGCACAAGTTAACTTTATACTAATAAATGGAGCTCAGGCATATGCGTCTGAAGAAATGCACAGACACTTTTTAGCCACATATTGTGAAAGCAAAGGCAAGCAAAACTTGTGCGGCACAGCAACCTTACAAGTTACAACTCGTTGTTACGCTTTGTTTGAGAAACCAACAGGTCTTTTCCTGACAGTATTTAAATTATCAACGACAGTGTTTAGGAAGTCTCGGCGAAAGTAGAGCAACTGCAAGAAACGCATTCTTTTCTCACCAATCACATGCTTAACGATGCTCTGGCACGTTGCAATGCATCCGGCTATTTCGGCGCTTTCCGCGTCTTGAATCCACTGCTCCCTGGAGAAGCAAAACAAGACAGGGTTCCCACACAATTTTCAAAACCAAATTCCATGACTTTTTCCATGCGTGTTTAAGTGACACTTACACTTGCAAACTGGTAACAGTCTTATTAAAAATAGCTGCTGTTGCGCTAATGGGATCGAACTCTCCCAAACTTGCTCCCTGTGTAGTAGCTGTGTTGCATCTCAAAATCAAACCAACATTGCTATTAATATCAACCACCTGCCTGCATTGCCAAATATAGCAATATAATTACCAAATATTTATTGTTTAACTGCTAGAGCAAAATCAAGAAATGTTACCTGACGATAATTACAAAGTAACTAAAAACAGATCCCCTAAATAGGGCACACAACTGACGTGGGAGAACGTCATCAATCGTTCGTAGAAGAGAGTCAGTTACACGATTACTAACATTGTGTTTGAAAGTATTCAAAGTAAAATATTTCCTTTCTTCTCATGATTAGCCATTGGCATGCTAAGTTACCTGTACATAATAAAACAGAGAAAAGAATTTCCAGGGAAATAAAAAAATAAACGCTGCACTTCACTATTATAAGCTTGCTGTTGTGGTGTTGCTGTCACAAAGTATTTACAAGATGCAGTACACACCTTAATATTATGAACTTCACTGTCACAAAGCATTCACAAAATCCCTATCTTACTATCACACTTGGATGTCAATGTTGCAAGCTAATAGTAAAAACTATGCACATGCAACAACACTGTACATAATACTGTTCACAAACTTCACTGAGGCTACAAAAAGAATTTGCAGAAAAATAACCGCTGCGCTTCACTATTAAGCTTACTGTCGTAGTTTCGCTGTCATGCAGTATTTACAAGATACTGTACGTACCTTACTATTATCAACCTCTCTGTCACAAAGCATTGACAAAACTCCATATCTTACTATCACACTTGGCTGTCAATGTTGCAAGTTAATAATAAAAACCAAGCGCGTGCAGCAACACTGTACGATGTGCACATTCCACTATTCACAAACTTCACTGAGGCTACAACAAGATGAATAAAGCTTGATTTTTATTCGGGTGGGAAAGAATTTAGCATCTTAAGAATCTCAAGTAGAAAACATTTTATTGCATGAACATAGGGTTAACAGATGTATCAACTTGGCCACACCTTGTCTTGAAACATAACATATTTGCACAATATACCGTAGATTTGGGAGTGGAATCATGTTAGCAGAAATATAAAGCCAACAAAAAGTTGCAGAACGTTTCAACAGCAAATCTAGTGTTATCATCAACTTTTTCTTGCTTAGAAAAACTAACTTTGCAACCATTGCCTAACAACAAGCAAAAAATTATGATGCTTACTATAGACATTTCGCCCATGCTATGAAAGTAGTTTTTAAAGATCAAGTGTGGCCTGGCTAATACAGCTTTAGTTGTAACCTTCTACAGCAGCAAGTAAATGTTATTTTTCAATTTAAATAGAACCAGCCCCAATTTTATTAAATTGTTGTCAGCCAATCCAATTAATTACTTCAAATTTTATTCCTTCCATAAACTTTAGCTTCTCTTTCAAACTGCGTTCTTGCTGACAAAGACTTTGCTCATTTGATTCGCCTTCATGAATTATTTGTCTAAAAGCGTTGGACTTAGCCAGTAAAATAAAACTATGCTTTTATTCAGCTTGCATGGCTAATGCACCTGCCTCTTAGCTCATAGATGCTATGCTTTCTTTTAATAACTTTATTTTATGTTCAACTGCACGGATTTCATCTTGTACAGCTTTCCTCTTTCTAGCTTTTTCACTTTCTTTGATCTTCTAAATGTAATTGATATCTCATCCTCACTGCTCGAACATTTCATTACAATATGGGGGTTAATGGAATTTGACTGAAATGAACAGGACTGCTCTTCACTTTGTCATACACAAAACGACCAACAATTGATGACTCCTTTTTTATGTTTTCCACCATAAGTTCATTGTTGATCAAGAAACCCCTCTCAATAACAGCTTGGCCATGAGATAGCGTAAAAATAATTTGGAAAATTTCTCAAAGCTTGGCATATGATGTTTTGCATTCTTCATGTAGTTCCAAAATTTTTATTCAGAGATATGCCATGGTATTCACCAATCAATAAATATTTAATATACCAAGTGGATTTTCAATTAAACTACAAACTTAAAAATAAAATTGATAAATTCAGTCGAAGATCAAACTATGATAGTACAATGCACATTCTAAAAATAAACTTCAAAAGATTTGTGCAGAAAAGCCAAAAAGCTAAACATTACCAGAGTCTTTTGCTGATGGCATAGGTAAAGTAATGGACTTAAATTGTAAGATTATCTTTTTGAAACATTGAAACATTGAAAAATTTTGTTCTATTTGTTAGTTCTCCAAAATTTTTAATGATTTTTTGATTTTTCCATGACTTTGAAATTTTTATCAACTTTCCATAATTTTCCAAGAAAATTTGTTTTTCCAAGATTTTCAATGATTTTCCATGACCGTGGGAACCCTGGTACACGAAACAAGTTAAAAGTTAAATCCTAACCCTGAAACCCTTATTCTAAACCCTAAAACCCAACCCTAACACAACAAGACTGGCAAACAAGCATTGTTTTTTATTAATGTACTAATGGCATAGTGAGTTTTGTACTTTCATGTCTACAGCATATCAAATTTTATACAGTGCTTTTTTGTTCCATAGTTTCTCTTTTTACTGTTTACCGTTTGATGAGTTCATAATAAATTCTTTGTCTTTAGGCTTAGCCCTACCATATCATCAGCATAATTTCATTGTTTTTACCCAAGGCACTAGGCCTAATCTGTTTCTTTTCACTTGCCTACAAACAATCGACAAGAATCAGTTTATTGTTTACCTTTGTAAAATTTAAATATTTATTCATAACAATTTATATGGTAAAACAAGCAGTCTGCAAGCCTAAGACAAAACCATTAATCCATTACCAGCAGCGAGACATTAGCATAACTTTACCTTGAAGTGTCGTTGAAGCTTCTATGAGTATATATACTTCTTCAGCAGTTTGGTACCAATAGCCCCATGGAGTTACACACTGAACAACGCCACTTCTTTCATCAAAAGCACTACTCATCACAAATAATTACTGAGTGAAAACTTGTATGATAGCAAGTGCCAGTTTATCCAAGTAGGATGCCGTGTATTGAGATTGAAATGACTGAGTGAATGCAACTGCAAATAAAATAGGTACAAAACAAAATGATGAAATTGAAAGAGTCATAAAAACAAACATGGAACAGTAAGAAATGCAAGACAGAGTCTGTTTTGCAACCAGCAGCAACAGCTCTGCTGGGACTATTTTGCCATTTGACCCATATCATTATAAATATATCTACCTTGTTTGTGAACTTTTTTTTTTTTTT
>JGI24022J15233_10008551_pt1 | contig 11444 bp, 6 predicted proteins | sample Ectturendosymbi2_FD_15233 | JGI IMG/M metagenome (IMG submission 15233)
CGAGTCGATGCCCCTCAACAGTTAAAAAAGCTTTGTTACTGTCCGGTTTCAACCCGTGGTGTTGCATAAATGTGGGAAAGAGTTGCTAGATGATCAACACATTTGCGCAGGGAGTGCTGGGTCGCAAGCGGTCTCCCTCGGTAGATGGGTTGCTCAGGTCCGCAAGGATCTGGGCGTTGCAGAGAAAGTATAAACCCAGCTAATCTGAACTCAGATCAAAATCTGAACTTTTTGTCTTCTGTTTCAGACGTTATTATTTTCAAGCTTCCCTGTGTCCACATGTCGGAAAACAACATAGATGTAATCTTGTCTAAAGAAATTTGTAACGCACGATAAAATAATGCTGCAAAATGAGTGGTGAAACGGAAATCACGTTGCCTTTTTGACAAACGTGTTCTCTCATTGATTTTTCGAAGGTGATCAATGGCACTATTTCGAGGAGGATCAGTAATCGTAGGTCAATTTTGTAGATTATAAAGTCAAAATTTTGAGTGTTTAAGTCAAAAAATTGATTGTTCTATGATCACTTATTTCAGAAATTACAGACATTGCAGGGAAACTGTTTTATTCCGTATCGTCCTTGATTTCTGATTGGCACAAGATTTATTTAAATATTGAGAGGGATACTAATGTTGGCCTGAATTAAATGGGTTATCAAACATCTTTTCTTCCTTTGACAAACTCCGTGGGCTTTGCAAACCGCTGCCCAAGCAAACACATTTGTTTCATAAAAATATTTTTATCACTGTACCACAAGTGACAATCCACGCTGTAATCAGAATGACAATAAAGTAAGTCGAAGCTTATCAGAATTTTCAAGCCCAAAGCCAAGATCAGATGAAAGCTCAGGCAAGGTTGAGAAAGGCGTGAGAATGCAAGGAGACAATAACGCGAAGAACAAATAGTTGTAAAACTCGACAATGAAACGGATGCATATTTCCGAACACCGAATGCGAAGAAAATCATGTTTGCCCTACATAAAAAAGCTCGTTTGATGTTTTGTACAACAGCTGCCGGCAGATAAATTTTTCAGGCAATGCCATTGTTAAGACTATGTCCGACTTTTTCACATGACAAAGATCAGTAAAGCTTTGAAAACTTTATCTACCCTTGAAAAGGTAGCTAACCGGCTAAGCGGTGCAGTTGTATGATAACGCACCAACAAAACGAGATGCGGTGTTCGACTCCGTCATATGTGACACAGGAGACTTGAAAAACTGCACTGGCGGACTGTCTAGCCTCGTGCGCAGCGTTGATGGTTGGGTGCAAAGGGACACTTCATGCGCGGTGCTCTCATTGGCTCACCACCAGTGCCGCATTAACTGAGAAAGCAGCCGTGTGGCCAATGCCACGGCATCACCATAATTAAGACTGGGACTTTCGGAAATTACTTTTTTATTGAGTGGAAGCAAGCGGAAATGGGCGCCGCAATCCACTGGCGACACTCCAAAAATAGCTCAAACGTTATAGGTTAGACCTGCATTTAGTTATTTGTAGGGCAGTCAACTTTTTGACCTAAAAAGTTTAACTTTGACTTTGTAATTTACAAATTTTGACTTTATTTTGGCCTATCAATTTCCTGCGTTTGCAATTGAAACGCACAGTTGAAAACATATATTAGAAATCAAACCGATAGGTTAAAAATCTTTTTTCTCTGAAGCAAAAAGCCAAAATGTGAAAGACCCAAATGAAACTTGAGGTAACAAACCGTAGACGACAACCAATCCAAACACACGAGAGAAATATCCAGTGTCAATAAATCTCCTGAGATGACTGCGAAGATTGTACATTGTTACATTTCAATATCAAGTAGACAACGCCTGGCGTACTCGTCTAGTTGTGGACAAAACAACCTTATCACGTCACAAAAAGTCAGCATTTCAACTAAAGTTGCAAAAGCATGTCCATATCTGTTGTTGCAATTTGAATAAATTATTGATAAAGGGAAAAATACTGTGCTGCAAGAATTTTTGACCTAGCCTTAAATTCTGACTTATTGATAAGTTTTGACTTTTTTTTACTCTAAAAGCGTCGAAGTTGCTCATGGTATCAGGGTGAAATTTTGTTTGTTGGCTTTTCATGAACTTCAAAAAATGCAGAAATATTTTGACTTTTTCGAATTTTGGTTGCCCTAGTTATTTGATACTCAAATCGGGAATGCTTATCACACAAACGTTTTTGAAATTTTTGGTCAGAGTAAATTTTTGCCAGTGTGACGTCACGAGGACAACCCTGCGGCGTTAACGTCATCTTTAAAAACACCAAGTGCCAATTTACTTCTCTTTTAAAGAAAGTTCACGAAAATCCGCGTCTTGTACGCAGTGTTCATTAAACGAAACTTTTGCACTGAGCAAATATTTGTTTCAGTGAGCATGCACTTGCCCAACCATGTTGACACATAACCAAAGAAGCGTTGCAAGGATTATGCAAAATGGATATAGCAGACTGGAAAAAATTGAAGTACAATGAAAGGTGCGCCATTTACAGGGAACGCGACAAGACTAAGCTGTGCTTTAAAAAAAATTCAGCTGCATTCGCAACAAACAACCCAAACACTTTAACAAAAATAGACGCCCGAAAAATGCTGGAGACCCCCAACGCTGCAGGAAACGCCTTAGGTTTCGCAAAATGGAAGTTGCTTTAGCGAAAGCTGATAAAATGATCTTGAACAAATCGTTTGTACGATTGGATGATCACAATACAGTTCTACTAAGTGATGCATTGAGATGTGCCCCAACACCTAACTGGAGTAAGTCAGTTGAGATCTCGAAATGGCTCAATGCTGACAGCATGTCAGACGTAAAGAATGGCATGCAGTGCTCGGAGATAAGAATTACGCTGTCTTTGTGTTGCCAAAAAATTGTCGATTTCCATAACCTCTGAACGCGATAGTTCCAAAATTCATGAAGAAACCAAAACATATGTGGAAATGGTCTTTTCAAAAGTAAGGAACATTAAACCTTTGGTGTTAGACGCATACCGAACAAAGAACAATTTATCGAATGAACGACGGAAAAGTCTGAGCAAACTGGTTAAGCTAACAGAAGAAAGGTAACTTGTGATCTGCCGAGCGGAAAAGGACAGGAGAATTGTAATCCTTAAGTATGAAGATTACGACGAAATTATGACCAAAGAGCTGCAACAGTTTGAAAAAATGGATGTGTCTTGATTCGAAGATCGAGTAGTTCAGACAATAGGTAATGCTTTTTGTCATAACCATTTAAAATTTCTGAGCAGACTCGATGGGTTTGTAGTTTCAGGAAATGAAAAGAAAGAAGAAATAAAAAATCGTTGATTCAGTTGATTGAAAACAAATCGAGAGCAAGGGAAAATGCATTGGATTGGTTAATTAGAAAAGATGCATATAGTTTCGCACAGCGTGCACTTTAAATAAGACGTGACTAAGATTACGTGGCTTATTCAGCATACCACAAGCAGGTACTGCTACTTGGTCTTTTTTGGGAAACTGCGTGTTTGTCCTGTCCTCTTAACCACGGCACGATTCACGGAATACGCAAACAGGTATTTTTAACGTTATTATGAAGCTCTTTGCCTATGTTTTTGTGGATTTGCCGCAGACTCGTGGTCCATATCATAAACACAATCGCATACAGTAACACAAAAGCAGAAAAATGGTTAGTCATAGCGCATTACAGAGTAGGTGTTAACACACAATCAGTGCTAAAAGGAACAAAACATTTTAACAGTGTCCAGCTATAACGTCTACGTCATACAGAGATCCGGTAGTGGGAGAGAAATGAAGACGTTCTAACATTAGATTTTGTGAAAATCAGGTAACAGAAATAAGGAAAAAACATGAAATAAATGGGGGTGTTCATTGCCGCACTGAGGCATGTAAATGGTTTTGATCGAGGTTTCAAAAGATTTTCAAGACATTTAGAATGAGACTGACAGCCACTTGTTTTTACAAAATTGTTGAATACAGGCCTACGCAATGGAAGACTAATGTTAAGTTTCGGTGGATTTTTAGATTAATAGCTGCATTTCCGTTATGCCTACCCTTGCTTTCAATGCTTTCAATAGCAATTTATTATTTTTATTTACTGCAGCACCCGGGTAAAAGTAACTATTTATAAATTGTCTTTAAGAGTCTTGCATCAACGAAAGAGAAAAAAAGTTTTTTTTGCAAAAATTTGAACGAGCGAATGAAACGAAATGTTTTCTTTAGTAGACACAAGCACTTACTGACGCAAAACAACCAAAAATACCGAACTTTCGGTAAAGAATCAAACATGCTGATGGCATTTTAGTAAAAGCATAATCCATCATTTCCGAAGCACGCGTGTTTAATGATGGGAAAAACAGTGTAGACATACTTTCACGCAGCAGTTTTCCAATTTAGGCTCCAAGTTAACAGAAGGCCTCCTAGGGATAATTCTTTCTCAGAGGCCTTGGTTAAAACAGCAGCGACACTGTTTAACTACAGGCACGTTCCACTTCATTGAGTTCCATTGTACGTTTGCTTACCGAGTGTGCCCTTGAAAGACGTTTTGCCGAACGCGTCAATGATTGTTGCGTAACAGTCCACTAGTGTGACGTTATGTAAGCTTCCTTCTTTATGTAGCAAATTTTGATGTGTCAGAAAACTTTTTGTAGATTTAGTTCAACCCAACTGGCTGTCTGGCTGATTAAGCGAAGTCGCATGGTTCAGGTGCTGTCAAATAATCGGAATAAACTTTGATTTTCCACGAACAATAAGTGCATTAGTTAGGCAGGGAATGTTTCATCACAGCTAGAACTAGTATTTTTTTAAAATTCTCAAGTCAGCTGAGTTATCACATAAGCCAGGGGTGTGTAACCCGTGGACCGAGGACCAGAGGTGGTCCGGGAGCTGAAGTTTTGTCGCCCTCGCAAAGGTTTAGAATTTGAAGTAAGCATTACAGTTTTTAAATGTTTTGCAAGCTCTGCTGGTTAGACAACTCGCTGGCCAAACACAGAAAATTTGCAATACCAGTATTGCCACGGCAATACCTTTGGAAATACCTGGAATACCCGTATTGCCAATCTTCCGTAGGTGGCCAGCGAATTGTTTAACCCGCAGAGCTTGACATATGCAATTGTGGCGCGTTGACTAATCTGGTTATGTGCATTTGGTCCGGCGGTGGTGCATGGTTGCGCACTCCTGAATCCTGATGTAAGCCATGCCTAATACGGAGCATGCATGTTTACTGGAGTTTTATTCTACTTTCGAAAAAGCACCGCAGAGGAATGAACATTTCGTAAAATAAGCATTTTCAGGAACAGAGTTGAAGAAAGACAAAAACTACTCTCGATTCTACGCTAAATGTCTTTTCATTTTTTCGTGCTGCTACAGGGCGCTGATATTTTGTTGGAAAGATAATATCAAAAACAAACTTTAATTTGCCGGAAATAAATGCTTAAAATGAATATTGCACCTTATACTGTATGTTTGGATGTAAGAAATATTTACTTTTAGCTTCGAATAGGTTCAGTTCTTTCACATGCAATGCTTGAAATATTGTGTTGCAGGCGGACCACCCTTTAATGGTTAAATGACTTGCTTGCTTTCCATAAACTTTGGCTTTTCACACCTTACACTTTGATGAAAAAACTGAGTTATTGTTGGTATTTGTGTAAAACACTTCAGGATTTTATCACCTTTCCGCCGTGTATGCTCTTAATTCAATATTATCCTCAGTGAAATTGTCTCAAGTGATTACTAATTGCCTCAATTCCATGTCTCGCATAAAAAATAAGGGTTGATAAGATAACGCTATGTAAAAGTTAAATAGGTTTTAGTAAACTTAGTGTTCTAATTTCTCTTGTGGTTTTGGCAGTATTGAAACAAGGAAGTCAACTAATAAAATTTACGCAAACAAAAGCGGGCAGCAGGGCAATCAATCAAGGAATAAAGCTGAACTTGTCAGTGCATGACCTTCATGCTGAATTTATGCAAAAGCTGGTGCAAATGTCGCATTAGCGTTTAGCTGAACCACAATAGTGCGTGATATCTGAATAGCATTCACCATTTGAAAATACATTCATTGTACCTGGTGCAATAATTTTAACTTCAGAAAAAATGTGAATGTTGTTTAATCTCTAAGATGGCTACGAAACATTGAAATCTGAACAGTAGATGCTAATGGTATTTCAGAACTGCAATAAAATCAAATGGATTTCTGGTCAGCTTTTCCGAAAGATGTTAGCGTGCAAACTGTTGTTGCGGCTATGACTGCAATTTTGTTAATTTATTATTGGCACTACCGGCCTAAAGGTTTTCCACCCGGTCCAAGAGGTATTCCAGTATTTGGTGCTGCGCCATTTGCTGGAAAGTTTTTTGAAAGATCAATGAAGACATGGAGCAGCACGTATGGACCTGTCATGTCTGTTCGTTTAGGAAGAGTGGAATTTGTAATTTTGAACGACTTTGAAAGCATTCACAAGGTGAGACAATTATGAGTTGGTCAATCACGGTTGGACAATTGAAGGATTAAGCCTGTTTGAAATTTTAATGTGATGTTACTTTTATACTGAAAATCACAACCGATGGAAGCGATATCAACGACATATTGCAAACATTTCGATAACTCATGTCATCATCATCAGTGCATTCCAAATGGAAGAGCATCAAACGTCACTAAGCTCTTCAGTCTGCAGACACTTGCAAACAAACCCAGATAAACGGATTGATTTTCACCACGCCGAACACACTGGCAGTGACAACAATCGGCGGCGGCTGCAAATTCTTGAATCTTTATTGATTCACGAACACAAGCCAGAGCTGATTGCAAACATCCCGTCGATGCATTTATGCATTTTTAACTTGTAACACAGAGATTTACGCCTCACTCATGACATCACTCGCCATCACCACCGACAAGCATCCAGCTGAGTCATGTGACTGCGCATGCTTTTCACCACTACTGTACTTCACAACCGAAACAGCCCTTAGCGTTTTTCATTTTTCACAACGCTTTTTTTCTGAGTGACCATACGAACTTGTAGCATGATCACTGCAGTTCAATTCGCGATCCGCTCATGATGATAACAGGAGCTATGCAATATGTCGTTGATATCGTTTTCATTGGTCATGATTTTTATTATAAGGCTATGGAGCACTTCCGCTTTTCGTGTACCAAGGATTTTACTTTTGAGCTTCATACTGTAAAACGCTAGATATCTTACCTAATTGTTTGACCTACTTTGCCTGTAGCTCAAGTCCTATATTGTACTTTATTTGTAGAATACCCAATATGAGACATTTTCTTTTTCACTAATATTTGTAAATTGAACACGAGCCAGGGCTTACGCAGATACGTTGTTGGAAAGTTCTGTTAGCACAAAAACTATTTCCGGGTGAAATAATCCACTTTTAAACTGACTTTAGCTTTCAACTATAAAAACACTTAATTTTTTTAGTTCATAGTTCAAATTTGTTATGCTTTATGGTTTCTTTACAATGCTTCAGGGCATAAGTTTATCAACCTCTGGTAAAACCAGCATCAGATTCATTAAGGTTTTTAAATACACTGCTGTGCAAAATATTTGGACTACTGGTGGGAATCACACATTTTTACAGTTTTGTTCATATTTTACACAATTTGTTTAAATGAAAAACCGATATTTGCTTGAAACATGCAAGATTGAAACATGAATAAACAAACAAAGCAGTTTTGCAAAAAAGTTGGCAATCTGTAGGATCTCCGTGGCTCTCAACACCGCATTTCTTTATTATGCATGTTATCCACAAGCTTTGTGTCGTGTTCGTAAGAGCTTTTGAAAAACATAAATCTATCACAGCGGTCGCAACTTCATGTTTGATCGACGTGAGACAGTCAACGACTAATATTTGCACCTAACTGTAAAAATTCTTCTCGAATTTCTTTTGCCAGATATCAATGTGGGGAGTACTGCATTGTTTTTGATGACGTGTTCATCCCTGTTGCTGGTGCGCACCCCGCTGCCGCTGGGCTTTCACTTCTCTTGCAATCTGCAGAAAATGCCATACTTTTGATATTTACCTATAAACCTAATTAAAGCAGTTTTCCTGACGCTTGACCAAAAGGATATTTGTCTCTCTGTATACCATTGGTCACTTAATATGTTTATTTGAGCTCGATTTTTGCCTAAATAGCCTTTGTTTTGCCCATTTTTAGGGAGAAACTAATAATTAAATAGCAGCTGGTTACAAGGGTAAAACACAAGGAGATTGCTTTTTGAATGCTTTATCAAGTTTAAACAATAGCATTTGCTTTATATCTTTGCAGATTAGTACGTCATAAATGCTTTGTTACCTTGTAAAATAAAGTATTTTCACTTAAACCAACATATTGACAGTGGTCCTAAACTTTTGCAAAGTACTCTATTGGCGTTGCCATTTTGCTTGCGTATAAATAGAGAAGATAAATAAGAATTTTACCCCTGTATTTTTAACCAAAACAGCCTTTACTTTTGCGATATTTATCAGCAATAACTTGAACATTGCAATGTTTTTTTAACCCATTTTCAAACAGGCCATTGTGGACAAGTTGTGTAACAATTGAACGTAAACAATACAAATCGAAGAAGTGTGCAAGCAGAATTTATTTTCCGACACAAAATGTATTCAAATCAAACAGGCTCTTGTGAAAAGAAAGGACGTCTTTTCCGGAAGAGCACAATATGATGATCAAGACATGTTTCAAGACAATGGTTATGGAATCATTTCGGTTGATTACGGGCCGTTTTTCAAATCGCAAAGAAAATTTGGTCTGACAACCTTGCGAGGGTAGGTTCCAGGCTCGTAGCCAGAAAAAAATGCGAATGGCGCAGACATGGGGTAATCGCAATCGATCACAGTTTTTTGAGTAATCGATTACATTTCGATTACTGTACAAGTAATCGACGATTACTTTCGCCACTAAACGTGGAAATCTTCACCCTACATTGCTGCGCGATGAACCGCGGTTATGGTGACTGGGTTTCCTCCTTTATCATTGCTTGTTATGGTTTTGTTCTGTTTCAGGGGAGGATATTTACCCTTGTGTTTTAAAGTGTGGTTTGAATTCAGGTAGTCTTAGGGCAAGCACAGCGTTTGTAGCTAATTCTCGCTTTGTATTAGTTAGTCTTCCTGCTGGCCGTCAGAAGTAACGTAGTGAGTCTAGTCTCGTGAGACGTAACAACAAAAATGGGAGCTTTTCTTAAAAACGGGTTGACACTTCGGCAACAGAAAAGAGGGGCATTACGAGGAGAGGTGTTCGTTTTATTTATAGCCTATATATTCAGAGTGAACTTATGAATGTTACTGCTGGAGTAGACTATGTATGTAATTAGTACATTATTTTATACACTGTAAAGTAACTTTTTTGAGAGGAATAAGGTACTTTAATCCAAGTCGAAAGTACCTTTCCACAAAACTGATAACTATTATGTCAACCGTGATCTACCAGATATTTGGAAAAAAGTACTCAACGAAACCTGTGAGGTTTTTTGACCATTGACTATTAGTCCAATAGACCGATGCGCAGCTATATTGGAATCGCTGTTTATTTCATTTCCAATTAAAAGCTGCACAATGGTATGTTGGCTTGTAGACGATCGTCATCCGCAGTTAGAAGAAATAGTCAGCAATTTTGAAATTACTAACAAACGAATTTTCAGCGTTGCTGGACGAATGTTCAATCCTGATATATGTCATTTGCCTGATAAAATATTTGAAGCGTTGATGTTTATCAGCTGTAACAAAGATTTTAAACAATGATTATTTTTATTTAATCAATGTTTTAATGTGTTTGTTGCATTGAAGTATAGGCTAACTAACGGGAGGGAAGAGGGGCAATTTCACTCCCCAGGCCAGCTAGCTAAATATAAAAACCAGGCGCCCACACTAGCTTACATTTCGGTTTAGTATCCTTTTAGTACGTTTTCAGTTAAAGTGTCGTCTTTTTGCGTTCTTCGGAGTATTTTCCGTTGGTTTGGGGGTTTTAGTATAGCCATCTACACTGGGATTCACTATCATTTCTCAAGGTTTTTTCGGAGTGTTGACTATTAGGTCCCTTACTGAGACCAATTGGCCTCTTTCAGCTACATTTCTCCTCTAGCTCAAACCTCTAGTTACGCCACTGGTTGCACGAACATCTCAGTAAACAATCAATGCATTTTTTCTTTTTTCCGGTGCTTGATCCATACAGATTAGCATTTTCGTTTATTGCATTGATTCATGTCGTGTAGTGTCTGAAAATGTACTTAAATCAAACCATGCAAATGGGTTTTGTTCTCGTTCTGAAGATGTTTCAAGACAAATGTAATCGCGATTGTAATCGTGGTGAGACGTAACAATAAAAATATGTCTGGAGGGGCTAGAATTGTGCCCGCATGTCTGGAGTGGCTGGAATTGTGCACACAGATAAATGACGTTTTCCGCGTTCATGACAGTATTTTCAATGGTTCAATATTTGCCATCTAAATTTTGAGAAGAGATCGTGCTGTTCGCTCACTGGCTACGTACCTGGTAAATTGATTGAAATTGCTTTTAATTGTTTGTTTTAGGTAATATGCTTGACAATTAAATGGGTTTACAATGCTGTTTGTTGCCGTTTTTACAACTGCATCGTCAATTGTTTGCGAAGCCAGTATGAAACATAGGGATGACATTTCATTTTGCCTGGATAGCTTCAATCATATCAAAAAACAAAAATGATTATATGCATATTGATTCTTAAAAAATTGTGCAGTAAGTTTGAAAACACAACATAATTGAAAATCAGACTACATTATTAGTTTAGAAACACTGCTATTCTGACAATGGAAAAGATGATGATTAAACAAAAATTGAAAAACGTTTGAAATTTGTTTATCTTTTGCAACAAAAAATAGACTTTTTATACTTCAACCAGAACTGCTTGAACACTACTTACACCCATGCCATGTTTAATTTCATATCGGTTGTTTGCGTTCTTTGCAAACTTTAATGTTTCAAAACAAATTTTGAGTTGTTACTGTAGAAACGTCTGTCTGTTTTGTTTATTTCTTACTCAAACTGAAAAAATAAACAGCGTATCTACGCCGAACTTTGTGTCTTTAACAAAATCAGGCTTTTGGGACAAAAACCAAAAGTGTAAAGAGAAAACCGTTCTCTATGTCATTTGAAACTCTCAAATATGCAGCCTGCCAGTGAATGCGTTTTGTGTGGCACGCGATGCCTTTCGGGATTTTTCAAATAATTAACGTTCAAATTAGTAAACGGTTATTCGCAGGGTTGTCCATGGGACATATTTATCTGTCCCATTCCCATCCCATAGCATAGCAATTTATGCTTGTCCCATCCCATGGGATTCCCATTACATTATTATGAAATTAATATGGAATACAATTCAATTAAATTTATTAAATTTATGAAAGTTTAGGTTTAGTATCTACTAAATAGGACTACATGTGCAAAGAGACATGCAAAACGACAAAATTTATTGACTTTAAAATTCAGA
>JGI24022J15233_10008554_pt1 | contig 11442 bp, 7 predicted proteins | sample Ectturendosymbi2_FD_15233 | JGI IMG/M metagenome (IMG submission 15233)
GTTAAGCATTCACAATCAGGAAGCAATTGAGCATTGCAATGTTTACAGTTCATTCATCTAGGTTTAGGTGGGAACCTCACTTTGCACTGCTGCGCCAACAATCGTCCTATCCTCGCCGGCATACAACCTGCTGAGCTTCGTCGTATAGGAGCCACATTGTATCTAGCATGCCGTGCCATGGAGCCTGGACATCTGCTCCACTCAGCGCTCATTTGTCCATTGAGTGGGAATGCACGGCAACTAAAATCGAGACACCCATTTGTTTTGTATTCGCCGCCGTACAACAACTCATCAGTTCATCTGACGACAACAACAAGAGTGCGGCGCTCTGGGCGGATCAGCGATGGAATACGGAGTGGTTGGAAAACATACGAGACTCTGTGCTTTCATTCCCGACATTGGCACCCACGTCATGGAATGGCCTTGTCAAGAACAGCGTGGGCCCGGCCCGCTCCTGTTTACACCAATACAGTATGGCCCCCTCTGCGGCTTGTAAGTGTGGCACAGAAGAACAGACCGTTAACCACGTTGTCCTCCAATGTCCAATCCTGCTCTGATTTGCCTATCCCTAATAATATGTTATATAAGTTCACTGCAACTGTGATCTGGTAGCTTAAGAATTTTTTCTGAAGATTCCTAATTCATAATGAATCATTTGCACTGGTTCCACTGATATCAAAGTCCATGGATTAAGCATAACTATAAAACTGATTTTATTTGCATAAGATTTCAAGCTTGGTAGGAGCAAGAAAACCTACAAAAACGTTGGGTTTTTGCAATTCCTTTTACTAGGAAGGTGGAGCAAGAGTGCCGTCGCCAAAAATAAACAAGGCATGATTTCACTTATGCAACCTGCAGTAGATTTGGCGCGTGTAATGTGCTTTCAAAACCTGTGGCAAAACCATTAACAAAATGTAAAAGTTGCAAGCGCCATTTGCTCGTGCGAAATAGAATCAGCAAAGATCCATTCGCACCATCTGAAAAGGAAGCGGGATATAGTCACTGGTACAGTTGAGTGAGAACACGGGGTACAGGGTTGCGCCACTTTTTTGTGAGGCACGATTTTACCTTGCTTTAGGATGTGGCACCAAAAGTTACGGCCACATCCCTGGTGGAGGCATCAACGCTGTGAGAAATACCCAGTAGTGGGATCGTTCACCAGCGTCTGCTAAGCTTAAAGAAGACCAGAAGCCGTCTTGTTGTTCATGTAACAAAGCTTCAACGTGAGCTGGACATTCTGTTGTGTGACAATAAACACTACAAAGATACCTATGAAAAAAAAGTGCATTGGACATTATTTTTGCCAAAAGTATTGAGCACTGCGAAAAATATTACGTTGAAATTATTTTCACTGAAATGTTCAAGGTTACAAAAGTAGAAGCAAAAGCAATTAAGAGTGTTGAATTGCAAATAAGTAATACTGCTTATGACTCATAGGCGTAGCTAGGGGAGGCTTAGGGGCCCATGGGCCCCACAAATTTTCAGAACATATAGTCATTTTGTGCTTTGAGAGGCGTTGTCCCAAACAAAATAGTGTTATTCGCCTAAAATCAAACACTTTGTCCCCCCAAATTTTTTGGCCACTCCCAAATTTTGGGGCTGGCTACGCTACTGTTGTGACTGAATTATGAAAACTAAATTCATCGCTGTAGTGTTTAGATATTCAGCGCTCCGAAAGTGTTCCTTTAGTTAGTTCTATTGATATTCGAACGTCTTCAAACCGATCAAGTACACGTTGAAGACCCTGTTCAGCGGTTGCAAGCAGTAGAAATTCCTCCCCAATAACCAAACGGCTGATCCTGCAGCTTCCAACAGTGATACCCTCGTTGTTACGGCAAGTTTCCCTTTAATTTCAAATTACTCCGCTCTGTTCGCGGATTCAGTGTTGCCCTTGTTTCAGCCCTAAGCACACTGCGCTTGATTTGATTGCTATCCCTCATTCGCGTTGACCGCCTGTGGCGGCCAGTCAGTGACTGAGTGTCTTCGTATGGAAGCGTGTATACTTCGGTTTAACCGACGACGACGAAGTGATCTAGTTTTTGCCCATCACAGGTGTGGCCTGCTGTTTCTGGTTGACAACGAGGGTTGTACCACTGGATTGTGTGTAGCAGCTGGGGCGACGAGGGTCGCGCTGCTTCGTGTGAAAAATTTCGTGTGTTTTGAAAGTTGGACAGCAAAAGACGCTTTAAACAAAGTTCAGCTCCAATTAATGTTACTTGCTGTAACACTCGTTAACTCGGCCCTGACAATCTATCCAATCCATGTAAAATATGAAGAGTGGTGACGGAACACACCCTTGTCGGAGTCCAAGACCTACGGTGAACGGTTGTGATTCAACTCCATCGACACGGACACAAAGAGCAGAAATACAATTAATTGACAACCAGTAACACGCGGCCGTTAACACCGTACTCTCGCAGCACTTCTCAAAGTCCTTCCGAGAGACCCGGCCGTATGCTTTCTGGAGGTCGGCAAAACATGTGTAGACGTCTTTGGTGGCATACTCCGCATATTTCTCGAAAGTCTGTTGGAAAGTGAAAATTTGGTCTGTAATGCTACGTCCAGGACAAACCGCATTGGGTATCATCGAGCTTTGGTTCAATTATTTTGCGGCACCTAAGGCACTTGACCTATACTTTTCCAGGAAAGCTAAGGCGAGAGATGCCCAGATAGTGCATTATCTCGTGTCTCCTTTCTTGTGCATTGGGATGATCTCTTCAGTTTGGCAATCTTTTGGTGCCTTTCCAAAGCACCAGGCCGCGTGACACACACGAGTAACCCAAATAACCCCTCTGTTTAAGACCGTGAACATGACAGGTTGGATTTTTCACTACCAGCTTTTAGTTTTTTCAAGACTTCGGCTGTAATGATGGTGTCTTCTTCCTTGTCCAAATATACCTCTTTGTGTGACCGATGGTGTGAGGGTGACTGGATTCAAAAGATCTTTATCTGCAAAGAATGTTCTCCTCTGTGCTGGATAAGAAACCATTTTGTCTGTGATAGATCTAGCAATTTTACATTTTTTGCCGCGAAGACGCCAGGTGGTTTATCAGAAGCCTTTCTTGACTTACCAGTAATTGGATTCTAGTTCATGGTCGAAACGTTTCCAAGATTGCATTTTAAACTTTTTCACCATGAGGACTGCGTACGTTTGCGCCTCAGCGTACCGTGCATGAAAAAAGATTCGGCTTTTTTCTGAAACCATGCCTGGTAGGCTACTTTCTTTGTTTGAATAGCATCTTTCACCTCCTGGTTCAACCACGAAATAGCTTTTTGGCAATTATTCGCTACACCGAGTCGTTTCCGTCCGCATTTCGGAGCAGCAGATGACACCACAGCTGCCACTCCACCTCTGCGTCCGCTGTCCATTCCGGGAGCGCTCGGAGAAAGGTCGATACGCTGTCGGGAAATGTCTTTCCTACATTTTTGTCGCCAGGGCCTTCCACCTTTTTCGGTAAAGCCTCCTGGTCCTGCAATTTGTATAGGTCCTGTTGGCTTTTCAAAAGGTAGGCCTACGTTGCAGACCGCCAGGTGGCGATCGAACGACAGTTCTGCACCTCCTTGGCACAAACGTCCAGCATTGATTGGGGAAAATCAACTGAAAATATACAGAAAACAATGAGTGACCGTTGATGCATTCATAACTATTAATGGTTTTTACGTTTTTTAATACTACGTTCAAACCAAAACAGTGTTTAATTTCATTCACAAAAGAAACGTCGACGCTGTGAATTTCAGGCGGTTTTCGCCAAAAAAAACGGAATTGCGCAAAATAATCTTAAGAAGAACCTTGACTAAGATTCTCAACATGAAGTGATGGACATTATATTTTTCAAATTTTGGACTGTTCTTTGAAACATTTCCAGGAGAACGATTACCCGGTTGCCCAGACCCCATGATTACGGGCCTGGCTGATAGCACCTATTCCCAACTGTCGAGTAACCGGTGGTTGGCGACCGATTGCATCACTGAATGACAGTTGTGTTAACTATTTCGTTTGGGAGGGACATGGTTAAAGTTGAGAAAAACCCCGCACGGCTTTGTTTACTTCACACGCAAACCCGTACTGCGCATAAGGAAGTTGCACATTCATTGTAACCTCAAGTCCATCCTTGCAAAAAAATGTCAGGTTTTTGGACGAAGAGAAGCAATCCTTTGAAATGAGCAGTGTTCGGACTCATTACTCATTCTTTATTAGCCGAACGTGAGCTTCGTCGAAGAATTAAGAGGTGGAACCAGCAAACCATTCAAGGTGGAACCAGGAAACCAGTCAAGAAACGCTTCGTCAAAAGGTGTATGGCGTGAAACTTCAACCCTCCATTTTCTCGCATTACTGACTGTGCTTAACTGGGAAACTTTGGTCAAGACAGTTAAAAAGATTCTGTATTTTCAACAGTGGGCACTGAAGAACGAATATTTTCAAAGTTTTATTGCTGAAAAAGGAGCGATTCTCAACAATCGCTCCCTCGCTTCCGTTAATGACAATCCTAACGACCTCACTGTTCTTGCTCCAATATCCCTGTGTAATAGAACTATTGACTCGAGTTTGTTGCCAGATATTTTGTCAAGATCGATGGTTACAGGGGCTCGTGGCGTCCGTTCGGCTGCTTGCTAAATAATTTTGCAATCGCTTTATCAGACGATATTTAACGATTCTTCAGCTCCGTCAAAAGTAGCCCCAGCCAGCTCGCCATTTAGGTGTCGGAGGTCTGATCCCGATGGTTCATGAAAGATCCCGACGTGTTGTCTGCCAAAGGTTATGCAGTTGACACATTTTCGAACGATAGCAGCTTTGCTTGTACCGCTGCTTCATCGTACTTCAGAGATATACGCAAACTGTGCCTTAGAAGTATATCGGGCAAGTGGTCATGCGTTTATTCCACTTGAGTCTAATTAAAGAGCAATGTAATCTTGTGTAAGAGCTTTAATTTTTTAGTGAACTTTTTTTTCTTTATTTTGTCCTACTTTGCCTCATGTAAAATGGGCCATAATTATTTTGCTTTCATCCAGCTGTGTCGCGACAGTGAGACTTTGAACTTTCTGCAGGTAACTTTAACGAATGCGCAGTTATGGAAATGTAGCCGCGAGATGAAAAAAACACGGAACTTGACAGCGTCAAGTGGTATCGTGGCGTCGCCATTAAATTTGTCGAAATAGTGAGCTGGTCTCAAACCGTTCGTGGTAATGAGTTTTAGGCAACGAAGTTCGGACAATACAGTATAGAACTCGTGAAATGCTATGCAAATATCTTTTCGCTGTCTGGTTTGTTATCTAACTGGTTTAAAGTAAATAAATTCTCTGTAAAGTCAGTTTGTTCTGTGGCACAGGTACGTTACGATCACTTCCACACTGTAAGCATCGATTGCGGTAGAAGTTACCGCAAATTACTGTTCTTTTCGCTGAGAATAAAAATATTTGGCCACGAGCACCAATGCGACTGCCTTGATATGAGTTTTTTTGCGTTTTTGGCAATTATTCGTTTTTGTGCCATTGTGGGAGGTAGCTGGACAACCTCAGTGGCGTATTTGGCACGAGTACGATTTGTGATAAGTTTTTCTTCACGAGTATAAATTACAGCAATACAGACCTATGCGATGATAATAGTAGCAAGGAGTGTTAAACTAGCTGCGCATGAGACTTTACCGCAAGAGAAGAATAGGTAAAAGGTCTGTGGTGTTACAGAAGGTTACACCTAAATATCATTTTCTTTCAGTCAATTGTTTAAATCCGAACAGAAAACATTTTAGCTGTCGGGATTACACCAAAGAATGCCTAACTTTCTGAAAAAAGTGTTCCCTCACTTCTTTTCTAACTCTACGCCAGGCCTACACAACATATGGCCCGTGAAAGCTTTTGTTGTGGCCCGCGAGAGCTTTCTCAATTGCAGAAAAGTTTGAAAAACCCGACTTAGAATAATTAATTGTCGATTCAGAATATCTTTCAAACTAAGAAGAAATCTCTGCAGCGCAATGAAATAAACTTTTGCGGCCCACGGCAAATTTATGTTGATCAATATGACACTTCGAGTTTTCTGGGTTGTGCACGCCTGCTCTACACCATTGGATGTTTCGCAAAAATGCGTCAAAATTGGGCCTGCTCTTACAATTTTTAGCATATTTTTGGCACTGAACTTTCTTTCGGATGGAATACAGATATGGATGGATCGAGACCCAACCCAGCTACAAATACTTGTACGGGATTAGAGCCGTTGGTGGCACGAGCGCGTGATTGTCGTGTATCAATAAACAGTTCACTGCGCAGAAAGCACTTGACCAAAACGGCAGTTAAACGCCGTTTGCTATCAAAGATCAGCAAGCTCAGTTGTCAGTCATTAGCTTGCAAAGACAGCAGAACACACCCTTAGGCAGAGTGGTTGAAATGGCGTATACCAAAACACTCGCTGTTCTTTGTCTTGCAATGGCAATTTATTACGTTCTATATGGAGGAAAACAAAAGTACAGCAAAGGTATGGTTGAATTAAAAAATATGATTGTTGCTCTCAAAATCCTGCGAAAACATCGTTTCAAATTGATGCCATTTGAGCGAAAAAATGTTTTAGCTTCCTGGAAGAAAACAGCGTTTATGAGTTGTGCCAGTAGTGAGCTTTCAACATGCATTATTATTATTATCATATTTGTCTCCAGAATTTGTTTGTCATACTAAATCCCTTTACACTCAGCCTGAGAAACGTGTATTACGCTGACGTTTCACTTGACTGCTGGCCGAGTGCTGGGTGTTCAGCTGGTGTGATGAACCTGGGTTAATGAAAACAGATGTCAAGACCATATGTGCAGAAGTTCCCAACACAAACAAGTCTTCTATAGTAAACATGTCTCAGATGACTACTAACTAAGAGCGTTGAAAAATTGTTGCAACTAGTTGTAGTATCACAGATGGACTTACCCTACCTTTGAGGGCAGACGACTAAAATATTATCCAACACATTTAATCATCCTGCTGGTTGACTCGACAGGTGCATAATCCGAGGTTAGGGCAGAAAAAATAGGTGGTAAAGCTTTCTGCTGTCAACGCAGACGTCAGTTTGAGGAGAGTCTTAGCTCGACTGCTATTTCTGTCTGAGCACACAGCAGTTTTCCTTTTAAAATGTTTTTTGCGCGCAAGAAAGTTCGCGCTAGAGAGCGAAGCAATTAACTTTTGCAAAATAGAGCGCGAAATAAACTTTTGCTTGTTTACGAACTGCCACAAAATTTTTTTCAAATATTGCGAGAATTCTACAGTGACTCGACTCAAACATCTGGAATTGCATTGGGCTACTATTTCACAAGTTTCGTAGAAATGAAAGAAAAATTAACTTTGCCGGTTCACGAACATCTATAGTGTTTAGAGTACGGGAAATTACAGAAAAGCATTTTTTCACATGGCAACCATGCAAACCACGGTAACAGTGTGTAGAGATGCTAATGTTTGAAGCAGATTCAGCGTTTTTCTCCCGGGTTAGTACTCCCCAGATTTTGTTATTTCCCCTCAAACATTAAAGCGTGGCTACGTGCCTGTGCAACAACATACGTGCGTACGGATCGGAGCGGTAGCTCCATTATCAGTGTAAAAATTGTCGAAATCAGACGAACCATTAGTTTACATCAGGGGCAAAAAGTAATTTTTGAAGGCAAACGGAAAAAATCAGGGTAGTCGTTGTAGCTACAGCTGCGGAACTAATTTTGTAAATACTTTTAAATGATCTTTAAATAAAAGATGATGGGCGCTGACTTTCCTTGAGGCTGGTCATCAAAATGGACTACCTTTTCTCTTTGCTTTTCGATTATTTATGAAAGCGTCCATAAATTTTCCACGGAAAGTTTAAATAACATCTGGTGCAAGAAATCGTCATTTGTGGTATATATTGCGTCAATTACATTAATCGTAGTACCATGTTATAGCAGCAGCCTTTATCATTAGAATTCGATTTACAACCAGTAAAATTCGGCTCACACTTGTCTCCATTACTGTAACCGAAATGTTCGTTAATGCCGTGACCCATTAAATAAAAGTGGGTGAACTGACATACTCCCACAGTGCAAGTTAATTAACTTTAGCCAAGCGATTACTCATCCTCTCAATCGAAAATTTGGGTGATGGACCCACGGCCATTACTAGTGAACCACGTTCGCTCTCCATTAACATAACGAGGTCCATTGATGGCAAGAAAGTGGGCCAACACGCGTATCTACTCTTAGAAATACTGGCATTTTATAAAGAGTCACCAACTGAACAATACTGTACTGGAATCAATTCTTGTTTGTTGTTTTCTTCAGACGACGTGAAAGGGCTGAACGTTGTGGTTACGGGAGCAAGTTCGGGGCTTGGTGAGGAAATCGCTTACCAGTTCGCTTCTATGGGAGCAAAACTGTTTGTCACAGCTCGAACTGAGACCAAGCTGCAAAAAGTAAGAAGGTTGTACGTGGTCAGTATAAAATCAGCTTACTTTCTTGGAACTGTTGATGAATGCGTCTTTTTATACATACTGCATCAACTTCGACGAAAAGCACCTGGCAAGGGAGTGTATGTTTTTCATGAAATAACACGGTTTTTGTGATGACAAATGTTTGGTAACTTTCAACCTTTGTCAGGATGAAGCGCAGAACAAATTTATAAAGTTCTGGCAGGAATCTGTGTTGTCTTTCTAAGTAAAATTTTGCGATGTATTTCTCAAAGTATACCAAATTTTGGGGCAAATTGCTTTTCATGACGGATGGGTTTTCACCAGGAACCCTTACTTAGTTTTTGCAGCAGGTCCACTTGTTTGTAACAACACTGGTAAAACCCGTTCTTAAGTATAAATGGAATAACACGCTGCACAACTCTGATGCTCAGTTCAACCTCTGAAAAATGATTTTCGGTCTATGTTATGATCTATTCGAAAAATCGACGCCAAAAAGAAATTGCAAATTTGATAGTGTTTGTACAAAATCTATGGAGATGGCCCAATTTTCTGGCTCCGTTCATTTTTCCTTCTTGCCGCCATTTGCACATTCTTGATGCAGTTTAGGAAATACACCAAACGTTTTGTGTCGCCTTAGCTGGCAAAGCGCGGTATCAATTAGTAATTTTTGTGCAATAATGTGTGCACACCCAACAAAAATGAAACTTGAAATCGCACAATTAGGTTTGTGAAACTACATGAGTTGAATCGAGTCGTCAGCAACCTATTTTGATGCAAAAATATACGAAATGTGCACTTGTATGTGTCAGTGTTTCAGCAACAACCGTGATTTCACAAATATCTACAAATGGAACCTGGAAAGTTTGGTAAAGGAAATAGTACAAGTGCAACTAGTCTACCTCTTCCGAAAACGCCCGTCCAAATTGGAAAGTGTTTGTCAATGACGATTGTAGAAAATTTTAATTCAATTCGTCTGCAACATGGGAATTTGTTAAGCAAGAGGTAACAGAAATTTGATGGTGCTCTTGTGCCAGCCCAAAGAGATAACATACAGTATTGCGGAATATACCGCGCAGCGTGAATAGTGGCATGAAACGGGAACACAATGCAAGTAGAACAACTGTGCTTCTAAAACCATCGTTTGAAAATGAGCATCGCAAAGATCTTTGTGTGACCCGTTGATGCACGCAAGCCGCTAGCACGCAGTAACTGCCCTTATCCACGAATCTGTGAATGCCGCAGCTGCAAGTCGGTTCATATGCCGAACTAAAAGAAAGTTTGATGTGGAGACAAAACGCTTCAATCTTTTACTGACGAAAATCAAGCCAGGCTGTGTTGACATAATCGCACAGCCAGTAAAATCTTTGCAAACTGTGTTGGGTGCATTAGCGCTTGATGTATACGTGCTATTGCGGTTTAGAGCAGAGTAGGGCAGGGGCGGGGAACTTGCGGGACGGGGAACAAATGCGTCCCGCGTGAACATTTCATATGGCCCACATCAGAACTTTTGTTACCCAATTTAGAGTACAAAATCGCGTCAATAGGAAGCTGATAAGCAGTTCAATGATAAGCATGCTCAATGACAAGCAGTTACGTGGATAGTATGTCAAGAGAGCCTCTATCCCTCATAGTTAGATAAAGGTAGATTTTTTTGGATAAAATCAATTGTTTTTTGCGGCCCGCAAGCGATAATCCATCCTTAATGCGGCCCGTGATAGCAACTAGGTTCCCCACCCCTGGAGTAGGGCGTGCTGCAATTTGTAAATCTGATCATGCAGAGTCATAACCTCAAAGTGTAGTGATTAAAGCAAAATAGTTTGAAACATTCGACTTTTCCGTGCTGCAGTTTTGGCTGAATGTATTTGCATATTTGTTTCACACATCGCAAAGACATGGTAGTGCATTTCGTATCGCAACACGTTCAGATCTAACAACGCTGAGATGTTTTTGGAGTGCAAGCACTTTAACGGGCTTTTGTGGTGTGGGGACAGGGATACTACCAGCAAAGGACTGTAAAAGTAATCACCCATTTCTAGCAGGGACACCGATTGAAATTGAGGGACTGGCAGTGGCAACCCTGGCCCCTCCATTGGTGACGGACACGTTGAAGTGTCTTCTTCAAAGATAGATGCTCTTCACAGCTTAGTTTGCAAGTTGGGCTCTTATCCCGAGAAGAACATGATTAACACTTATTCATGCTTCTTATGTCAACAAAATAACAACGAAATATACAAATATGAAAGATTTTTTACTTATACTCAAACCGAAAATTTACCAAAGTTGCGGTAATACACGTCGATTCTATAATTTTAGCAAGAAACAAAACATGCAACATGCCAGGTGCAATGACAAACAAGTGTATTGAAATTTCGAAGAAAGCATTGAACGCTCGTTCTATGATTTAGAACGAATGATCCACTTGCAATGCTTCAGTCAAGACGACGTGACAATGGCATACAAACGATTGCGGTGTGGCAATCACAAATCAAACACGTACTGACGAGAAAAAGTTTTAAAAAGACAAAGCTATGGTTAATCTTGCCTCATCACCATTTGAAGAGTGGAGTGCTTAGAAAGTATGCCTGGGGCGATTTACGTAATCTCGTTTCCTAAGCTTTTGAGACTATAAAAACTTTGGGACCAGCATTAAAGTATCCGAAACGTGAGATATGTCTAGTTTGTTTGCTTGCATGAGGAAGCTAACATTTTGCCCCAACGTGATCTATTCGCATTAGGCTTTCCATCTCACATAGAGAAGCTGAATAATGAATGCACTACAATCATGCGGCGCTCACTGCGTTCGAAGTCGGGGGACTCTGTGGAGTTTTGCTGAGCGATCACCGCAAACGCTAGATCGCTTAATATATATTAATTGGTGAAGACTGTAACACCCACACCGCTTATACTCCCACTTGTAAGCGCATAAAAATCGAAATGATGTCATCATCATGGCCCATCCCGTCGTTGTCGACGATGAGCTCGGCGCTTCTCCATTTTTTCTACGTAGCTTGTGGCTGACAATGAATAACCAAAACTCAGAG
>JGI24022J15233_10008556_pt1 | contig 11442 bp, 10 predicted proteins | sample Ectturendosymbi2_FD_15233 | JGI IMG/M metagenome (IMG submission 15233)
CAGTAGTACTCTAAGTTGACTGCTTCTTTCGGTTATATTCAGATATACAACAAAAACACCAATACACTTGGGCGTGAAGTCAGAAACACGTAACGTAACGAACATATTTTATTGAACCTGCGCTCAAGTCAGTTTTCTAGTCATTTTGTTATTTCAGATCAGGGATCGATATAATGTGTTGAAGAGAGTCGCTTCAACTGCCTCAATTTGATTTTTCCACGTTAGCAGTGAGTTGCCTTGATGCTCAGCATAAAAGAATCTGAATCATCGCCTAAATTGTCTTTCCAGTTATGAAAGACCTTTTGCTGACGTGTGCACGCGTACACTTATTGGTGTTTACGACGTAAAGTAATAGAAATTGAACATTTTGTGATTAATGGTTAGAAGCAAGAACACAAACAACTATTTTAGGAAAGGCCTGTCGTTGCAACAAACTTGCTGACCCTTGTTGTAAACTAATGAGCCTAATTGGAAGTGTAATATTTTTGCAAGGCGTGTGTTGCTACAACCTACATCACGCGCTTGAGCAGCTGCTAACTCATAAACAACTGCGGCAACTCGCTTAGACAAACCCTTTTATCGATGACGTTAAACGTACTTTGCCGAACTCAGTTTACCGACAAACAACAAAACTTGCTTAGTTATTTTCAAGCGCCTCTGCTTGAACGCGAAATTGTCTGACAAGAGCTGCAGGCCTCGCTCTTAGTTGTTTTCAACCTGTTGCACGTCGCCGCCGCGGAATGTTACTTTCCAAGAAATCTTTGATTTGTGCCTCGGCTGCTTTTGATAGCAGCGACTGTCACGTCCATAATCAAACGATATTGCGCTTCTCAGAATTCCTCCGCGGCTTCATCACGATGACGTTTTCTCCCAACCGCAAAGTTTCTTCGCTGATCTTGTTCTGTCACTAAAATGTCACAGTTTTTGGCACCAGTGCCGCTCGGCCCGTGATAGGTTCGTTGGAGGACCTTATGGTGTTGTCGGTGGAGGCAGCGAAACAAGTCGCGGTTTTCATTGTTGTGAGATTCCTGCAAGACGTTGTCTCACTTGTTTACACTAACACAGACTGTACAGCGCTAATCGAAATTCATGCAGAAATTTTGATTTTTAATTTCTTAAGATGAAAACGAAAAACGATCCGTAAATTTCTTGTATCTCACCAGATTTTTCATGTGATGAAATATCCGATACCTTTGGCACATTTTGGAAACTGTCGCTTTTTCATGATTTTGTATACTGTTGACGTAGGGGCGATTTTTTCGAAAGCTTAAACGTCTGTTAAAGAAGCAAGGAATCAATCACAAAATTTTAACAGGAAATCGATTTCACGTAACACTACGCATCGTCAGTCCTATCATCTGCAAGTACTTTCTCTGAACTTGTGTTGGCCTTTCTACGTTTCACACCTGTTAGCATTGCTTGCAGCTAGGCTTTAGAGGAATCAGCCGACTAAACAGACGTCAATAAAAAGATCTATAGAAAATGCAGAGCTTTTTATTGACGTCGGTTATAGGTTTTGAATTGTGATGTGCTTATGTCATCAAGCTTGTTGTCACACACTAGTGTCTGCCTGGTGGTTTGCATCATCAGGTAAGTCGCTGGTCGTGCGCACCTGTGTCAAGCTGTCAGGAGCCAGTTCTTAAACCCTGATGCAGGAACAAAAGTTTTGACGATCGCAAATGTTTTTGTGAAGCCGTTGCTGTGCTGCGAGCTCAGGGCCGTGCGGTAACGGAAGTGATCGCGTAAACTTTCAGTAAAATTCACAAGCCAGGGTTCATTTCAATGCATTGCGACTCAGTTTACGTTGTTGGTTTTGTTCTGAATTTCAACGGAGTTCGTTGATGGGCGACCTCTGAAACATTACGCTCACCCATTCCCTTCCTTTCATTGACCCGCTTCATTCGAATTGCTGTTATCCACTGCTCATCTGCCAGCGTGCACGTCCCCGCTCTTGTTTATTTGTTCTTGCGTCCGCCTTCCGCTTACTCGTGAAAAAGTGCGCCACACGGCTGTGCGCTTGCGCTGTGTCGATTGGCTCGGTGCACGCGTGCGATTTCACCGACATTTCGTTAAACGCTGTCATTTCGCTTGCGCACAGCACGACGCTGACCCCTCGACGCGACGGAGCAGCGGACGCCGTCGAAGCAAACGCAGATCGCCGCAGACGTTGCTATACGAAGAACAATACGCGCCTTTGCTCGCGCGAAAGCGAGGCCGTCGAGTTGCGACACGGACGCCGACTCCGGTGTGCGACTTACCGAGGGAGAAAAGTGACCTGGGAACGTCGAATCCCAATTCGCCCGGATCAGACGCTGGACCAGCAGCGAATGAAGGCAAAGGTGTTCCGCCTTCGGTTTCAGCGGCGCAAACAGCGAAGTCAGCAGCTGCTCGGTCACCTCAGTCGGACTACGCAGCAAACAAGCGCAAAGGCAGAGCGAGGAAGCGCGCGGCAGGCCGGCCTTGCCCGCCGTCGGCCCTCAACATTGCAATACAGAACAGTTTACTGGAAAGCAACAAGCCTGCCGGAGGTTACCGCAGCAGCAAGGGCCGCAAAGTGTCCAAGCCCAATCGCTCGGCATCGTCGTCGAGGAGCTCGAGTCCCGCTGCTGAGGTTTTGTCAAACAAAGCGCCGTCGCCGACTGGTTCGTCGGCGTCTTCAGCGGCCAGTAACGACGCGTATGCTTCGTCGCATTCACCTTCGACGTCTCCAGCCGAGTTTGGATTTTTACCTTCGTCTTTTGAAAGTAGGAGTACGTCAACAAACGAGAGTTCTTTACGTGGACTTATGGACGGCGTGATGCCGGAAAGTGAAGCGGTTTTTCTGAAGAATCTCTACGATTTTATGAGCAATCGCAACACGCCAATAGGACGGATACCGTCGTTGGGATTTAAAAAATGTAAGTACCGCTTTTGTGAAATGCCGTTACATTAACGTTTGACGTAACTGCCGAGCGAACTTGTGAAAGAGGCTGTAACAAAAAGTTTTCTGCCGACGTATTTTAAAGCTATGAGCGAGCACAGTGCTGCTGGGTTGATTAGTTCACATTAGTGAGACGAGTCAAAGTTCTGCATGACGTAGCCACTTACTTTGTTGCTTGGTTTTCTTAATTTTGTACCATCAATCCCTTGCGTGAGTAAATGAGGTGTCACTTCTGTGTTCGTTGTACTTTAAACTTCTGAGCGGTGCGTTCTAATTTGCAGTACACGCTGTCACTGTGTGTTTGCTGCAAAATGCCGTGATAAGTAAATCATCATTTTACTTACTGCTAGCTTTGACGGAACCAATGTTGAATATATTAAATAAGTCGTCGCATCCGTTACTCTGCGGTTATATGTAAAAATATTTTTCGCAAAGAAATTAATCCTATGGTTGAACATTCTCTGTGCATTGCATAGTCATGCGCTGAGGTGCATAGTTCGATCCTCTTTCGAGGGTGGTTCGCTGAATTGTTGTTTGCAGAAATGTCAACGTCAGTCTCGTAAATTTAAGGCATCGACCAGCCCCAACTGTTGGAAATAAAGAGACGCGGCGTAACAAACCTTTTACAGTTTTTTTTTTCACGGTGAAGTATACAAGTCGGCAGCAGCACAAGGCGAACAAACAGACCCTTAAGGATGATACGAAACAAAGTAAAGAGCAGACGCTAAACCATATTGATTAACAATAACGTTGTTTCAGAGTTTCCCTATGTTGCCCTCAAAGGTGTTTTGCTGTAAAACTTATGTTGTTTTTCACGATCTCTTGAATGCAAATGTGCTAAATTGCATTAATAAAAGCTTTGCAGTTCGAATTGCTGAACTTCGTTTTGTCATGCTACTTTCGAAGTTGAGAACAACTCGGGCTTTGTTCAGTTTTTTTAACTTTTGGCAGCATTATGGCCCGCCCAGTGCGTCGTAAGCATAGACCAGGGTTCCTCAACCGGGGCGATCGGCCCCCTTGGGGTTCACAGAATGGTTCTCCTGGGATCACGAGCAGAGGCCTTTATTAACTAACTCTTCCGTGATAATGCAAAACCCAAAACAAAGATGTATTTTTATTGATTAGCAGGGGGCCACAAGTGTTGAGAGTCTTTGGAAGGAGGCCACAAATCATGAAAGTTTGAGAACCACTGGCATAGATCTATGAAGTTTTTTGATGGGATAACTTTTGCAACTTGCTATTAGAAGAAAAACAACTAGTTAGTGTTACAGATCCTCGTAATCCTTAATGGCGATTAACATTAGAAAAACTAAACTTCAGTGGGTGGTTCGAAACTTAACCCCAGTGCAAATCAAGTCTCTGACGAGATCCTGGCGATTTAATGAACCTATACGTAAAAATAAACGCATTCACTTTCAACGTTCTTATTTCGTCAGCATTTTTGTTTCACTTAACTGTGCTGCTGATGTGCAAACGATATACAGTAGTAGTTGAGGTAAAATAACAAGCGATATACAGTAGTAGTTGAGGTAAAATAACAAACGATATACAGTAGTAGTTGGGGTAAAATTCATTGACAGTTGGTCACTGGTCTACAGTCCTCTCGTTTACCAAATGAACTTGCTCGACAAGTCGATCAAGAATATTCTCCAATTTTATTATCAGTCTTAGAAATAAAGGTTTAAACACTGAGATTGAACAGGCGTTGCAGTTATAATCTCAATCATTAGATATTGAGAATACCTTGGAATTCAACGAAAACATGTTGAGTGTTGAGCGAAAACTAAGCCTGTTCTTTAAATTTTAGCCTTGCGGTTGAGTGGTAATTGACCAAAAAGTTTTGGGCTGCATTTTCGCTTACAAGCATGCTTAATGATGTAATATCACAATTGGCAGGTTTCGTTTGGACATAAAAAAATCATTGTTAAAAATGGCAGAGCTTGAAGAGATTGTTCTATGGAAAACCTCACCTTGGTGTTGTTCACAAGTAGCTTCCTCGGGTAACAGTCTTATTAAATGAGCGACACATACCGGATGTAATTCATCACTGAAGTTTAGTGATGGTGGGCGTTTCTCCGCATTAAGTACATGTTCAATAACCAATTGTTCAATAGTCCTACTGCCTGTGGGTTTGTCAAAGAAATTGAAACGTTACACGCTTGGATGTGTGCCAGAGCGTAATTTTTAGATATTCTAGCCTTTACTCTCATTCGTATATGTATATGTGAGTCTTAACATGCGTGTAGCGTAACAAAAACAACCTCACATAGCCGATACGTAGAGATCAAGTTGTATGGCTATACGGATGAATGAGTAAATTTGGAAAATCGACAATAGTCTAAACTATACAGTAGAAATGTAGTCTCTGTGGTATCCGGAATTCCTGCCCTATTACAAGCTTCAGACGGCTGTGTCCATATCGCCTGGCATGTATATGTACCTGCGTAATGGTTATCTCTTATCAACACAAGATTTCTCCACGCTAGATTAAAAGGTTCCGCAATGTTGCCATCACGAAAGCTGACTTGTCCAGTTTCCATGTATTTATTTCGACGGCGACACTGTTTGCAGAAGTTTAAAACAATAATAATGAACCATATGAATTTTAGCTTTGGTCGTTGATTTTAGGCATGTTGCAAACTGCGTCGTTTTTTCGCATCCGACAGTTGATTTTTTATAAATTTATTAAACGCATCACATTGAAGACTGCTGCTCGTTTCTATTAAAGATTGATACCGGCTGCTACTGCGTAGTGGATCATCCAGCAATGCTCTGTGGCGTATTGCGCTGGTTCTAAAAGTGTAAACAAGCGCAGTTACACCTTAAAAAACTGGTATTGACACTTCGTATCAAATCCGACTCGGACAGTATTTTGCTTGCCACCGCCTACAGCTCTAAGCAACTACTGTAATGCCGAATTGCAACTGAAGCTGTGTTCACAAGCGCAGAATGTTGCTGGAATTCGTGTTTTTCTCAAACAGCGCTTGCCAGTTACAATGGTCTCGCGTTCCTACGGCCGTGTCGGGTTTCACGAATAGTCCATGCGCTGTCGCTTGAAATCGACGTACAGTGGCGGAACCACTGCTTTGTGGCACTCAGCGATCAGCTGTTATTCAGTGTATTCTAACGAAAACCGTGAAAGGAGTTTTGACGGCGAATCGCCGTTATTCCTTTCAACAACATGCGGTATTGTATGTCCGTCAATTTAACGCGCAGGCACGGCCAACTTTTTCTAGGAACTTGTGCTATTGTGGCACCGAAAACTGTTGGACTTTCGGCTTGCACGTCCAAGCCATTTTGCAGTTCAAATTTTTGTCGTAAATTTTTTTCCTAATGTGCGCTGGTCTAGGTGGTCCCGTGATGATTTTGCAGCAGGCAGTGTTTTTTGCAACCTGCCTCTTGTTTCCAAAAACAGCTAAAACTTTTTCGAATAGCTTGAACTTTAATGGCGCTCGTCCGATGAATCGCATTTCAATTTTTGCGCTGTCGAAACGTCAGATCTACCAGCAGTCTCTCGGCGAGATTTCAGCTCAGCTGCCATTTTTCTTATCGAATTTTATTGAGTGTAGATCTTATCTTATTTGTGTGAACTGCAAACCGCTATCTCGCGCTGATAGCAACTCGATGACGCGATGTCATTTGTTTGCAGTGGATCTTTGGGATTTTTTCAAGCTTTCACAAGAATACGGTGGCTACGATATGGTGAGCGATACTTCATTGTGTTGTAATTTTGTTTATTTGTTTTCAGTTTTGACCATTTACTCTTAACTTTTAATTAGCACATGTTTTACACTGAGTGTTTGCACTGTAGGTCCAATTCTGTTGGTTACGCTTATCTAGAGCAGTGTTTTCCAAACAATTGGCCACGGCACACTGGTGGTTCGCCAGGTTCTTTCAAGAGGGCAACGAAGTAATTCAAAATATTACCATTTTCCGGTATTTAACTGATACATTTCTTTAAAATTAACTGGTTTTCTATTGATGAGAATGGGAAATCTTATATGTAGGAAGCAAGCTCAAATTTCCCATAAACAGTAAATTACGTGTGTTTATATTTTGTTTTCTTTCTCATATTACAATTTTATCGTTGTTGTTACACCGCAATATCTCGTAGTGGGCTCCGCAAAAACTCGTGAGTAGAAGTGGATCGTAGCTTGAAAAAGTTGGGAAGCACTGATCTAGAACATTGTCAACGCCTTACACAAACAAAATTTACACTTTTCACACGTGTCAAAGTACTGATGTACGTGTTGATTGTTTTCTTGTTCTGTGTCTACGATGCAATTCTGCTTGAAGGTACTGCGAGTATACCGTATGTAATTGTGCAAGTCGTGCTTGTTCGCCGAAAATTATCGCTCCATACTCTCTTTTTTGACGCAACAGCGATCGCTTATCTGGACCGCGCGTCACATCTATTAAGCAATTTGGGCTGCTGATTCGTTTTAAGTCCGCTGATTGATTATCTTGAAGATATCTCTTCAGTTGAACACATTAAATTCTATCATCTTCGACAGTTCGATTTGGCAGTAGTGCAAACTTCATTCGCCTGGTGTTTCCCGTTGCCGCAGTTTTCTCAGAGTCTAAACGCTTCGAAACACGCGGTTCACTATAATCGGAATCGTTGCGGCGTGCAGGTCTGATGCCTATCATGAGATAACCTTTTTGTGAACGCACTTCACCCGAATAAACTATTCTGAGCGGTTTTGTCCCGCGATGTAAATCGGTGGAACACATACGTCCGGAATTTCTAAATAATATCTACTGCGTGTATCTTGATTGGCGATGGCATAACTTCATTGTTTATTGCGGTTGCCAGGGGCGACGCAACAGGGACCGCTCAGTGGGCTTGATTTTTCATGGTCAGCCATAGGCGACCGCCATCGCTCGATCTTTTCCATAGTGTATTGCGGCTTACATTAATATTTACCGCGCAGGTAACTGCAAAGAGGCTATGGAAGCATGTGTACGATCGGATGGGAGGCAACCCGTCCTGTACAAGCGCAGCTACCTGCACCAGAAAGCACTTTGAGAAGTAAGTCCCTGCTTGCTTGTTACTTGGAACGCCGCTTTTCGCCCTCATGTTTGAGCGGTGCTTTGCGTAACGTGAGCAGTTGACACGTATGCCCGGTGTTGTCTGCATTCTTATCAGCAGGTGCGTGACGAAAATGTCGATTTTGATTTGCAAATGCCAACGTTGAGGTAGCGCGACTGCCATTGGTTAATTCTGTCTCGCAGCGTACAAGCTTTCTGTACGACGGCACTTGTCTGGGAACGAGGATGTAAACCAATGTGTGTGACGCGACAGGCGTCATGAAACAGGAATTAGCAGCGAGACCGCTTTTCAAGAAAAACTTCCTTATTATTGCACTCCGTAGCCCTCGAGCCCAACTGGCCTGTCTACATTCTGCTTGCCGCAGCTGAAAACTAGTGATTACGCATGTCGCAAATAATGCCTGCGATATTTATGAATGCGTTCAATGCTTCGTGGTCGTTTACTTGTTATGGCATGTACCGAATAACTTGCGTCTGCCGCTACCACCAGTACTGCATGATCGAACGGACTTTGCACTCGGGACCAATCGTTTGGACTGTGTTTGGAACATTTACGTACGTGTGAGATTACGGGCCTATCTTCTGCTTGCAAATGTCGTATCGCGGAGAAACGTGTGCATCCGAATACTTCACGGAATTGATATCGGCTCTTCATGTTTGTATCAGCGCGCTGTCGAGAACTGGTCAGTTTTGACGCGTGATTAGTGCTTTTTGAAAGAGGCAACTCATATTGCGTTAATCCTAAATCCTAAAAAAGATATACATCGGACCTGTGTGGTAGGTCCGGTTCGGTATAGCTTATGGGCGTTTAGCGTGCAATGTGCAGCTGCGGTCATAAAAGAAAAACCGCAGAACTTTTACAAAGAACATTTGCGAAACAACTTGTCCAAACCAGTGATTTCAGAAAGAGTTACGTTGGCATTTTCAACCATGACCATGCCCATTGACCCTTCCAGCGAAACTCGATGGTTTTATGAATGAAAAAACACTAAATTTGATTTTGACGTTGAAGAGAGCTGTCATGTATGGTTGTAGTCAGGTAAAATGCTTGTAAATCCAACCAAGCAAATTGTTGCAGATTACTTTTGCCATTCGAGATGCATCTACGACAGCAGTTGCGAAACAAGGAGACAACGCAGAGCGAAACAAAACAAAACGGAACCGACAATTTTGTAAATGGAAATACCGCGCCAGATGTGAGTCGTGTCTGTGAAATACAATACGAAAGTTAGAGTTCAGAAACATTTTTGTTTGCGTTTCCACATCTTAGCCATAAGATCGGGGAGTGTTTTGCTAAAGAATCGAATAGGAGTTTGTGTGCAATTTTTAAAAAGGGGCCCAGAGCTACCGCGATTTCAGTTGAGCTGATGTGAAGTGGGAGCATTTGAAGCATGTATTCTCACTCTGGCAGCATCACTGCTCGAGTGTGGAATATTCAGGTTGTTTCAATGTCCTCCTATCATTGTCGACGCGCAGTCGTTACGCAATTCTTGTCCGGCTCAAAATAACCGTTGCCATTTCTGGTTAAAGCGCTGCGATCTGCAAGAAATTTTCTGTTCGTGTCAATGTTTACTTTGCTTACCTTGCACAGCGTAGCACCCCTTCTTGTTTAAACAGCTCCGGTGGATGTTATGCTGAACTAAGGGCTGATTAGGCTAAGGACCAAATGTTCATAGAAACCTAAGCTTTAGACGTCCGCAGCGATCATGCCAATCACATTACAATTTTAATTAATACTTATGTTAATTTCGTCGCCTAGAACTCGTTGGAAACGAAGCCTATACAACGAGCTTTCAATGGAGACGCCTATTTTTACAACGGTGCCAAAGAGAAGATTGCTCCGGTAAAACTGGAAACTCGCACGACTGTCCACGCACCGAAGCTCAAACAAAGTTTTCCCGAAGATGCCAACAAGCCACGTTCGACAGAGGACAAAGCAGCCAACTGCCCTTCGAAGACTCACGCAAAACTTACCACAACCCAGCCTTCACCCTTGGTCAACTTTGAAGCCCATGCCTTCAACGTTATTCGTGACGAGTTACTGACGTCACGAGAACCGGTTCGCAAGCGTTCTGTATCGCCGGAAGATCTTTCGACCAAGTGCTCTGACGCGAAACGCGAAGCTAAGACACCGGTGTGTAATTTCGACATCGTGAGACTGCCATCAAGCGAAGTGACGTCATCAACCTTGTTCACCTCGTCAGCGGCCCCTTCATACAGCCGAGCATCGGTTATTGTGGGCGCTACCCGAGGAAGCCAGAGCCGCGCTGGCCATTGCAACGCGCCAACAACACGCCCTGCGTTAATTCCAACAAGGAATTACTGCCCGCGAATGTCGGCACCTCCTCCGCCGTTCGTTCCCACGAAACCTAAACCTTCCAGCTTCGTCGCACAACAAGGCCCTGCTCGCTTGCGGGGCGTTACGTCAGCGACAGTGATGACGGAAGCCGAGCGATCCCGTCTGTCTTCTTCCGCATCACCAAACAGTCATTTGCGACATGTCGAGAGAGCAGATGACCATGCAAGACACGTACAGGTAACCAATCGCCTGCGGTGATAATTATGTACAGAATTATAATGATACCTGGTGGAGAGTTTGGACGTAAGTGTTCGAGCATGATAAGGTTTTATGTCTTTGATCTTTGTCAAATGCAAATCAAGCTTTTTAATACTGCAGTTGCGCTGTATTTCAACTTAGAGCCGGCTTGGAGCAGAGAGTCTCTTAAATTTTGTAATACTGAGTTTGGCAATAATTTTTTTAATATAAACTATGAAATCTGTAATAAGCACCAGCTTATTAGCAGAGCCTGTTGCAAAGCTAATCTGACAATCCTTCACTTCTCCTTTATTGACGAGTTGATATTGTAAATTGATGCGATGTTTGATGTATTAAATAATGCAGGCAACGCAGGTGTAAAACTGACGAGTGAATGAGTTTAGTTTTGTGGCTCTTTTCATAAGCATAGCTTAGTTTCCTGACTGCGATGGCATTTTACCGGAATGAAGTAAAACCTCAAGTGTTTAGATTCCGTATGCAACGTTGGATCCATTGTGGGCTCTTGCAGAGGACAAAACGGGGAGGCGCCCACTCCGATTCAAAATTTTATTGTCTTCAAAACAAACGTGTCATTTTGTTCGAATCTGATCAGTTTTGCGGACAATATCTCCAAAATGTCGGCTTTTCAACTTTTAGACTATTACGCAAACATGATATTACAAAGAAAGAAATTTGTTTCTAGTTTTGAGTTCACTTAATCTTTTTGCGCCTCCATGGGAAGATTTAGTTGCAGCCGCCTATGGTTACCACCCACGTTAATGCTTTGGTTCGGACGCGCAACTGGTGCTTTTATCCTGATCATAATACCATATTTTGTTTGCTTTTGACAGAAACGCTTGTGCGACGACGGCAAGATGCTTCGCTTCCCTTCCGCTTCACAGTCGAGCCCCAAACGCTCACGTTGCGAAGAGAT
>JGI24022J15233_10008557_pt1 | contig 11442 bp, 7 predicted proteins | sample Ectturendosymbi2_FD_15233 | JGI IMG/M metagenome (IMG submission 15233)
AGCACTCTATCGTAGAAACACGGCAGCACTAGATAAATTAGGCTCTGGCCAGTGATGCTGAAAGTATGTCAGCCTCGTAAACATGTATCCTGTTGTGAATACTTTCCAGCTGAAATTCCAATTAAGCTAAACCGACATTTATATCATTGTAGTTCCATAGCCTATTACATTAATTATTTTGTATTCGTTATGGTTCAAGGTCATGATTCCAGCACAAAGCAGCCTTAAAGTTGACATTTGGCGGGATCTTACCAACAGGCCTAACAAGTGATAGTGATGTGCATAAAAGTACAAGGTAACTTTCTAACATAGTGCAATTTGCGGTTCACTTCAAACAAAAGATTGCATCCTAAAGAAAATAATGCTCTTGCATTTCCTGCAATGGAAACTGGACGCAACAAATTGTATTCAATTTTTAAATGAAACGGTTGTGTTATTCACGATGGAGCCTGTTTGCAACTGCGAAATGATTCCTAACCACATGACTTGTTCTCTGAAAAATCCCGGANGCAGTCCTGGTACGCTATGCAGCAATCATACCCAGACCAACTATGCTCCNTATTTGTTGTCTGCTTACATTTGTTTCAACCTACCACTGTGAGCATAGGAGTGGGTATAAGAGGAGGTGNACGAAAAGCAGTCATCTCGGGTCCCCTATTTTTAGGAGATTCTGCGGGTACCATTTGAGAGTTTCGNACTTGGCTTTTGCCTGGCTTTTTCCAGTCATCGACCGAATTTAGTTTGAAACGACCAAACAAATTAAGTCAATTCGGTCATAATGTCCAAAATAGTAGGGTAGTGAATACTGTTTCAGCAAGTTTTGATACTATTGCAAGAAAAACGACCGAAAGGTCTCAGCGAAAAAACAGGTTTTTGCACGGTTCTGTTGAAAAACTTATAAACTACTTTAGAGTCACATTTTAATAAGATCTGAAACAAGCCATATGCTTTTCAAAATAAAGCAACAATTATTTGCAAATGTGCCAAACGGGGCTCCTCAACTGTATTGGGGCACTTTTATAAGAGTTTGCCTCAGGCCCCTAAATTCTAATATGTACCGAGGCTGGATTTTCAACCCCTGTTCACATTACAGTAAAATAAAAGTCAAAGAATAGGCTGGACATTGAGAATGACATGAGCTTAGATATCACTAATACGTCCCCACGAATTTCAAGACTAGTTGCACGGCTGCAAGCACAGTCGTCCTACTGATTAGCGTGGGTGCTGTTTGCTATGAATATGAAAGGAAATACAGTGAACGTAACATGTAAAATGATGTTTTTTTTATCTTGTCGGTCGTTATGTAAAACATCTTTAAAGTTGCAGTTAATGGCTGGGGCCGAGCGCTTATATCATATTTTCGAATGGGGTCGTGAGCTTATATCATATTTTGTAATGGGGTCGCGAAATGAAAAAGGCTGGGAACCACTGCTCTAGAAGGTTAGGTGGTTATCAACGGCTACTGCTATTCAATTTCCAGAAACTTGCCTTTGAATATGTTTTTCACTGGGGTTCCAGTAAAACACTCTCTCCACAAATACACTGAATAGAAAATAAGAAAAACATAAGGATGCAAGTCAAATTAGGGACATTTCTTAGAACTAAGGACAGCAAAATTTCATAAGACGCAAACCTTCAAAACAAGGACAAATATTGGAAATAAGGAGGCATGTTTACCCTTGCTTGAAAAACCACCACAATTGAACAAAGAATTGCGGACAAATATAAAGGTACAGCCCTGGAAAATGTGCCGGGTGATGCGGCTTAGCCAATAGCATCCAACAAATCTGATTCCAAGTAAACAATGCAAGTTCAAATGCCTGTGACAACCAAGTATAGAAGCTTGAATGGCAAGTAGTTCACAAGTTCGGGAACAGCGTAGCCCAGAGAATGTGATGAAGCATGAAACTTGGCGGCTCATTAGCTAAAGTTATGTTTCTTTCGTTGAACTTTGATTGCACTTGTGACATCAGCTGTGCACAGAGTGAATTTGATACGGTTGATCACAAAGATTGCGCTACAACTCACAACAGTTGTATGCATTATCAGTCGAACAGTTCGAAGTTGCATGTATTCGAAATGGACAAGAAGGAAGTTTTGAATGTGGGTTGACCAAAAGACAGCAAAAAAAAATACGCAAAGGAACATTGATTACTGAAAGAATGGTCAGTGTGTTTAGCGTGAAATAACGTTTTCTTGCAAACTGACATTGCTTCTACTGTATATTCGAAGTCGCGTGTGCGAGCATGATGTTGTTACGAAACTCATTCAAGCACGTATTTTTGAAGCATTTGATTTTGAGCGGGCGAAAGTTAGGCAAGTTAATGAAAACACTCGAGCTTGGTGAAAAAATGGCTTTGATACCTATTTGGACCTGCAATTTCACTGCTTTAACGCATGATTTCTCTCATGTGTATAATAACGATGTGCAGTAATAGTACATGCAAAAGTTGCCCTTTCACGTCGTCTCACACCAATGGTTATGTGAGAAGTATTTGCATGTGAAACAATACTTGGTTTCACTCATATGATTTTACAGTCGTATCTATGACCGCTCACGCTGAACAGAGTCAAAGGAAAGCGAAATTGCAGGAGTATCTTTTGTGTACTTTGCTTACGTTATGCTTCACTAAAGAGTTTGATAGCAGTAACCATAGAAAAATTACGAGCTACGTGAAACCAAAGCAACGAATGTCTATGAAGTTCTCCAACAGCTTTCGATCGTTGATGAAACATTGTAGGAAGAATGGAGATAGTGTGAATAACGTTTTTCTTTGCTAACGCTCACTCATTCAGACTCTAGAAAGTTAGGTGGTTATCAACGGCTGCTGCTATTCAATTTCCAGAAACTTGCCTTTGAATATGTTTTTTACTGGGGTTGTGTCAACATGTTTGTTATTGTGGATTTGTTTTGAGCTTTGCGTTCTTTGTTATTCTGTATTTGTCTTATGCTGTCTTCATGTCGTTATGACGGTTTCACAGAAACGTCAGTTTGATTTCTTGTAAAAATTATGCTTTGAACGATTAAAAATTATAGCGAATCAACGCTTTGACCATTGAAATTGATAACAGATCAACGCTTTACAAAATTTAATTCGGTCTATCGTAACAAGGTCCCGATTGGATGCAGACGAAAGCTTTTTGCAACAAATGGCAGAGTGTAAACAACCCAGCAACAGATGCAGTACCAGGTGAGACGCGATTTTGAGTTAGCAAGGTATACAATCCAAGATGACAAATTCGAATACTTGTCAGAAAAAGTATGCAATTTCTATTGTTGCGAAGAAAATTGGCCACACAAGATTGTTGCTAAATTGAAGCAAGACAAGAAAGGCTTACTTTGTGCATGAGCAGAAATTGCATGAGCGTTGTGTTTCATGCAAAGCATAGCGTTACGAAAAGCTTAGTAGGTTTAAACAAGAGAAAACATGTAAGCATTTGTTAGGGGAAAAAGACACATTTTTGTAGGAAGAAAGTTGATAATAGGAATAAACTGAAACGTATTAAACTAGTTGCATATTAATTTTCTAAATAATTTCCAGATTTTTGATGTTGAGTTTCTCCTCTTGTCTAACATACTTTGCTTGCATTTTAAAATACAAATAAAGGTTTCATTGAAAAAGTATTATGTTTATTAGCCAAATTAATAACTAATTTCCAAACTTTGATGTGAAATATTACAACAAAAACATGTTAAAAGATATTAAGAAATGTTCAACTTGATAAAAGATATTACAAAAAAGAAACAATTGTATAACGAGTTCAGCTAATGTCACTTAACCGAAAAAAAGTGTTATTTTGTTTGAAAAATTACAGCGATGTAACTTCATATTTTCTAAAATACCTGCTTGTGATTTAAAATTACTGCCTATGCCTAATGGGAATATTTGTGAGGCAAGAAACATTGGAATAGTAACGGATTTTAATTTGTGGTGTCGCTATCTCGTTATCGAAGTTACTTTTATTTTGTTCCGTTGCTGAGTAAAAATTTCACTGCATTTTGGTTTTGAAATGTCTGCTTTTCTTTTGGTGTGGTGGTGTATATCGCAATGCATAGATCTCGACAGATTGCACTTTTTGGCTGATCGAAGAAACCGATGGCATTGCCGGTGTTGAATCCTCTATTTTCGACGTGAAACATTTGCTTGCACTGAAGGTTTCCAGTAAATTGATGTCTGATTCTTTGCTGAGAAAGGACATTTTTCCATAAACACTAGACTCTTGTCAATGCAATAATATCACGACAATTTTGTGTATCTGGGAGTGAGAGATTTGTAGGATGTCTGCATGAAAGTGGTTACAAAAAGGAATGAAAAAGAAAAATAGGGTACTTATTGATGTTCAATTTTCCACTGACAAAAAGCTCGCAACAACGCAGGACCGCCAGACACTGCAAAACTCCCATGAATAGCAATATTGTCAGTATTGGATCCTACGTTTGGTTGTTTTTACTAGATTTCGCTCAAACAGAAATTGCTTGTTAAAACTCTGTGTGTTAGTTAAATAATCTAGAATAGTTTCTCGTGAGTTTTACAGGGAAAACCGTCTCTATATTGCGCTTACTTCATATGGTTAGCTGAGGGTCTTGTGACAACACTTTGCTGTTGTGCAAAACTTGTCTTCATGCTGTTAACCGTCGGCCTATGGCGTAGAGCAGGGCTTCTCAAACCATGGGTAGTGGCGCCAAATGGGGCCGCGAAATGTAATTTTGGGGTTGCAAAGCCAACTGGCTTGACAAATGAGATACAACAATTTTTGTTAAAATTTCAAGAAAATTCAAAGTAGGCCTGCAATGAATCTATTTCTACTGGATTTGTATTTTTAGAGGCAATATCGTAATTTATGCTGTCAGTTGTTTGCTATGATGCCTGCATGAGCTTTCAAATGTTAATAAAAACCAGGCACAACCAGTTATGCATTGTTGCACCATGATTGTTTTAACGTATTGACCAATACTGACATTATTGCATTCATTCCGACACGAAGGCATGCTTCTGTTTAGACTTTTGGTGTTATCTAGGTGCTAGGCTAACTGCTTTGAGAACACACCGAGTAGTTGAAACCTTCATACACAGTTTCAGAAGCACTTTTGACTTTGATTCAAGAGAATTTGGATCCACAGAACACACACAATTGAAACGTTAGGAGGCCACACACTTGCCGTGCCCAGGATTAGCCTGCGGAGTTATTAAACGACAAATGTTTGCAACTGGAATTTTCAAAACAGAATACAGCCTATGTCATTTTTGGATAAGAACAAGAAATGAATGCTCAATCATTTCTGATCTAGTCGTTCATAAACTCTTAGATATTTGCACAAGATATTTGTGTGAAGCAGGATTTTCAAAATTGATAATCAAATCCAAAAACAAATCCTTTTCGGAAAATGTTAAGAATGCCCTTCGCCCCGCATTCTCTTGTATCAATCTACTGATGATTGATCTATGTAAAAATTATCAAGTGCATCCATCCCATTAGTTGTGCTTAATAACTTCTAATAAACTGAATTGTTTTTTGGTAATTATTTTTCACCTTACTGTTTCCATTACGTGGTAGTTTTATTACTGTGTCGTTACTTTCGGGGGTTGTGTGCATTTGTAGGATTTCGCCACTGACAAAAGTGCATCTTGAGATTTGTAATGAGACGTTGACACGTATCATTAGAGCCTAGGCCACCTTTGTCCAACCCAAATTGCTTTCTGAGCCAAAAATTATGTCACTACCTTAACCAGGGCCGCAAATTGAATGACATATTAATGAGGACCACACATTTACTGGCTTACTTTTATCTTAACACACTGCATTTAGCTTAAGTTAATGCACTGAAAGCGTTCGAATCCTAACTGCAATGGCGTCAGACTCGATAAAGTGTCGCTGAGTACCATCTGTATCAAAAATGTCAAATTAAAGATTATCAAAACAAAGACTGGTTGTCAGTATGTAGGATACTTTCACTACAGCAAAAACCTAAACTGGGCCGCATGCGCCCCACAGGTTGGACTGATCTAGCCTATCCATCAAACGGGGCCGCATAAAACACACTTTTTTTAAACGGGGTCACAGAAAAAAAAAGCTGGAGAAGCCCTGGCACCGAGGATGAAGCCACTATATTTTGTTTTGCTTGGAAAATGACAACTTCAAAGCGGCATAAATAAGTCCACAGAATGTATTGTGCTTGCTTGTTTCATTAAATATATGGCTACTATTACTATAAAAATGAGTTTACGTACACTTAATAAGATCGAGAGTCAGACGATATTTTCGAGAGCGGCAACATGGTCCCGCATGAACCTGTATACATCCAAAAAACGAACCTACATGAAACGCTTGAAATCAGGGAAATTTAACGAAGAAAACTTCTGAAGCACGCGAAATGGCTATAAATCCCAAGAAAAGATTACAATGCCATTTGTTCTTTAGAAGAATGTAGGAAAGGCTTTAGTTTCTAATGAACATCAAATGTAGAACCAAAGTCGCCAGAACAAAAAATATATTTTTGAGGTAGGCACTGACATAGGAGGGGCATACTTTCACGCTTTTCAGACAAAGGTTAAATATGTCACATATGCTTGGGGTCCCCAAAACTAAGATGGCCTAGGGCCCCACGCTTCCTAAATCCGTCCCTGAGCGTGACCCACGTAAATGCGTTTAAAACATTTTGGTATGGGTTGTCACTTACTTCACTATGTCCATTGTAATGAAAATGTTATTTTGTGCAATCTCTAGTGCTTCGTTATTGTGCTCGATTCTGAATTGTACAGTCTGGATTGAGAAATATTGTTATATTGTAATATTTGAGCGTTTCAATCAACCATAGTTTTCTTGCATCATGAGACATAGCATGCCTGAGAGCAGAATTTAGGTTCTCAATGGGGTTTCGATGAATTAGTCTGAAATAATCACAATACGCAACTTGAGTTACAACTTTTAACGGAAGTCTTAAACCTACTCAAGTCTATTTTTCCCGCACGAGGCAAATGTACTTCAGGCTTGATGCAGGAAAACGAAAAATGACAGTTTCTAGGTGAGCCTTCCAACAGTTGATTTTTTGTGTGATCTGTTGAGCAGCTTTTATAAAATCTTCATAAGCTTTTTCTATGTCAGGTTAGGGAGGGTTTTTGCCAGGAGCGGGCAAAGTGCACCTGAAATGTTCCAATAAGAATTCAGTGAACATCAATTTGCCAGTGGCGGCAAAAATGCCTTGACATTTTCATGTGGAACCAAGCGTGATTGCTTCGCAGATCAATCAAAACTTTAATGAAGAGAAGTAGATTCGACCCATGTGAATCGTTTGAAGGTTCGGTAATTGCTTGCCAAGAACCAAAATCCTGCTTTCCAGTACTTTCCTTTGGGATGGAGTGAGCTGACGCCAGAGGCTGCATTTCGCTGATTTTTCAAAGGTTTTAAAATGCACAGGTCTGTCATAGAATTTCACTTCTTGAAAATTAATTAAGTAAAATGTCCTCTGTGGCGAAACAAACATGGCCGACCATAGCACCNCTAAGTTGCCTCCCCCATTCGGTCCACCATCTACAGTACATTTCCTGATTTGACGTCAGCGATAACCGGCGCANGTCCATGAACCACTGACAGCAACAAAAATCTGCCAAATTTGGGNTCCATCGCACCGAAACAAGACGAAGTTCGCAAGCCAGAAGTATGGGAGCTCCTNTTTGCAAGGAACACTTTCGTATCTTCTGCGCAAACTACTGAAAAGAAAGCATTGCATGCACTTTGGTTTTTGTTATATATCACATTTCAACGTTGTTTCTTTGTGAAAGATTTGTTTGCAAGCGTTATGTTTGTGTGTACAAGTACTTAGACCAGTTACGCCTGTAAGAGAAGTCAATAGTAGATTAGTGTGTCTACAAAAACCCTCCTGTTCCTCTGTAAAAGGTGCGTAAACTCAAAGCAAGCGTTGCCTCTGCTACATGTTTGAAATAGCTTTCCTTTTTTCGATCGATTTTGTGCAACAGATTGGCAAATATTATTGTAAAAATTTTGTCCTGTTTGGGCCAAACACACCTTATGAACAAGATTCACAAAAAGATCACAGAAATTTTCAGTTGACCGTGTTGTGACTTGGTGAAAGGTGCGTTAACTCCAGAGTTGTCCATGGGATATATTCATCTGTCCCATTTCCATTCCATCCCATAGCTATTTTTGCCTGTCCCGTCCAATCCCATCCAATGGGTCGTTTCCCATGGGATTCTCATAGGAATGACATACCCATGGACAAGCCTAGGGTTGTCCATGGGACATATTTATCTGTCTCATTTCCATCCCATAGCAATTATTGCCTATCCCATGGGACGTTCCCATAAAAATCCCATTCCCACGGACAAGCCTGGTTGACTCAAAACAAGCGTTGCCACCACTGCATGTTTGAAATCACTTTGTTTTTCCTTTTTTTGTTCGATTCTGTGAAACAGCTTGCCAGAATTTTTTTTCATTGAATTTGTTCAGTTAGGGCCAAATACACATTATGCACATTGGGAAAAATGCAATTTATGTGCAAGGATCCACAAAAACATAACAGCAGTAGAAAATGCTCATGTCTCAACTTAATTTAGTTGCTTTTTCCTTGTAGTTCCACCAGTTTTGAACACATCACGACGTGAACCTTGTACAGACCACCAGTGAAGGCTACTAGCAGAATTTCGGGCGTTTTCGTGTATTTTTCGTGTCGCTTGCAAACGTAGTACCAGCGTTTTTTGGCGAGGGAGATGCGTTTGGATTTGAAATAATAATATTTTTTCGACATGCAAGAACTTTCTTTTTTAGGATCAGTTGAGCTTGGAAACAGTTTTTGAGTTTTTCAAACACGTGCCTGTGAACCTAAAACGTTTCCGAAAGCTTTGGTTAAGGTGGTAACAAATTTGCCAGAGAGAGGCAAATTTTATACCAACATAGTTTTTTTTAAATACGCCTGAGTGGGGTTAAAGAAACTCACTCTTTGTATCAAGGCAACTGATTGTGTTAGCCATTTTACGCAGATCTTTTATTAAGACATATTACTCGGAAAGTGTGTGTAACGTTCACTGCAAAGGTGTAGCTTTCAGCAGGGAAAAGTTTGCCTGTAACGTAACCTGGATCAAAAAAAATTCTACAAATACACAGAACATTCATGTTGCTTCACTAGCTGGTTTTGAAAGGTTAAACACGCTTTACCCTAATTTTGGTTGAATCAAACCACTGTTTTTGCTTTCTAAGAGCTACTCTCGTTTAATCGTACATTATTCTTTCAATGTAACATTTTCGAACTAACAATGATGTTTCATGTAAACTAAACAAGCACTGGTTTGTATTCACAAGATGCTTTTAGGATTTCTAGGTTTCTACAGCTGATTTTCAAATTTTGTTTTTCAAAATAATGTGCTTCACTTCTTGAAAATGTTTTCGGTGCTTTTAAATGATTAAGGTTCTGGACTGTGGCATAATGTAACAATATCTGTATCATCCTAGGGCAGTTCTTTCAGGTGAAACTAGGTGAGATTTTGAAGTTCGCTTTTGTCCCATGTTCCGAAGATATGTGTCTTTCTGTGAGGGCTTTTCTCAATTTTTTTATGCGGCCTTCTGTGCAAGTACTGTTGTCTTTTCTCAATTTTACTCTGAAACTGTATGCTCATTTCAATCCCTTCTGGGTACTGGACGTTGAGCGACAAGGGCACTATTGCGGTTTGTTGGAACACTGCACGCCTAAAGGATGCGTTCCACATTCGCAAGGTTTTCTGAATTTTATTGTGCGAAGTACAGTGTATTTTTAATGTACATGCCTGCATGCATAATTGAAGCAAAAAAATACGCTTAGAGAAAATTAATTTCTCGCCCAATCGTGAATATTTGTAGCATAGACGTACGAGGTGGGGCCGCGGGCAATTGCCTTTACTCATATTCGGGCAAGATTAAAAAATATTTATGTAAAACTTTCCGATATGTTTGGTACATTATCTTGAAACAAAATCAGCGCCCTGCCAAAGATTGTATTTTAGTGGCGTAAAAATTCAGGCAAATCAAATATTTTGCTCCTCCAAATCTCCCGGTGCCCGTACGTCTGCGATTTATAACATGGAATTATACTGTATTTTATGGAATATGGACTTTGCTTCTATGTCCAAACGCACTTGTGGGAGCAAGATCTTGTGGAGAAGCCATTCTAGCATGCATTTTACAGATCTATATAGTTTTACTGGCCGAACGTTAATCAAACACTCAGGCTTGTTGAAAAAATGGACTTATTATATGAATTGAATTTGGGTTTTCAACACTTTTTCCCAATGATTTCTTTATCATACTGTAATGAAAAATTGTGACATTACAGAAACTACTTGGATTTTCTCTTTTTGTCAATGCGTCACAGTAGTCCCTCACTGCAATTTGATTGAAGAAACCAACGCATTGCCTGCATGTCAACATGTTTGCTATTATTTTTCACTTGGCAGCATTTTGAGTTGAATGGAATTCTCAAAAAATTGAGTGTTGGCAATGATACTTGGTTTGCAGGTCATGAAGGAGGATTTTTGATTGTTATCCATGGTTACGCAGCCTTTATGACTTTCGGAGTATTTTTGATTCTGTTCTGCGATTACATCGGGTATCACCCATTCGAAGGGATTGGGCATCAAATAGGATGTAACCGTAGCACAATTATCTTTGTTGGTTGNTGCACTNCAGGTTAGTACTGTAGTTGCGTCTTGCTTATGCATTCGTATCAATATCAATGCGTTAGCTTAGGCTNTATTATGAAGTAATAATAAAAAGAAAGTTATGAAAGATTTTTCCTTAACTTTTATTAAATAGACAACAAATAATGAATGTGAACGCCGTGCTAGATTGTAGAATATTGCTTCTATGTATGGACAGGTTGCAAGTGGCTGTTTCATGAAGTTGCAATCTGTGTCTGCAAAAAGAGACAAATTGTCGCATCCAAACTAAGCAGATGATGCAGCAAAAAACAACTGCAAAAAGCAAAAAATTGCTGCAGCTGCAGCAAAAGATATAAAATCAACATGTCGAACATGTCGGATGCGAACTATATTCAGATCAAACAATTGCAAGCAATCTCAGCAGCCTGAGACCAGACTTTGAAATTAGAAAAGTGATGTGTTAAAACTAACATCTCGCATTATACAAATTGTGTAGACAAAATCGCGTCGTTTTCTNAAAATGCACGACGGAAGAGGGGAAGGGGGTNAGACCGTCCATGTATTGTAAAATTTGACATTTTCCTGTTAAATTTTTAGCAGAAAAAGGTTTTTCTTTTATTTTGGAATAGATAAAATGAAACTTCACCACAGTTGGACGCCTCTCTGAAAAATTCTACCGACTTCAATGTTCCGCAACACTTCATCATGAGCGAAAGAAACTCTATACTTCTATAGATTGCACCAAACTATCAAAATCTACGAAATGTCGTTTGTGGCGTAAGAAGTGGGAATCCCT
>JGI24022J15233_10008558_pt1 | contig 11441 bp, 6 predicted proteins | sample Ectturendosymbi2_FD_15233 | JGI IMG/M metagenome (IMG submission 15233)
TTACAAGTACATCACACCTAGTTTTGTTGGACATTCTTTTCGTGTTAAAGGTGAAACTTGGTACTTTTTTGCCAATTCACCGTTGCGCATTTTCATTTAATCTCAAATATTTTCGTGTTGTTACTCGTTATGCACAGTAGAACTCTTAGAATGAAACTTTTAACACGGTGCAGAGTTGTAAGTCCGACCGGGCTTTTCGGATCGGGCCGGGCTCGGGCTTAAGTTTGTCAAAATATTTCGGGCCTGCATACAAAACTTTTTTATAGCATTAGGAGTAACAACTTTTTTCTTTGGTGAAGTAGATTTGTTGTGCTCACCGCGGTAACTTCTGTGAATGAAGTGATTGTGATTTTTTCAGCTGATTCTGTTTGCAAACACAGCTGCGTTCTTTTCTTCTCTGCTCGGATTAGTCTCACACCCTTTTTAAGAAGACGACAGCGGTGAGGAAATTACCAGGTCATGGCTTTGGCTCAAAGAGATCAATCACTCAAGCGATTCTTGGCTTGTTTTAAGAAGCCTACAGGCCGGTTTGTCATGCCTATAGCGCCATCGTGGATAGTTTCGTGATAGTTTCTTTTTTTCTTGAGAAACATTATATTCCGCAGTATTATCGTTTACTAACAAGCTACGTTTGTTGGTCAAGGTGGTTGTTACTTTGGGTGTGATAAACCGTGTGCCTGCAGCTATACCCGAACACAACGTTTTTTGTTACTCCACAGCTGCGCATATCCGAACTCCCTCAGTAAATTTGGCTTTCGGGCCTCAATCGGACTTCAAAAAAATGTCGGGTTCGGGCTTCGGCCGGGTTCAGACTTCAAAATGAGGCCCTTTCACCACTCTGTGTGGTTATGTATTAGAGTTCTGCGCGGGGCGGGTTAACCTACGCGGGATGCGGGTACCCGTATTTGCGGTGCGGGTGCTGGGCGGGTTGAACTTGCTGCGGGGCGGGCGCGGATTAAACTTGCTGCGGGCACGAGATTAGAAACTCCTCGTGCGGGTAAGTGAGTGTTGAGCCAAAGCACATGAACTTAATCAGCTCAACAATCGCAAAACACGTGGATGTACTAAAGTTGTTTGCCAGCCTTGCGCTTAGGACAGTAGGCCCGCAGCAGATATAATATTATGATGTAACAACCCATTGTTGCGAAACATTAGCTCAGGATCTTGCCTTGTGGTGGGCAATTGACCATTTGCCAATGCAACCGTCGTACGTGATGAGGAATACCTCAGTCTAGCAGCCCTTGTAAATGGATAAGACAGCGCTTAACGCACAGCTAGTCACAAGTCACAACTGGACTGAAACGTATTTTTTATCACCTCAAACCTGTTGACTGCGGAAGATCAGATTTGTTGAAAAGTTTTTGTTGCCAATGAAAAAATGAATAGCTTGATTTTGCTGCTCGTCAGCCTTGCCTTCAGGCGTTATAAGTAGGGCAAGTTTTTGCAACTTTTTTTACAGCTTCCTAAATATGTACTCAGAATTTATGTAGTACGATGTATTAAGCTGGTTCCAGAAATTTTATATGGCGTCTTGTTTCTTTTTTAGATACAACTTTTCCTGCAATTTCTATCACGTATTTTGCAATGTGTAGAAGCTTGATTCAAAAAACATGCTTTAGAACTATTTCAGTATAGTTCTGTTCTCTTTGATAATCGAATCGAACTGAGTAGCGACCTAAAAGCAATTGTAGAAATGACGCGGCCAAACAAACATCAATCCACAACTGCACGCCAAATTGTTAAATTGCCAAACAACATCATGAACAAGTGTCAGCATGCTACGCAAACTGTTGGTAAAAGATCGCCATTTCTCCCCACGTAATGTTTGGAAATATTAAGCATTATATGTAAATAAATCGCTTGAGTAAATCACTTTGGTTTAAAATGCTTGTGCACAAATGCAACATTTTACTGTAAATTTTGTTAAAATTAATGCATACTTCTCACGATTTTATTGCAACTAAAACTTGCCCTAGCTGTGAGTTTTTAGCAGTTCGCGGGCCGCTGCGGGTTTAAGACCGAAAAAGTGCGGTGCGGGTGCGGGTTGGGTTGGTCTGCGGGGCGGGCGGAACCGGACAAGGTTTCTCAAAATCCTGCGGGGCGGGTGCGGACAAACAATTTCAACCCGCGCAGGACTCTAGTATGTATACAGGGGCCTACAAGGGACGACTGAAAGGAAACATCCTCCACCCACCAACAGTAAATATAAAGTGAAATCATTTTAACTTTACACCAATTGTTTTTGGTGTTGGTAAGAGGATATCAATGGAGATTTTGGTAGGGGTGGGGCTGCATGCATGACGCCCAGTGTCAAAAGATTTGTAGATTTTGCAAAAAAACGGAAATGTGCGAGAAAAATATTGATCGTTTTTGTAACGTTAAGCGACTTGAACAAGACAACAAATCGCGCTGTAACCCACACTTCTTATAAAATACATGAAAGTTGAAGTGTTGTACTTTAAGAGTGATATGCATGTGCGACCAATGCGATTCAGCATTTTGTGCACTCCAAGTGACAGCCCTGATAAAACCCAATTGATGTTTTCGACTATATTGTTGTGCTTGTTTGTATCCAAATACGATATGAATGGGAGCAGGCTGAACTCCAGCACCATGTCCAGGAACAAATTTAAGTACATTAATATGTAAATCATCTGCAAGGACAAAGCGTGATTAGTGTTGCTCTCAAAACACCTCTACAAATAAGATTGGGAATCTATATACATAAAACGTCACTTCTGCATCGACCCGATGACTGTATTGGTTTCACACCAAGCTGTCACCCCCCCATTTTACAACAAAATTACGCCCATGGTTCTCGGTACAACTCTTAACGAAATGCACTACGTAAAGTTTGAGATGGCTAAGTCGAGGTGCCGTGCTAATGCGTCTTTTTTAATTTACGTGAGAAAATCGAAAACTTTTTGAAGAAAAAGGGCAAGCCAGTTTTAGGATTTCAATCCTCAGAATGGATGCAAGACCTAGCCTTTATGGTGGATATTACAAAGCATTTGAATAATCTCAACAAAATGTCGCAAGGCCGCAAAAGACTTGTCACACAGTATTACGACACCATACGTGAATTCAAGTTGAATTTGTCCTTGTGGAGACACAACTTTCCGGTGATGACACTGCTCTTTCCTTGTCTAAAAAGTGTGCGTGCCAAGGGACTGAACAGTGACTTGAATCAATACAAAGATAAGATGACAGATTTGTTGCAGGGGTTCAAGAAACGATTTCAGATTTTTGGCAAACTTAAGACGGATTTTCAAGTCTTTTGCTCGCCATTCACAGTAAACCCCTCTGATTTGCCCGTTGACCTGCAACTTGAAATAATTGCCTTGCAATGTGATTCAGATTTTAATACGAAGTTTGCCTTGGTGAGATTGGACACATTCTATCAGTATCTTTTTCCGGGCTACCCTAAAGTGACATCCCTTGCTACAAATGTTTTGTGCATGCTTCTGCTAGGGAAGACATATCGTTGTGAACAAGTGTCCTCTGTGATGAACATCATTAAAACAAAGCTGCGCTCAAGGCTCACACATACTTAAATGACATCCTGAAAGTGGCTGCTGCACAGGATTTGACACCTGATATTGATGCACTAGTGAAAGCTAAAAGTTGCCAAGTTTCAGGCGTAGGCCAAAATGCCAACATGTTTAATGTGAACTGCTTCTTTGCGCCCTGAAGGATAGTTCTGCAGCAATGAGTGGTTACTGTGGAAGTATTTCAAGACACTGAACGCTTGCAACAGTGAGTAAATTTAATGTTAGTCAGCAGCTTCATTAAAAACGCGTTTCGTTTGATGGAACCATACTGTTCGTACATTGTCACAAGCTGTATATTTTGCGTAAAAATTTATGCATTTCCAAGATAGAGAACACCGCTAGATTTTGAGAATGCAGCTATAATTGCTTTTAGATCAGCACTTCCACGTACAACAGTTACGGGTTGCTATTTTCATTTGACACAAACTGTTATTCTAAAAGTTCACAAAATGGGTATGAAAGCTACAAAAAGAATAACAGTTTAAGATTGGCTCTTCATTGCTCACGTGCTTTTGGTGTGGTTTTTCTATTCGACGTTGCTGACGTTTTTTGATACTAACTGACAACATGCATGTTTTCGATGTCATCCACCTGCATTATGGACCTAATGAAAGGACATGAAAAAGATATGCAAAAGCAACTAGCACCATTTTGACAAACTATCCAGTGATTAAATGTCAGTGATTAATTTTCACGTGATTAAATGTCACCAAACCAGGTAAGCGATGAATTGTCTGCGAACTATCTACTGCAGTGGCACCCAACCGGGATGCCCCGGCCGTCTAGGGTGCCATTTACAATACCCAGGGTTGCCGCGAGCTACTACGATTTTAAATATATCACTGAAAAAACATTTTTTAAATGTCGCCGAACCTCAAAACCAAATTGCTATGGGTTGGCCACTAGGTGCCGCAAATAATATTTATCTTTTGTAGGGTGCCGCAAAAAGGTTGGAAACCACTGATCCAGTGATTAAATGTCGGTGATTAATTCTTAATTGTCGCTTGGTGAAAAGTCACCAAACCCTTCATGACACCAGAACAATGAACTTGGCTTTTGCACAGTGCGAGTGTCATGTTGAAAAGAACTGTCATTGCAAGAACTAAATCGATATCCGAATTAAGCTGCTGACTTCAGGTCTTCTAGAAAATTTTAGTTCTTATTCTCAATTTTCAGGGGGAGAAAATGCCCGTTTTTCCGCTCCTACTGGTGCCCGTGCTGCTCAAATAAACGACACTCAGAAAAAATAAGGCACTTGACATGATAATACAGCAAGTCACGAATCGACTCTGATTGCACTTGCTATCGCCAAATCAACTCGACTTAGCTTGAAGCTGATTGCGGATGACTCGGATTCAACCTACATATACTTCGCGATGTGGTGGCTCGGACTCGACCACCAGATTCATGACTTGTCGAAATTCCACACTTGTCACAACACATGCATTTTACGCTGTTGGAAGCTCGCTCGAACACTCACGCGCACAAGAACTATGCGGTTGCAAGAAGTACTGATGTGAATTAATTTTTTTGCAGAACTACACGATGCTGGAACCCACCGCACACAATGTTTCGCAAATCGAACTTACCCCGATCGTTAACCTCTATTCGATATCATACACGTACTACAGCTGCCTCGGCTTCATTGGAGTGCTGGTCGTCGGAATTATTGTCAGTTTGGCATCGTGTAAGTGGTTTAACTCTTTTATGGAAAGTACACCACCTTTGAACCAGGAAAAGCTAAATTTCTTTGTACTAAGTTCAGGGTTTACACCCAGTAGGAAGTAGTTGATGTATATAAAGTTGTGAGCCTAAGCATTGATAAACAAAATTAAAAACTGCCCAGGCAGAAGTATTTTATCGGAAAAACACGTCTTTTCTATTACTGTAGGACTCTAGTCGTGTTTGATAAATATTAGATTGTCTTTTCTTATTCAACGCAAGGCTTGGAGACTTTTGATATTCAAACTCAGGTGCGAAATTGTTAAAATGTACTGCAATATAAATCTGATCATGAACTCCATTACTATAAAAAAAGTAAACGGCGGATGACACTTTTTAGTAGTGCGCAGTATAAAAAATGTCTTTCTAGGGTATTAGAAACATTGTTGGTAATCCCGCGATTTTGTTAGTGTACATTAACTATATGCATTGATTCCAATATTGCTGTGACGACGCATGTATTTCGATGGGGTACGCTGTCATCTTTTATTTACTTTGCTGTTGTTGCGTTCACTACAAATCGGCAGTTTTTTTGCATTAGACTCTTGTATAATGTAGTTGAATGCATTCATTTTCCAATCGCCTTGCGATCATTGCAAATCGTGCATCTACTAAGCGGCAAACGAATTTCTGTTCTCTTCCCATGCGCGTGCCACCATGTGTGTGTGAGTCAGCACATCGACTAAAAGGACCATTTCCCGAACACACGACTGCTCTCCTCATACTCAACCCGCTTAAAGTTTTGGACACTCATTGCACAGCTGCACTCGTTCATAACTGTGGTGACGCATCTGTAGCTATCACGAATATTTGCAATACATACGAACACTGCAAAATTTTATTTGGAAAAGTTTAACCTTTACTTCTAGCAGTTCAAATTGCTCGCATTTTGTTTTGCTTTAATCACATAAAAGCATAACGTATATAAAATCTCTTATTCAGAGCACACACTCTGGTTGACTTCTATTAACCAACTGCCACTTTTGCACTATAGCAAGAGTCTCCCAACTACGGCCAGCGGGTCAAATCCGGCCCGCAAAACCCATTCATCCGGCCCACGCAAACATTATGTCAATAATAAAAAAATAATATATTTACGAAAATTTGTGAATGTAACATATGCCAAATCAATCACATTACGTAAGATGTCGGGTCCTCGAGCTTTTGTGTAATAGCTTATGTGGCCCTGTGACAAAAAACGTTTGGAGACCCCGCATTATATTCTTATATTCTCTCCCTGGGCAGGTCTGCAGCCCAAATGACCGGTCCTTCGCTGCCTCCCACTCCCCATGCATTTTATGAATCGATACTGCAACTTCTCATAATATCCAGCGGTGCTAAGCATCGCAACAACCGTGTTGCTGCCATCTCTCTGTGTGCTCTTTGTTAGTGCCATTTATTTACGCTTTCAAAGGAGCGGTGTTAGCGCCATCAACAGGTATGCTTTTTATTACAGCTACATATCTACACTTGTGTTCATTAACGTTATTTGTTTGTTCCTTGTTAGTAATAATAGCAAAGCCACAGCAGTGATCACACATCAAGCGAATCAGTCGCAATTTATTTGCACAAGGAAACTAGTTTCGTGTTCGACACATCTCCAGTCCTATGCGAAAGTTGACAATGAAACAAAATTAGAAAAACTTACGTACTGTTGCTAAGAATAAAAGATAATTTAATTAATAAAGCCAAAGAACGACTCCGTAACTCACTAGACCGATTACAAAACTGCTGGCACCGATCGTAAACGGCTATACAGGATTCTGATTGACAACGATACTCTGCGCTTTCCGCGCGGTTTGTCTCAGACGATCATGTGGCTTCAACAGACCGTAACGGGCAGTGGAAAAGCCGAGAAAAAGTGTTCCTTTCCAGTATCACGTGTGCTTACGTTCTAATCTAATCCGTTACTTGTGGTTGTGAAGAATATCAAATATTAAGCGTTAAACATTAGACATAATTTTGATGACTTTTGAGACATGCCTTACTTCGGATTTACAGAATTTTAGACATTTCAAGCGACTGAATACGTAAGTTGTTCTGATGATTCGTATCACTTTTTCATCCAAGCTTTTTAATATATTTCTCCAAAAATTTTTTTTTGTTGCATAAATTATCCTCTCACTAGCCTCACATCTACTGTATAACGGGCAGGTGGATGGCGAGGGTGTTCAGATCAAGATCCGATGCTATTTTTCTTCCCGTTGGATCACTGGGTTTTCAGCAGCTGGCTGCCCGAAACATACCGAAAGTGGTGGAGGTGTGGCATAGAACCTGTCCCTCAAAACGGATACCCTGAAAGCACACGATATGGAAAGGGCCGGAAATTCAGATCTTCGACCAGTCGGATGTAACGATCGTTTGTCACATTGTGTTGAATAGATGTGCAATTTGTAGCAAGAGATGTGTAACATTTAGACGTTCATGAGAAAAACGGTAATTTTCATAAAAAGCTTTATAGTTTTGAAAAAGTCATTTCAGTAAATGTGAAGTTGACGATTGTGGTATGAAGACGACATTGGCGTTTCGTATCTACATTTTGTGATATACTTAATATAACAAGGCTAAGTCAAAGCTGCGGCTGAAGCCCATTTGCATGGAATCGTTTTTCGAAGAATGCCATAATTAAATACTTTGCGCAACTACGGAACTTGCGTAAATTCAAAGCTTGCCAACTACCGGGTGCAAGGAAGCAATAAAATAAAAGCTTGCTTAACTGCTGTATTCCAACTGATATAATCGACGATTCAGCTAAGTTAACTCCTTTTTTGCATTAGCGAAATGCAGTGAACGTGTTATTTTGGATTTGGAAAAACCCGTTGTCACATTTGCTACATCTCCGTTGTATTTTTATTAAATGTAACAATATGGCATAACAACAGCTTGGTTTCATATTTTGCTTCCTGCACTATGCGAGCAAATTTAACAAACGCTGAGTCACCGGCCTGGTTTGCTGCACTGGTCAGTAGCTGAGTGTTTCGTGCTCAGGCAATTGCTTGTCTTTCACAATTACCGATTTGCGCACAGTACTACGGCTTTTATGAGAAAAGTCTGATAAGGAGCTGGATAACCAACAACATTAACTGAGACATTTTAACCACGAAGCAATTGAAACGGATTATCACAATATACAAAGTTTGAAAGAATAAACTATATTGAAAACGAAAACTTGGTGGAAACTACAAGCGATTGCTTTTTACAGACCTGTGAATAGCTGCGCACAATGTTCCCTACAAGGTGCGCGACTGTGCAGTACCACCAGACCATTTGCGCTATGAAACCTCATTCTCGCGCCATTACAATATTCCGATCTCAATATCGCATATACTGTATATCGCATATATCGCACGTTTCACTGGTTGTGTGCTTTCATGGTTGCGCAATTGCGTGTGCACTAAAACAAACGCTAGCGCAGTGTAAACGCTTTTTAGAACACTTGTTGCGCCTTCTATCACACTAAAATCTTCCTCTTTTCCTTGTACTGTCTAAACAGCTTCAAGTAGATTTTCACTGTAGCCTAGCTGACCACCACAGCACAAAAAAACGATGCATATATTTGTAATGCACGTTGACATGTATTTCACGCAAGAGAGCACCAAGAGCCCACCAATCAGGAGGCGCATTCACCAAGAACTCACTAATATTTCACAGATTTACGTCAAGATTAGACATGAGCCATATTTTAAAAGCTTAAACTGCGCAGTCCCAAATGCTACATGGGATTATGAGAATTGCGCAACGGAGCAGTGTACCGATGGACTGCACAGTAGATTGACTTCGAACCATCAGATTATGATCATTATTATTACTATTATAAGGGTGGTGGCACTTTGTGACTGCGAGGTCTTGCAGTGCCAGGGCCAAATTAGAAGGAATCTATGTACGTATCCCTGACTCTAGCACAAACATTTCTACAAGATTTACAGCAGCCGTGCTACAGAGGATTTCCGGGGTGTGAAAAGTAATACCAATTTGATTGAGTGCGTGTTGCAGACGCTGTCGCGCCTCCGAATATTTGGGACAGACTTTGGTTAACGTGTTCTACCGTTTCTGGTATTTCACATTGGTCACAGACAGTGGTGTAAATAGAGGCTTGAGTCGGGGAGGGGGAAAACTTAGCTGAATGGGCACATTGGCTACCGTTTGAGTATGCAGTAAACTCATATATGTTATTACACAAAAACAGAAAAATATTTGTCGGGTGATGTAATGAGCTTTCAATTCTGGAAATGACTTTAAAGTAAAATTTCACATTTTCATGCAACATATTCTATATAAAATTGATACCCATCAATGACTTGCCACTGGGTGAGGAAAGCTCATGATTTGTTGTATGACCCACCACACTCAGGGGCGTAACGAGGCTAGATAGCGCCCGGGGCAAGAAGCAACTTTGGCGCCCTTGTATTCGAACCTGATGTCTTGTGGAAGCAAATGTTCTGTGTTGAAAAAAGTACTGGAGACATGGTTGGGACTTTTCGGTGCCCCCATAGTTATTCGGCGCCCGGGAATTGTGCCCCCCTTCCCCCCAGGTTGCAGACCTGACCACAAATTAATCTTGGTAATTAACTCCTAAATTAATTCCACTTCCCTTCTAAGCACGAAATGCTTGACTTAATGATGTGGCATGGGGGTAGATTTTGGGCACTGCCTAAGGTAACAATAAAACAAATGTAGTGAGTCTAAAACGGAATTTTTTGCGCAGGTTATTGATCTCTCTGCGTCAGTGACGAAACCACATTCATTTAGTAACTAAGAAGCAAATATTACCAAACAAGTTTATCCAAGTATAGAGCTGTGCACAAGGCCAGATTAGGGGGGGAAACGGGGGCAATTGCCCCGTGATGAAATTTATTTGTTTCAAATAAAACATTCGTTTGAAAAATTTTCGTGATTCAGAAGCGATAGGCCTACAAGAATACAACTCCATTATTATATTCCTATGTTGTGTTAAGTATCAGGGCCCCCAACAACAACTGATTTCTCTACAAGAGTGACCGTCTGCCAGTTTTAGTAATTGCTACTGAATAGCATATAAGTATTTTCAGGTTTGTTCAATGCAAATTCATTTGATTTCTCTGGTAACTTTTTCCTAATAATGGTTTATTCGGCATGGGTTTGTCTTCTAGTGCATCACGCAGGGGCGGATCTAGCCAGTAGGTTTAGAGGGGGGCGATTTCAGTAATGTTTGGCAGTCGTGTCTCATTGTGGTGTCAAGCGAAATTTCTGACTTGCGAAATGTATGACTTCACGCCATGTACGCATGCACAGAGTAGTACTCTACATATCAAATACACTGAGAAAAGTGATGATTAGGGCTTAGGGATTGGTGTTTAGGTAAGTGTGTCGGGTTAGGTTTGGTTAAGGGTGAGAAAGAGAAAAATGATTGAGGTCAACAACTAAGTCTGAAAAAATTCAACGGTTGAAGTTATTCCCGTACTGTACCTTGTTGTGGGTACCTGACATCTAACCAAAATGTTTTAATTTACACAACACACATCAAAAAAGTAATTACAAAATTTGTATCTTTTTTTTGAAAAATAAAATAACTGAGAAACAATAACAGGTCAGAAATTTCGCAGAGGTCAGAAATTTCGCTTGACAACGGGTTCACTGTTACAAGAGAGATGAAGTATGCTTCACAACGCTACTGTGACAAAACAATGGACGGCAAAATGGCCTCATATCGTGAATGCTGCTTTCCAAATTTTATAAAATCATGGTGATAAAAGTTACTTTCGTAGGTTTTAGGTGGGTCAATCGCCCCCCCACTGGATCCGCCCCCGGCATCACGCCTACTGCGCAAATGCCACGAAAACGTTAGTATTTGCGTGCTAAAACCAGTGGTTCCTGACTGCTCTTTAGTATCAATCAATGTTGCCACTGGGGTCAGTCTCGTTACCATCAGATTGTTGTCTTATTCAACATCAGATAACATCAAATTTTTACGCTGCATTTTCATATAAGCTAAATGCTTCTGTTAACAAACCTAACAAGGGCGATTTCCTTCGTTGAATCCGAAATAAAGCGAAATATCGCCATTAAATGGAGAAGTCGTTTATACCTTACCTAAAATGTTAGTCTCAACGCAGCGAAGAGAGCTTCTTTAGTTTCAAACGATAACCAAATACACATTAGGGTGAGAGCTTGATTAAAGGCACTTAAAAA
>JGI24022J15233_10008563_pt1 | contig 11439 bp, 12 predicted proteins | sample Ectturendosymbi2_FD_15233 | JGI IMG/M metagenome (IMG submission 15233)
AATAAATTAAGGAGGAAGACAAGAGCACGCACTGAAAATGCAACTTGCGACCTAGAACAACAATGCGAACACATTAAGAATAGTTTCATCAACACTAAAAAAGCCTTCAAAAAACAATACATTTTTATTTTGAGACGTTTCGGATTATTCTTAATCCATCTTCAGTCAACAAATAAAGCAATTTGCTTGGTTGTTTTATTTTTGACTGAATTGGTTGCTTTATTTTTTGTTGATGAAACTGTTAAGTCTATCCCAAATTTATGCACCAAAACATTAAGAATAATTTATAACATCGACAGAAAGAAGTTTTTGCAATGTCTATTAGCAGCTTGCAAACTATGTTCTGGCATAGTTCAGACGGCCTATTTAAGATATGGCCAGATATGTCACATTTTCCCGCCTGTTGTTAACAGGCCGATTGTCAGCCTGCTAGGTCTGACTGAGTGCAGGTGTGGGGTGTGTTTATAAGTGGTTAGTTCCGTGAGTTTTGAGTTTATATATTTAAAACTTGGCGTTAGTTCGTCCATTCAGCCACTGTATTTGTAAAAAACAATCTTACTGGGGCATGTGCATACTGAAGCATGTGCTAGTATTTAGCACCAGAGCCGTAGGCCTGCTAAGCTATTATACTGCAAGTGCAGACGACCCAAGCCTGACATGTCTCGAAGTTTTAGTTGTCAATGATATGTACGTCGGCTTTGCCAGTCAAGTTTGCATCAAGTTTTGCGCAGGCTTAAAAGCTAATGTTGCCAGTTCGTTTTTCCTGAAAGCTACAGATCTGAGATTACCTTTAGTCTTTTTTACGTGGTTGAAAACATTTGGTAGGTATTTGTAGGGGTTAGTTACAGTATGTGCAGTGTGTAGTCAACAGTTGCTTGGGTTTGTGGGGTTAGCTTAAGATGAGGGCGGAGTTATTTATAACACAAGTAAAGGTTAAATTCTGTGTTGGGGTAGGGGTTCGGTGTTAAAACAACTTTCAAATGTAGTGCATGAGACTGCTGGATTGTAGCCTGCGTGAACAGGCTACAAGCTGCTAGACAGAGTGACTTAGGACTTAACAGGTTTCTTGAGAAAAATTGGTTTCAACCTGGTTTGCTATTTTCAAAGCAAAATTATTGCTGACTACTGATACTATGGTTGGTAGATTTGAAAGTTGAATAAATAATATATACAGCAAACTAAAAAAATTTAAATCACAAAACACATATTACAAGTATTTAGTTGAAGAATGTAGAAATTTAATTTTCTGAAAAGCAGAAAAAAGTTATTTAGCACAGTATGATTGACTTTTCTGATTTGGCTAGTTTTAATTTCAGCATGCCTACTGTACCTCAACTTTTGCATACTTTAGAAAACAAGACTAATATCCCCTTCGCAACTTTTGTGAAAATGATATGATGACAATCTTAGGCTACCGGGGTAACATAGGACATAAACAGGATTTTGATGTACCTGTATCAGGTTTTGTTTCTGCATATGATTAATTTTTCTTCTATAATTTAGTATTTGATTTCGACCTTTGAGCTTAGTGAAAAGTGTAAATATACATTATTGAAATCAAAATCCTGATTGTGTGTGTCCCAGTTTACCTTGGCAACATAACAATTATTTCATCTGATCAAAGAATTTTTTTCATACAAAACCTCACTTATACTTAAATTTTAAATAATGGTTGTGTCCCATTAGCCATAATTATGGGTATATATATATTTGGAGAAAACATGCAAAAAGTTTGCACCTCAAGTTACCCTGTGAGACCAGGGTAATTTGGGACACCAACAATTTTTTTGAAAAAAGGGACTATCATCCTTCAAACACGAAGAAAAAAAGTTGTGTTTTTGGAAACTTTACATACTTATTAGTCCTTTCATTGTTAGAATGTTTCTAAATAATCCCATGGTACTTTGAAAAAATGAAACACTTTTAAAATTGTCCAAGGTAAAACCTTTTGACAGTATTCAACAGTGAATGAGAAATTGTGTAATGTAAGTGCTATCCATATTTGCAATGCTAAGCAATGAGCATTTTGACTTGGTTAGTCCCACAGGCAAAACAGCACCATGGAAAAATAAATGGTACATGCAGTAAACATGCTTTGCAGGCAGGGTAATGTAAGTTTGGTTTTGTGCTCTTAATGAAAACAAAAAGTACTGCAAGTCTGATATAATCATGACACAGCGGTCCTGACTCCTCGGATGCTGTGAGAAGTATTTTTATAAAGCCCACAGCTCTATTTTGCTGTTAATGGATAAATGGTGTAGATGTTACAATGACAACATACCAGTAAAATTATTGCAATATCATTTCTGGTTTAATTGTCATGATTGCACATCATGAAAGAATAACTGCAATGTGAATTGTTTAATATGTAGCAGTTGATACTACATACTGTATGCTTTGACAGCTGCACATGATAAAATGGTTAATAAGTGTTTGGTTGATGGTTGCAACTCTGGATGTAGTAGTAAGAAACATCAAGATGTGCTTGGATTTTTTTTTTTCAACAAACCTGATTTATTAACAAAGTGGATCAAGTTTGACAACCGATCTGAATGGAAGCCAATCAAAAATTCCATAGTATGCATAAAATATTTTAAGGATGATGTTATTAAAAATGGTAAAAGAATGAAATAAAAAAGGAAATGCAACCAGTCCATTACTCATACAGAAAAAGCATTAAAACAACCTTCAGCATTGGCTACTGCTAGCTTGCCAAGAAAGACTTAGTAGAGAATTTATCAGACTGATAAAACTGAAAGTTTTGAAGTGGGGGATTTAATCATTTCATGATTTGAGCTCTTTGAACTCACATTCTGGTTGCATGCGTGCAAACAAAACAAGTACATGGATGATATTTTGCAATGTTGTTTTTAACGAAGAGACAGGATTTTCATCAATGCAAAAAGCTATAAAAGTTGATGAACAATTGCATGTGCCACTTCACTTTTGCAATTACCTTGTCCCAGATCCCACTTTCATCGTATTTTTTTTATGTTAGAGGTGCAAAATTAACGCGGTACAGCATGTGAGAAAAATGTCTTTCATGAAGAATCGTACGCCTAACCAAATCAAATGAGTTTATATACACTGAAGTCAGCTGTTTGAAATGTTGTAAAGCTAAATGGTTTGTATTGACATTTTGGTATAATTTATAGCAAATCGGGGTACACTGCTAACAAAACGTTTGCACTATCTCACAGAGGTGTGTTGCATTTTACTTGGTAAAGGTTGTTCGCAAAGTGTCTGTATTTAACTTAGAAATTGCCCATTAGGTATGCTGTGAGTAATTATATATATGTCTAGCATGGCTTACAATTTCCGGAACCATTAAACATTCTAACTTTGGATTATTTTTCAGACTATGCATGATTAAACAAAAGCATGGCAAAACTTAAAAAAAGTCCCATAAACTAGTGCCATTACCACTACTGTTACAGTCATGAAATAAATGTATGTGATCGAGTATACCTGCACTTTGAAACAAACCAAATCGGCCTGTTAATGATGGCCTGCAAAATGTGACATATCGGTTGGTAACTTAAGTAGGCCGTGGTTCAGAAACTGTTACATTTCACATCGCAATATGTCATGTGATGTATGATTTTTCGTATGATGAGCTACTAAATGCTGGTCAAATTAGTGAATGTGAAAAACTTGGTTTTCAGAGTTATTTCACTGTTTTGAATTTGTCAGTAACCAGATGAAATTTTCTCGTTTTTAAATAATTTCGATTGTTTTGCCAAATACGTAATCATTCAACAGTTTGATAAAGTTTTTTTCGATGTCTTTTCTATCAAGGGAACTCTCCAAACGTTACCTCTTGTTAGCCTTTGTTATTTTCAAACCATAGTTTTGGTATTGTTTCAGGTTTGAAATGCCAAAATATATGTTCTTGTATGTGGTAAATCGGAATCTACTTTTTTGATTGCACAGTTGGACGGTTTTACTTCAAGCAGAGAATGAGTTTTNCTTGTGTAAGTTCTGTAATTCCCCAGGTTGTNGGAAGTTTACATACGAAAAGAAAAGCTTTCCTTTCCACTTCAAGAGTTCTTCANAACTCATATATTTTTAATCAATTCCTGGTAAAGTATGCGTCATAGCCGAAATGAACGCATAAATGCGTCTAGGTTATGCTTGTTTTTGATGAATTACTCGAGTAGTANCCTCTCACGTATTCGTTTTCTGCTTTAGCATGTTTATGTGGAATAACTTGGAATACCGCTGCTGNTCTGTTTTCTATCAGTAACAGCATACATACGTTTCTGAATATCTCAAACTCTGCTTCAGTTNTATGCAAGATTGTGTGCCAAACCTTTTGGAAATTTTTTTAGAAACTTTTCTGTAATTTGCAAAAACAAGCTGAAATACGAATGTCGCAGCTTTAAGATATACGCCATGGTCCCTCTAAAAAAATTTTACACTGAGTAAATGTTTGTTTTAGTCAGCATGTAATTGCGCAACTATGCAGACACACAGCCACTGATGTATTTCAGGTGGTAACGACAGAATGTGATATACATACCATATTACATTTGAATTGTTGCAAGTGCAGGAGAATGATATTTCACTGCACAAATGGTCTAACGGTACTGCGCATTTGTGCACTTAAGAGAAAACATTATTAGTGATGGTCTTTCGTTGTATTCGTCCGGAACGCATGCCAAATTTTGTGTGCGTGTTCGTAACCTGAGTTTGAAATCTCGTTATTGATAGTATAGCCGTTAAGCTCTGTAAAATTGAAAAATTGTGCAAATTGTGATATAGGCATGAAACGTCTACAATCAATCTACATTTAATATCGTATATAACATAAAGTTTAGTTTCAGATGTGGAGCCATCTAGGATTTGACCCGTGATGACCTTGAGAGGTCAATGACCTCGGACGACCGAAACATGCCATTCAGCGCTAAATGTAGCTAAATATCGTTACACTATCATCAATAAGTTGAACCAAAATTGTTAGTATGTAGTTTTGTTTCGTTATAGCGTGCTTCTAAAGATTTGTTATTCTATGTGCCATCATGGGCGTCGGAAGGGGAGGGCAAGAGGGCCTAGACCTCCCTTACAAAAATTTTTGAAAAATCCCCTAATGGCCCCCACCTGGAAAAAATCGTTCCGACGCCCGTGTGTGCCATGCTTTACATAAGTGGCGAATCTGGCACTCATGATCTTCGGGCTTAGTCCGAGTCTTATGTAGATTTCATATAATAATGAACGGATATTTGCTTGCTATGTATTCTGCCAGCACTGACATCAAGTAGTTCTAGCCACTGCAGAGCCCTTGAGAGGAAAAAACATGCTGCAACTAGATCTGCTTTGGGCCCCCTTTATAAATCATGACCAGGGCAACCAAAAGTCAATAAAGTTAACATTCTACTGCCGTTCTGAAAGTTTATGAAACGTTCACGAACCCAATTTCAGGCTGATGCATGAGCGATTCAAAAGTTATTAGGTCAAATAAAGTCAAAATTTATCGTCATGTTAAAACTGTCTCGCTTATGCAGGCTTCTTTCTATCAGTTTCAGCGTAACTATCGAGGTTTGAGCCAGGGGAGAAACTTAGCTAAAACTCACCTACTTGCCACTGTAGGTAACCTACTAGCCTACACTCAGGAAAAAAACTTGAGAAATAATGGTGAATCAGGGTGTAGATGGCTATAATAAAACCCCACATCGCCGGAAAATACTCGAAAAACGTAAAAAACAACCTACTGAAAACCAAAAGTATGTTAAAACGGAATATAAACTAAGCGGGGGTCCAGTTTTTACATTTAGCTTGCCAGGGGGAGCGATTCTCCCCTCTGGTCTCCCGTCAGTTACACCAGGGGTCGGCAAACTTTTTCGCACGGCGGACCAGTTTCAGCCTGGTATTATTTTGCAGACCGGCCCTCAATAAAATCATGAATGTTTGGCACATGCGAATTTGTTACAACTCGTAACTCAACATGGCACTGATTCCTAGGGACATCTGAGCTTACGTTGCTGCAGTAATATGCTCCAAACCTGCAGGGATTATGGTAGTCAATGGAACCCGCAATGTGTTCTTATGTCAGTCGTTCTAGTCACTTCTGGACGAATTTGGCCTTGGTTCTGTACAGTACGGTAACAATTACTTCACGGACTGGCACCGGGCCGCAGTCCGGTGTTTGCTGACCCGAGGTACAACACTGCTTTTCACACAGTATAAAAGTATGTGGCTTGTTACAGAACGTTTATGTCAGCTTGTGGGAATACATCTTAATCTTTAAGAATTATTTCTGACTTTTGAGTAAGAACTGAGTTCAAAGCTACCATTGCTGTGGCGACTTGTCATAATTCATTGCTCAATTTTTTTAAAGCCTGCCTGGGATTCTAACTTTAGTAAGTTGTCCAATATTCCTGTCAACACATAGTCTACTTGGAGCGGTTTATGTATGATGAGTGTTCCCCGTGAAAAAATCAGCAAAGACAAGCTTGGCTTTATTGAAAGGGTGATTGATTGCTTTGGACGAGATCCCAGACGTTTGCAGCTGTTGTTTCTGAATGAGGTTGATAAGTCTTGGTAGGTAAAATACAGTCGTACCTTGTGGTTCGCTAGAGACCATGGCAAAACTTCTGTGAAAAGAAGTACCACTCCTTGAAAATCTGCAGATAGCCTATTGTGAAAATTATCGTGATATACCTTGCTATGGCTGCCAAGGAAGCGCAGTTTTGTGAATATATTGTCGTAACATGAGTATTTTTGTGGTGTTGTCGTGTAGAAATGGTAAAACGTTTCGTGAACATACATTCGCATTGCATCGTCAGCAACCTGGCAAGGAGCAGCAAAATGTTGACGTTGCCNCCTCTTGGAAAAATTTCTGCGGNCGCCCATGTCCAGAACTCTNTAGCGAACAAAAGAGATCGTGTTTGTGATTGCTGGGCAGTTTTCATGCGGAAAAGAAACAAGGGAACAGGAGTTTTGTTACGAAACAATAGCATTGTTGATTGCAGTCTAGTCGGTAAGAGGCTTGGTCAAAGTCCGTCATGTATAAACCGAAGTTCAACGAAGTGTAAAGCATTGTGTAGTTTCGACTGAGTAATTTTTGTCTTTGTTTTCACTTCGATAGCCACCGAAAAAAGGCGCATGTTATATCATTGGGGCGCCACTTTAAGGGGGAGCAACAGCCATTTAGGGGGGCAATTACCCCAAACTGCCCCCCCTGGATCCGCCACTGCTTAGAAGATATTTCTAACAAATTCGTTCATTCTAATATTCACACTAAATTTTTCTCTGACTGATCTTCAAAAGCTGACCTTTATACCCTGCGTTAATTTATGACAGTGATTCCCAACGGGCTCCAGGCGGTTCACCTACCCACAGAACAGACAGTTCCATAAATCTTTGATAAAACGTTCACTGACCTATGTGCAAGATTCGACTAGTTCTTCATGAGGTGTCAGCACAGCAAAGTGGCCCATCGCATTCTTTTATGAAAGATGGTCCACGGGCCAAAAAAAATTGAGAACCACTGATTTATGACTATCTTGTCATAAGCGAAACACGTACCACCTCATATAAACCAAAAGAAACAATCAGAGAAATAGACAATGAGCAATACGATTCTCACACAAATCGCTGCACCGTCTAGGTCAGAATTACATGTCAACATCAACTCAGTGTAACTTAATCCTATCGTGTCGACTGTCAAATTCATCAACGAAACCATCTAAATATATTTTTAAGCTCGTACCCTTTCAAATGAAAGTAGAGCATTGCTACTCAATCTTTCACTGGTCATGGAATTTCTGAGAAATGTTTTCATTAATTTCATTGTTGAAAAAATTCTCTCGCATGAAGCGCTTGTGACCGGTAGAGTTACAGCTATTGGTAACAACTTGCATAAACAATCAAACGCACCTTTGTAAGGAGCTACAAATGAAATAAATTGCGACCCTTTCCGAAGTTAATTCTTTGCCAGAAGTGTTTCATGTTTTAAATCATTTTCACTAATTGATTATGCATTTGCAAATTTTTGTTTTCTTCTGATAGAAATATTTGACCTCTGGGTCAAAGAGCTGAATTACCCGAAAAAAATTGCTCCTGAACCATTACAAAATGTCATTACAAAGTTCTGAGGTTGCAGGACGTGTGTAGGTAGACTTAAACCTAGGACTACCAAGACTTTTTTCTTCACGAATTACCAATGGGGTCAATTGACCCTTGCGTTGAATATTAGTGGGTTTTTCGGACATAGCGCACTCGTTATTGCATCTCTTTCATATAAATTGATTTTGACAGTGTGACTTTTGTCTGTGGTGACGTAAAAATGCGTTCACTGATAAGTTTTCTGCGTGCGCAGTGGCAATGTTTTGTTTGATTTCACTGGCTTGCGGATTTGTGGATGCAAACTGCTCAAACGTTAAGCCTTGCGGCAGGGACCGAGTTTGCAAGAAAACTTTGGGGAAACAAACTTTGTGTGATTTGCATGTTATTATGCATATTACACGAATGCAATACACTTGGTTGCGTTTTGATGACTTCACCATGTTCACTCAACCGTTGTACGACCTTTTGTAAAATTGGCAAAATTATGGAAATAATATTTTTTGAGACAATGACCCAACTGCCTCACTGTGCTAATGCTTAACAATGATTACTAGGTATTTTCGTCTTTACCAAGTACACAAAAGGTTAAGCACTTTAATAGTTCTTGAAAAAGAAATTAAATAAACACAACACTTCCAATTATTTTTACAAACAATACATTAAAAGTATAATTTATGAACTTGTATCTCTGAGATTCAAATAATTGACAGAAGCATAATGCAATTCCAATTAATAAAGATGTCTCTGAGATTCCATTGACTGGCACAATGACACAAATGTACGCTTTCATACCGTTGTTTTTCATATACATGGGAATACCATTTAAATTTTGCCAAACATACGGCACGTTGCATCAATGGACCTCAAAAGTTCCTTGGAAATATCTTGGCAGCGTAATTTAAACAACTGTATTGATATAAAAAAATATAAGGGAGACAAAAGTTATTGTGCCCCTCTATGAAAGGTAGAATGCACAAGAAGTGCTCGCAGCTCTTCTAGTTGATGAAGACTCCGGTGAAAATGAATTTGATGAGCTCAAGCCAAGAATGTGTGAGGTTGACGAAGAGATTGATAGAAAGCAAGATACTGTGCAAGAATATTTCCAAATTTTGGGTAGGGGAAGGTGGGGCACAGTAGAACTAGGTGCACAGTCGTCTTTTTTGATTTATTCAAAAAGTTGAAAACGTTGAACATTAAAGTTTCCGTGGTGATTTAGTCTCGTACCAGCCGTAGAAATAAAGTGAATTTTTCCTTGATAGGTAGCCGTTGTTATGAGTTACAGGGCAACCCAAAAGTAATTTATAAAATCGCATTTAGATTTGGGTTTTGCCCACATTAATCAACACCATCAGTTCTGAGTTTTTGTAACGTTGTAGTCAGGGCGGTGCAACATTATTTGATAATGCCAGATTTTTAATTCTTTTTAAGCTGAGTTTGGGGCACATCTGACAAAAAGAATGGGGCACATTCGACACATTGCGACTAGGTCAGTCTAAACAAGGTAAAGCTTGAGGGGTTATATTGGAATGCAGTACAGAATAATTATAATCTGTGAGCATATTTAGATTTATTATGTGCTTAGAGGCACATTATATTTGTATGGTAAATCATGAATTTCAGCATACTGCATTGGCTTCATTTGATGTTTGGTAATCATACAAATTTGTTTTGCCATGCAGTAATAGTGGGTAATTAGAATGTGAAAAAAGTGGAGAGGTAGGCAGCAAATGCGTATGTTACTCGGGATATCACGTAAACATTATGCAATACATGCAACCCAACTTTATTAACCGGTCAGGTGTACCCCATGCTCATGTCGAGTGTGCCCAATGCATGGGGCACACTCGACAGAAAAAGCACCCTTTTTTAATTGATTGCAAAAATTTTTCTGAAGTGCGTTGTTTTCATGTTTTGGCATGATGTTGTGTATCTAGAGTTGCTTTACTGTGTGACAAATTTTGAGCTTGTTTGGACATGAAATGAAGTAGCAGTGGTTGAAATTGCAAAAAAGTGTCGACTGTACCCCACCTTCCCTACTTATACTCATTGGTAGACAGAGGTCAACTAATCAATAGAAATGGTGCCATTTAGTTACGTTATTTTTGGCTACAGAATGCACGTGCAATAAAAGAATTGTCAGTGCAAGGCTAGGTGCAAAACAATTCATTCCTGCACTTGCAGACAGTGCTAAAGAAGTGTTTCAAGAATTGTGGGACCATAAAGCGGTGACCATATGTTGCAATTTACAATAACTGAAGCTTGTCGACATGGAGATAGCAAATTCACTCTCAGAAAAGAAGTGTTCGAAGCGTTCTTTGGCCTGTATTTTCTTCGTGGAGTTTTTTAAAAGCAAGGGATGGACTTCCAACAAATTTGTGAGAGACATAAAAAGGACGACCTGTCTTTTCAGACACGACTGGAATGCAGCGCTACTAAGGGTGGTGTGGATACAGCTGATGAAATGCTCCACGCATGCTCTACTTGGGCAGCATCCCGAAGATGGCCAATTGCTGTATTCTTCGATCAGTTGGACATTGTGGCACTGGATGCATACACCATTTGCAAATATTTGCATGTAACAACTAAAAGGGATTTTATTATCAAACAGGCAGAAAAGCTGTGCTCAGCAGAGAGAAACTGTAAGGCTTGTAGAGTCTCCCATGTATTACATCTGAAACGCATTCAGGGTGGAGTTGTTGAGGACATATCACTCCATACATAAACCAAATTCCAGATTTGCCGGTCAAACAAAACGAGAATGAAATGTGCCACTGCAAATTTGTGTGTGGAACGTGTTCTGGTCCTGTGTGCAAAAGTTGTTTCCAAATGTGATTCGATAGCTCAACATTCTCAGCTTAGGGGTCAACTGACCTGTATGGTAATTCACTGTTTTCCATCGTGAAGCATTGATTTTGAAAATAAATTTGTTGTCGACTTGGTGGTTTGCTCAAGGCTAAAAAATAAAAGTCAAAATGATTGAGGTTCCCAGCCACAAAATGTTTTCTAAAAATTTGAAAACAAATACGCGAAAGGGTCAGTTGACCCGTTTGGTAGTCCTAGGGTTAAAACTAAAGTCGCGATCAGTTGTGTAAGATCCTTCGAAGTCATACGAGACACAAGGCAGCAGAGCACACGCCTACAGTCAGGATAAATTCGGATAAATTAACTTACACCAATTCACTGGGCAACAAATTTTTGGTCTTGTTTTTATTTATTTTGATTTTTTGGTGTTTCTTGATGTTTTTTGGTGCGCTGAGTCCGAAATTGACGTTGGTTTTTTCGTAGTGTCAGCCGTTTTTCTGTAATTTGAAAATTCCTGAACTTTGGAAATGACATAATTTTCCTGGGATGCAATATTCTTTAGATAAACTT
>JGI24022J15233_10008564_pt1 | contig 11439 bp, 8 predicted proteins | sample Ectturendosymbi2_FD_15233 | JGI IMG/M metagenome (IMG submission 15233)
AACGTTTTCGAAACTGAATCTGTACACTCTGGTATGATTTTGTTGTAAAATAGGTCTCCAGGGAGAATATCTTCTGCTGATTTGTCCAAGACATTTTTGGGGCAACCATAGCTGCAAACGATCATCCATAGATTCACCTATCACGTCCTGCAACAGAGAAGTCATTCGTTAAAAAATGTTTTTTTTATCGAACAAAATATGGGTACGCATCTTTTTGAGTCACCCTGCACAATTCTGAAACAATCTTCTGCCTTTGCAAGTTCTCAAGCTGTACATAATTTTTTCACAGCTATGGGTTCCACGTACTGTAATCTACGCGCTTATCATTTGTAGTTTTAGCCTTGTTTTCAGCATTTTTGCGGTACTGGCGGTTTTGGCTTTGTTTACAGCGTTTTTCCTGGATGCCTGGCAGTTTTACTGTTGTTTTCAGCGTTTTTACGTCACGTTCACCTTTTTACATCACAAATTCTTGTGGTTTTGAAATGCTTGCTTCATTTCCGCTTGAAAATGGATTAAGAACAATCCCAAACGTCTCGAAATATACATGAATAGTTTTTTAAGGCTTACTTAATTTTAATGAAGTTGATAAGTATTTCCCAATTTTATGCTCCAGAACCATGTTTAATTCACGCTTACAGCTTTGTTGCTCACGGCGAAACTTTACAATTTATTTTCTACCTGATACTGACTATCAGGACTACAGTGAATTGGCTGGTAAGTTTACTCGAAATGGAAGATTATTTGCTAAAATAGGGCTGTTTTCGACAGATGCTGACTGCAGTATGGGGTAGAAATAATTGCCCCACCAGAACACTGAATGTCTTGAATCAATATTCACAAAGTTGTTTTTCAAAGTACATTTCAAAGTACAATACATTTCAGCAAATTCACAATTGATATCTTTGTCTGCGTCTGTTGATTGACAAATAAACTTGCTTATTTCAGGTAGCTAAAATCTTATGTAAGATAATTAAATCGTTAAAATTTGTTATTTAACGGTATAAAAACTAATATTCATACAGTGTTTGAGTAAAATGGATAGGTTATTTACACTATTATTCTTAAACGGAAAGTGAAGTGACTGGACTGTTTTCGCGTTGAGCATTGATAGCAGATACAGAAATAGGGGTACTAGAATCGATGCAGTGCATTACGATGATGGCAACTGCAAGACACAGTAATATAGCTTTCGTTTTGGCTGCTTGATTTCGTAATAGCTTTGGTATGTGAGGATAGTCTCTATTCGTAACCGTGAACCCTAGCTAGCAGCAACTACTCGGCTTTGAAAAATTGTGATTCATAAACATAGTGCATGTCTTTGAGTAACAGAAGCTTTGGTGGGTTGACAAACTATTGTGGGCTGTCTTCTCTCTGTTAGAACTTGAGTATCTATCTGTGGCCGGTTCTTGACTAATTGATTTCTAAAATTCTTGGTGGCTGTGTTTTCGGTTTGGTGCTGTTGTTTTTCACTGAGACATTTCGGTGAGTTGTCCGAAATACCTTTGAAAATTCATGTCATTTTAACGTTTTAAGACAATTTTGTATGACTGAAAAAGGCATTATGACCGAATTGACTTAATTTTTTCAGTCACTGAAAAAAGTTTGGTCAGTGACCGAAAAAAACAGGTCTGGTGCAGACAGAACTGCTAACGCAACAATACGTGACTTTAGTTCGTTAGGAAAACTCCAACGTATGATTTGAATCTCGATTTCATTACTTGCAACAATTGATGCTGCTGTTGGTGATATTATAACAAATGTATGCTCTTTTTGAAACAAATTTCTCATTGGCTCGTGAAGATCAGGTTTTCATAAACTAAAAGTTGTATTACTCTAGGTCAGTGTTTCGCAAACTTTTATTCCATCGCCCGCTTTTCACTCTCGACACATCGTTTTCGCCCCCCAAGTCAAATAAAACAAACACAAGGTAGTGAATTTAAAGCATTTTATTTAAAGAAAGTATTAAATAGCTGCACCAAGCCATTAAATAGCTGAACTAAGCAATTGCATTATGACGCTAATATTACGTTCAGAATTCTAGTGAAAATAATGCAAACCGTAGCCGAGCACATAGACGATCCAGAGTAAAAATTTAACGGATAAATTGCTTTAGCAACAACATCCAACGATAATCATTATAAACTAAAATTTGCAAGATACTAAAAAGTCATAATAGTAGGCTACTGGAGTTAAATAAATGATCGATTAGTGGTTGATAATTTTCGCCCCATCTATGCTGTTTCTCCCCCCTATCACCCCCTTCGTTTTTTCGCCCCCTTGCCCCCTCAAAAAATCTCCCTTGCCCCTCAAAATCCATTTCGGAAAAGTGAAGAGTTTAAAGCTCTCAACATGGGGTTTGCCCTTGATGAAGGACTTGCACATCCTGGGAACAAGTACTCTGTGTTCTATGGTGAATGCTGCGCGTGGTGTGAGTATGTCTTTTATGCTTTGTCTTGGGTTGGTACAAAGTTTGTGATTGCTTTTCGTTGGAAATATTACCGATTACCAACTTTCATTGTATTGCGTTTCTTGAGTTCATTGTTTATATATATTTGAAATGCCGACGAGGGCAGGACCTGAAATGAAACCTCATTTCGATAAATGTCCGATGCAAAGGGACATTTCTCTAAAGAAGTTGTGTTTAAAGAAGAACAAAAAAGGTGAAAAATGAAAAGAAACAAACAAACTACAGAAACATTACGTACAAAAACAAAGTAACACACAACAAAAACATGCACATGAGCACAGCCCCAAAAGGAAAAACAAATCGCAAAAAAACTGTTGTTGGTAATGTCTATTTAGGTAAGTGGATGTTTCGACATAAGTTTGAGTTCCGTGCAGATTGATTTCATCTCTTTCAAATCACACGTTTTGTCTCCTTACGTTCGCATTTCATAACCTGCTGTATGTCTCATTTCTTTCAATCTGGGTTTTATTTCTTTAATTTTAGGTATACGAATCAAATGCGGCGGAGATCCTGGTCATGGATCTCGATTCATTGAAAATACAGCTGCAGATAAACTTGTAAGTTCAGGTTTATTTTTAACCATTGCATTTATGTAATCGGATGGAGCAGCTTAAATGCTTCACCCACCTACATTGGTCTTCGTGCTATTATTCTTTTCGGATATCTTTGTGTGACAATTTCTTTACCTACTCAGCTTGTGAACATCAGATGTGGTGTGGAGTCTAGCAGTGGTTAGTGCCTGCTTTCATTATGGTTGGTAAAAAGTAGATCAATTTTATTTTGTTTTAGATGAAAGTTTTTTGGCTTTTCTTCCAAGCCACCACTGTTTTTGTTTCTTAAGTTTTGGCTAACTTTGTACCATGCGCTTCGAAACATTTTTCTTTCTCTGCTAATGAGCTGGAGTGTACCCCTTTGCTGATAAGTCTTATTGTTCATCTTGTTTCAGAGAAAAATCATGAATTCTTTCTTGGATTTTCGCGAGAAGGAAAAAATATGGTTGGAAACAAATGCAACATGCTTACTCGGTGATGTTACAACATTAAACCTCACAAAAATTGAGGTAATATTTCAAGTTAAAAAACTTGCACATTTTTAACATGTTTTTGGTAGGAGTTCACATTTGTTTCCTAGGGAGGATTGGCTCACAACATGGTCCCTGCAGAACTGAGTGCCTGCTTTGATATCCGAATACCACCAGCTGTGGACTTACAGGTGAAACACTTGATGCAATTTGAAGATGGAACGAAGTACTGAAAATCTTGTAAAGAATGGGTGTCATGCTTCGCAGGTTGTTTCAACATTTGGTGTACCCTGGCCATGCAAGATTCCTAAGTATGCTCCATTTTCTGGAATATTCCTGTATAATTTTAGATGGCATTAACTTCACTAGTCAACAAAAAATTTGTTGCATTGATGCAAACACTTGTTCTTACTTAGATTTTGGGGTGCTGGATTCAAATCTGACCTTTGTTTTTTTCTGTAAGCTAAAATTTTAATGCAATTCACGATTTTTCATTTTTTTGCACAATGCAACATTCTTGCAAAACGACATTTTTAACAAAGTGGATTTATGGCTAGCACATAAAAAAAAACAGCCCAAAATATATCAATATATATGTAGCAGTGCATTGTGTATTGCCATTAGAGACAGAACTTGCAGATAAATTTTACACGAAATATTGAAAACAAATAAAGACTGTTAAGTAAAATGGGATATAACCAATGAGCAATACTTTCACATGAATAACATTGAAAAAGTGTAGACAATCTCAGCTTGGCCATGTACAAACAGTTTGGTATGATGCAAAAAGTACTTGCAAGCACCGGTATCGGGGCAAAATTGGCGCTTATATAACTCTTGCGTTTGTACAGTTTTCCCGGACAATCACGTTTAATGCTCCAGCAGTAGTCTGCTAACATATGGCGGTCCCGTATACCTTGGCAGTATCCTTCTGCTGTCGTCAAGTCCTGGTGGAACCGCTCTCCCTGTTATCACTGACAGCTCCAAGGTCTTCTGGAGATTTGTCTAAATGACTGAGAAGGAAGTGCACTTTGATGCTCATTTTGCATCCCAAATCATGAAATGCTGTGAGCATTTTGCCAGCTGAATCTTCATACCTTAGTGCTTTTTTTATTCCCGAAAAAATTCTTCATTACTCCTACAAAAATGAACCATGCTGCCTTCTGAACATTTACTGTTGGAATAAAAGCTTGATCACGCACAAGCGTCCCGATCTGTGGTCCATCAAATACTCCCGCTTTGATTTTCTCATATGATAAGCCAGTAAAGTTGCGTAGAAGATACTGAAAACATTCACTATCCAGAGATAATGCTTTGACAAACTGCTTCATCAAGCCTAACTTGATGTGGAAAGGAGGAAAAATTATTTTGTCTCTGCTTACTATTGGATTGTGAATGACATTTGGCACACCAGCCTTAAGTGTGTCTCTTGTGGGCCGCTCTTTGAGTCCAGTGCGTTTCACGATCTCGGCTATCCCAAATGCAACGGAAGCAAGGGAATTTCGTTTAGCCTCTTTGCTGACCCAGCAGAAAACTAACCATTTTCAGGTCAAACACATAATCCAGTTATGTTTTGATATTTGAGCAGATCCATTACTGTTTTAATGTCCTCCTGTGCTCTTTCAGAACAGAAGAGTGAACAACAGGAACAGCTCTATACCAATTCCCATTGCGTGAAAGTACACACTTGAGGCTGCGTTTGGAGCTGTCCAAAAAGTCGTCATTCTTCTGGGTTGTAAGATGGTATGTCCAGTTGGCTCAGAAGTCCTGGAACATCTTCACAATAAACAAGTTGCTTTTCCTCCTTAAAAAAAGACAGAAAGAGTTCTTCGTCTCTTTTTCTGAAACATGACACCTTTGCTGAGCTATGCAGCACATGTTTTTCATTGAGCCTGGAAGCTAATATCTCAGCTGCTTGTTTGAATAGATCTAAATCACGCACCAAGTCATTCAGTTCTAACTGGTTAAACTGCTCGGGAGCTGCTTGTTTGCTTTCATTGGAAGAGTCTTCAGATTCTGCATCTGTTAGTTTAAACTCCCATTCCATGCGCTAATCTTCAGATTAAGTTCCTTCACCTTCCGAAGATATAAAATCTTTAAATGCTGGAGGTGGGAATTCATCAGTATGTACAACTGGTCGTATTGCTGATGGACCACTGGGATAGGAGATGTTTTATCGGTTTTTCTTTCCAATACCTTTCGTGTTTACCACACATGAATAGCAGCCAATGAGATGATCTTTGGGTTCACGCCACACCATAGGTACACCGAAAGGTAAGCCCTTTCCCTTTTCTTTTTGTCCAATCTCGAAGCATATCTATGCAGTTATGGCACGCAATGTGGGGAGCCCATTTTTTATCATGATCACAAGGTGAAAATTCAAAATATGCTTTGTACGCACGCTTTACAAACAATGATTTATTGCGCCTTTGACGAGGAAGCGTATACATGTCACAGATGTAATAAAATGAATCAGCTTTATTTTTACATTTTCTACTAGAAGAAGCCATGTTTTAATCTGAAACTGATGAAGATGATGTATTTGAAAGAGATCATATCTTGGCATTAAACACAGTTTAAAAAAAGCGCAAGTTTGAAAACAAGTGACACAATAGCAGAGTGGTTAACCAGACTGAACAGCATAGGGCCTACTTACAAGGAACAGGTAGCCCCCTGGTTTAGCCTGGACAAGTGCACATTGCTCTCAAGACTTGACACCTCACAAGCCTACCAATAGTTACCCCAATTTTATCAGGTACCGGTAGCTATTTGATCTTAGACAGAACCAGAAAGATTAATTTTCACCTGCTCTGCCATGTTTAGACAAACTACAGACAGAAGAGACTAACAATAGTGATATGTGCTGCACTGCAGCAAACCTGAGTGCATACTCCATACAGACATAGGCCTTACTTTCACTGTTGCAAGGAACAGGTGCCCTAGCCTTCACATTGCCCTCAATACCTCAACTAGCCTACTGACAACTTGCCCAATTTTATCGTTGTGTTTGATCTCAAACAGCACCGGGAATGATGATTTTCGCCAGTTGTGCCGTGTTTAAGACAAACTGCAATACAGGAGACTCATGGCCCATGTGCTGTAAGCTACTGTAGAAAACTCGCAAAAAGTGCTCGTTGACCAAGTAAAAATCAGTCAGCTATGACAAGCTAATGTTGACAACGATTCAGAAAAATGTATATGATTATGAAAAAGAATGAAGAGCTACTAGTTATTGGGTGAAACTGTACAAAAACTAATTACAAAATACCACTAATATGAGAATATTAAAAATTCCGATTACATGAAAACTAAAACATGCAAAATGAAACTGATGGCAGATGTGAAATCAGCGACCAAAAATTGTACAGAACCAGTTAAACAAACTCATGCAACAGAAACTGATAAAAATAAGTTGGCCAGTCAACTATTTGAACATGCGCTGTAACTTGGACACTAGTCAGCATCGCAAGAACTGTATCAAGGAAGACTAAAGTCTAAAGCCCAGGCTGTATAGTTTAGATAACTGTGGCCGCTAAGATCGAGAGGGTCTTAGTCATTCGTCGTGTTTTGAGTTCTGTTTTAGTTTTAGCTATCTTTCCGATGTTAACATTAGTACTCTTTCCTGTTGAACAAAAGTTGCAGATATCCTTTTAATTTGTTGCTCAGCATGATTTGTGTCATTGGGAATGCAAAATAAAGAATAGACTCATTCATTTTTTTATGTAAACATGAAGATGCGTCTTGATATTAATCGCCTTGGTTTGAAAAATGTAGTCGACTTGCCTTCCAAACATTGTCGATTGTACCTCGAAAAAGAAAACGTGAAGAATAGTCGGTGAAAGTTTCTGGCAGTCGCTGCGGTCGTTTCGGTCGCGAACTTTTACGAATCGCTCAAGCTTGACGTCATTTTTCATTAGCGAAAATATCATGGCGTTTGCGTTGAATTCAATTTAGGATTGATGCAGTTTACGTAACTCACATAAGTTCTTGATTCCTCCGGCAGATATTTGAAAAACAAGTACAGACCTGGTGCGAAGAAGCTGGTGAAGGAGTATTTATGAATTTATTAAGGTGAACACTGTTGTTGAAATCAACTCATTTTTCGTGCTATTACACGCCACCTGTTTTTGTTTCAGAATAGTTTTGATTGCTTATATACATGACAAAAACCGTTTTCATCAGCTCTGGTTCGTTTAATTAACTTGGGTTGTTGCGATCCTCTGTTATACGCAATACAGCACGAATACCTTCAAACTGCATCTTTACTTTTCTGTTTCACTGTTGTATCTTCTTAATGTCCCTGATGATGTCTTGGGACTAAGATGTAAAGTTAAATAAAATAATGTTTTGAATATTTGTGGCTATTTTGCCAACGTCTCGATCGACCAGGTGTTAAAAGCGCGATGCACCACGAACAGGATGTGTGCTGATAATAGCACCCGTGCGTATTTTATGTGGCGCGAACAAGCAATAATAGAATGATCACAGCGTGTGACCTCTACTGTTGTTTGCTGCCTCAGTTTGAAGCACTGCTGCTCGTGCTCCTCGATCGCAACTCTGTGGTTCGCAACAAGAGTTTGGTCAGATTAGCGTTCCTCTTGCGTCCTTCATTTGATTTCCTTTTTGATCGACAATAAATTTTTGTGGGGTCTGACGTATTAAACAAAAACGAAAATAGTCTGATTTGACTACATTCAAGTGGTTGAAATTATTTTATAGGTTATACCTGGAGCTTAAAGTGAGTTAGTGTTTGAGCATACAAATAAGACTACACTTTATGTTCAGGCGGACTGGGACCAAACGTTGACGTCAGCTGACAAGTCGGATCCGTGGTGGAACGCGTTCAGCTCTGCTTGTGAACAAATGTACGTTTTGGGTGTAGATCACCAATTTCTAACGTTATGTTATGGTTTTGGCATTAAATCTGAGAACAACGTGTATGTTCTATTGTGGATGTGCGCACTCCATTATGATCAAAGCCGTACTTTAAAAATTGTTTCAGATCAGTGAATTCACAACCAGGTTTATGGGTTCACTAATTGTCAGCGACGTTGCCGATGCTTCGTCCTTCCTAATCCAGATTTTCTCAGTACTTTCAAAAAATATTAACTTACGGTTATATTTTACTTTATAAATTGTATCTTTTTCTGTTGCCTTCTGTTGTTGAACTATTGCGGGAGTCAAGTGTATGTAACGATTCCTAAATCTGTAAAAAAATAAAGCAGTAAGGCAATAATGAGAACACTAGAACAAGAAGCGACCGGCAAAGTCATCATTTCTACGAAAGCGTCCATTTTTCCACCTGCAACTAATCTGGTTGATCCTAACGCAGGCAGACCCTAGTTAAGCTCGCATTAACGCATCGCCGTTAAGGCAAATTTATAACACCTAGTTCAACAGATAGTCACCCGATCACCACTCAACTTCCCGTTCATTATTATTATAATAAAATGATTGCCACTTCTGCACTTATTACAAAAATCTGTACTTCAAATCAGTTGCGTATAATACAAACTAGTCACGGCTTGCTTTTGTTTCATGTATTTGCGCGCATGGCGTGGCTGTTTTTTGGGTTCAAAAAATCAAACGGTAGCTGCGCATTATTTGTTCACGGGCAACTTTGGTTTTGTGTGCAGAGGCGCCGAATTGAGCTCGGAAGTATTTTCAGCCGCAACAGACAGCAGATACTTGAGAGCGGTAAGCTAACGCACGAAGTTAATTTCGTTGATTTTAATCTTGATCATACAACTTTGATCAAGTCCAATTTTTTCCAGGCCGGTTACCCAAGTATTGGTTTCAGTCCGATGCGAAACACTCCCGTTGTTTTGCACGATCACAACGAGTTCTTAAATGAAAAGGTGTTTTCGGAGGTCATCGATGCTTACTGCAAGATTATTCCTGCTTTGGCAAACGTTCCACCATTCACTGACTAAAGGATCAGAAGAGTACATTTCTCTTTGGTTTTGATCAGCCAAGCAAGTCTGGATGAATCAAGCTGAATAAAGTGACAGCAAGTTTTCACGTTGCTCATTGAAGTATACATGACTAATGTTTGTACCATTCCATGCATTTATATTCCGCACTGCTTTTGTCTGCCTCGAATCATCAGCAGAACATACCTCGTTTTAATGCCTTTATAGTGGGAACGTATGCAAATTCGCGTGTACATATTGTAGATTTGAAATATCGTGCACTTGGTGGTCTTTCCCTTCTCGTTCAAAAATGTGGAGCAAAATATGATGCCTAAAATATTCATGTGAAAAGAAACTCTTTTCAAGCTTTGTCGTTTCGTTCGGTTCTTTGTTTTGTGTTTCAGATCTTGCCAACTCAGTCTTGTTCGCCGTCTTGAATCTCTTTAGTCATGATTGTGGCCTAGTTTCGCTCAAGTGCAATGCGTCTATTTCCTTTGTAGAAAAACAATGTGCAGTTTTCTCGTGAAGATTGCTGTGGAGTCGTCAAGTATTTGTCCGCGTTGCATAGATTTTCGTGCCCACACTGCCAGTAGCCCTTTTGTTACTTAATTGATCATTGTTGGTTGATTTCCATCGAATTTCGGTACGATTGTGTTCCGCAGTATCGTTTCTAAATCAGCAATTTGTCATTTGTTCGTGAAACCGTGCAATTTCCCTTGTGTTTGTCAGAACTGTTGTTGATATATTTTGAATGCAGTATCGTCAGAAAAATTGTTTCATTCATAACGTTTGTTACTAACTCCTTCGATGTTAAAATGCCACTGGTAATAATTGTATAGGAAGCAAATATAAATTCAATGCAAAACGCATATCAAAATGATCAGTGTTGTGTGAAGATAGCGAAAACTACCGTATTTTACTATTGAAGATGGATAAATACAGTATTTTACAAATTTTGGAATACCCTTGGTAATTTCATGGCACATGTAACACATCATGTATGGAATGATCAGGCTTCCTGCATATTTTGAAATAATGTCACTTAGATTGAATGTGGCATTACCGTGATCTAATATGTCATCAGCAAGTAATTCATTGAAAACATTGCAAAAATGTGAAGCATTCTGCAGAAAAACTTTTTGATTTGTATCAGCTGGAAAAGGATTGACGTGCGAAACCGAATTTTTGTTGACATTTTTGACACATTCAGACACAAGACACTTTTCAGAAATAATGGTTCATAGCTCTGACATAAATTTTGAAAGAAAATGACCAAGATAGTGTTGCAATTAAAAATCTTAATTTAAGGTTGCACTGCATACAATATGTCATTCTGTCCCCTTCTAATCGTACGAAAATGAATTTTTAAGTTGGCGTTAAAAGTGGGTCTAGACTTGGTTTTCGAGAAAATCAGTCATTTCAAATGTAATTGCCACGGCATCATCTGTTTTTGAGTCAGCATTTGATTCTAGAAATTTGAATTTCCGCGCGAAATAGGCAAAGTTTCGCAATTATCAGCAAGGCATTGAACTTCTGCAGTGTTGATACGAATGCATTGCCAAGAACATACGCCTCACGATTAACATGTGTGTTACAGCTGTAATTCGTTTTGAGTTTGTGTTTTTAAAATACTGAGCATGGAGCCTCATTCTGTTGCAAAGTTTCGCGACTACCTTCGAGTAAAATCTGTCCAGCCGACACCTGACTACGGTTAGTTGTTTCACTGCTTGTTAATGCAAAGTGTTAGTGTTGTAAGGGCCTGTTGGATTTTGTGCGGAGCTCTTGATAGGTGCTTAGTAAGCTAAACACACGAGGAAGTATTCTTACTTTGTGTTGCGGAATATTTTTCGATGAACAATTGCGTATGGTCAAAGAAATGGTTTTACAACTATGGATAAATATCAGCTTTCGAAGCGATTTTACGTGTTTTAATCTCTGCAACTAATTGCAAGCTTTTGCCGCAGATGAAGCTGTAAGATTTTTGGATGAATACGGAAAAGAAATTGGCTTAGATGTTAAGCATGTCGAGGTATCGAAAC
>JGI24022J15233_10008566_pt1 | contig 11437 bp, 11 predicted proteins | sample Ectturendosymbi2_FD_15233 | JGI IMG/M metagenome (IMG submission 15233)
GGGAACCATTGCGATCTTGATGAGATTTCGCAAGTGAGTAGCAGTCGCTGGCATTCGACATTTTCTTTAATCGTAATTAATTGCATCCATTGACATTTGACATTTCGTAATTATTACATGCTGACCTCAATTTTGCGCCCCCAACACGCTGCGCCCGGGGACAGGTGTCCCCCCTTTCTCCCCCTTGTTGTGCCACTGCGATTAAGCCGTCTTCCCACAAGTCTTTCATAGAGACATTCTAACTAGCCACGTAGTTTTATACCAGTTATGTCCAACCCGCGGCCCTTGGCCGAATGTGGCCCAGTCGAACGTTTTGTGCGGCCCAGTTCAGGTTTTCGCTGTGGTATAAGTAGCCTATACATACTGACAACTTGTCCTTATTTTGATAATCTTAAATTTGACATTTTTGATGCAGGTGGTCCTCAGTATCATTTTATCACGTCTGTACTGCGTGCTGGGAGGTTTCCATATGTCCACAGACGCCGTGGTGCAAAATGTTTTACTAGTTTTCTAATTTCTACGCTTGTTCCATTGGCACTAAACCTGCTCATGACATCACACTTACGGAGTGGTTTAAGGTACCAAACAGTCGTTACCATTGCAGTTAGGACTCGAACGCTTTCAGTACATTAGCTTGAACAAAATTTACTTCGTTAAGATAAAAGTAGCCATACAATATGCGGCCCTCATCAATATGTCAGTCAATGTGCGGCCCTGGTTAAGATACTGACATGACTTTTGGCTCAGTAAGAAATTTCGGTTGGACATAGCTGCTTTATACCCTGAACATTATATACAATTCATTTGACTCCGACCAGATGGTCCACAGAACACACATACGCAAACGATTATTCTTTTACGCCTTAAAATCTTTCAATATGACTTCAAGGGCAACACCTTTGCCAAGGGCGTACGCAAGGGGAAGGGTTTGGGGTTAGAAACCCCCTTGAGCTTTTAATCCTGCGCAAAGGAGATTAATTGTTTTCGCATATTTTTTGTATGTTCATTTCTCGACTTAATGAAAATACCACGGAATAAATTTGCATGCAGATTTCAAGGAACATTGTAAATGGGCCAAAAAGTAATAATTAGGTTTTGGTGGGAATCTGGATTATCGTCTGCGTCCAGGAACCATCTCTCCATTTTTGCAGACCTTTCATCCACTACGCATGTTTAATATTATGTTCCGCGATGGTTCACTTTATCCGAAACAATTGTCTTTATTTTGTCTGCTAAGGCTGATCAGCGCAAGCGTTGACCGCATTGGCTACATTACCAATTTCTGTAACATGATAGAACTGTTGCACGAGTTCAAAAACAGCAGTTTTTAACATACAATCATTCAGGCATTTGAATGTCTCAGCAGGGAAAAAGGAAAACTATGTTTGCTGAACTTCTATACATAATAAAAAACTGAAGGTTTTCTTGCGTACTTTATGCGCATTCTCAATTTTCGTGCAGTTTAGCAAAAGCTTTGATCTTGCAAACCTTGGTGTGTGCCTGCGCCAGCCAGTCCAGCCGCACACTTTGTATGCTTGACAGCTCTTATTCGACAAGACATTAGCGTAGCCTCATTTTGCAGTTGCAAATTGCTCTGACGAATTGATGAGTGTGTTTTGCTCCCCTGTTTTAACTCGTAGCCTGATAAATGCAGTTATGAACTGCTGTGTCGCAGCATTGAGTTTATTTTCCGCCGACTTCCGAACTTGGAGCGCTGATAGTTTATGTTCAGTGCAATGACACATAAAATAAGGGGAGTGCATGTAGAAGAATATGCATATTATGTCAACAAACTTCGCCAAAACGTTGGTTTGGAAACATGAACATGACGTCAAATTGTGACGTCACAAACAGCGCACACCAAATACAAATGACCACTATAGTCTACTGAATGAAACACCCCCATGAAAATTTTCTGCGTACGCCACTGACCTTTACACATGGTAAATTACCACATAGGGGAAAAAGACCAAAAACGCGCATCCACGTCATTGCTCTTGAGAAATTCCTTGTGCTCTGAAATGCTCAACGTAGACAAATGGGAAATGACACCTCTGCTTCATGACTTTCAACATGGCTACATGCGCAACTTATTAGAAACCAGAGACAAAGATAACAAGAGGTACTATAGCAGCAACACTTGTGCTTCTTTGTGCAGGTCACTGAAACTTTTAACAGCTGACCGCAGTGACTTCGTAGCGGTTTTACTCAAAGCAGATTATATGCTTTTGTGTAATTTAAGAGGTAATTTGGTAGAATTTTTAGCAAATTACATGTAGAGTTGAACAAAATCAAAAGTCTCAATTACAGTAACAATCACACAAAATTGTGTAACAATCACAAAAAATACATTCAGCTCACTCATAAATAAACACTAGATAGCCACGAAAAAACACTAGAACACTAGATGAAATGCAAAAACACTAGATCTAGTAGAAAAACGCTAGGAGAGGCACCACTGGACCTCACTATCGTAACTTGAAGAGAGTCTTTGAAGATTCGTTGCCGTGTTATAGTTACGCAATAAAGACCAACAGTAGAACAATCCGCTCGCAAGTTTCGCAACCTGCTTCTCCAGCCAAATGACTGAACTGCAAGCTCTTCACTGCATGACACCAGAACAGTAAACCTAGCCCTTATCTAGTGTAAGTGTCATATCGGCAAAATAAATTGTTATTGCAAAAATTAAATCAATTAATCGGAATTAAGCTGCTGACTTCACATTTTCTAAAAATTTTTGGTTCTTAGTCCCAATTTTCAGGGGGGTCAAATGCCCGTTTCCCCCCTGTGCGAACACCCATGACTGCTTCTAAGTTGAACTTTTTTCGAATTTCTGGCATTTTCCACCTGGTTTGGTTGTTTCTAACCTGCGAATACAACAGACAAAATTTGTTGAATTACAGAAGTTTCACTAAGACTAAGCCATACCCTTGCAATTTTCATAGTCTCAAGACAACAGGCTTGTGACCGAGACCTGTAGTCTTCGATACCGAGACGAGACCTGAAACCTTCGAGACCAAGACTCGCAAAAATGGGTCTCGAGACGAGTCTCGAGACCGAGACCACGTCTCGAGATTCCATCACCGCTAATCAATATTGTGTGCCAGTTCTAGTTTTCATATTTCTTTAGGTGCCAGTCACAATAATGAGTGGTTGTATTAGCTAGGCAGAACATCGAACGGGAAAGTTGTGTTCATTCATTTGGTAAAAACTTCTTGAAAGCCTTTGTGTTGGGCAAAATTCAAAATATTCGAGCCAAGGGTTTTGTTATTCTAAATATTTTGGCTTATAATAGCTATGATTCATGGATCAAAGTAAAAAATATTGCAGGTATTACAAGCTCTTAAATGTTTCACAAAAACGTGCTTGTTCTGCAGATAACTCCAAATTGTCTACCGTGAAACAGTGAGTTAGTTCCATAAAGAGGGATTCTTGAATGAAATCGTCCTCACGCAGTAATGCAATTTTCGGTTTTCATTCACCACTACAGGAACCACTACGACTATTTATCTTTTCCCAACGTTTCACACAAACCATTTTAATAAAAGCAAGTTCAATCTTTCTCGTCTCTCTCGCTGTACCAAGAGTCTTACCTCTAGTCCATCTGCTATGTGCCGAAATTCGGGACAAAGAAGAGCACTTCCTGCATAGGCAGCGTCTACGTGAAGCCAGATGTTGTGCTCTTGACCTAATAGAGCAAACCACATTGTTCAAATAGACAATGCGCTTTTCAAATTCTTTACACTTTACTTTTAAGAAGTTTTGAAACAGTTATATAATTCAAGGTAACTGAATAAACGCGACAGTAAATTTCTGCATCAACTATTTTCTTACAGATTTTCCCGATTCCACGAAGATCATCAAACGAGCAGCTCGACGTTGTACCAATGGTCGCACATACCTGAAATACGTCTGGATTGGTAAACGAAAGGTTAAAGAAAGTAAATTTAGTGAAACGTCTACACTGTGCATCATTTTTTATTTAACATTTTCTTTTTTTGGTTTTTACACAGGTCATATAGGTTATATAATTTGCTGAAAATTCCTTTTGCAACGCTTCCAGTGTTGTCTCACGAATGCGATTGTGATTGTTTTGTGGGTTGTACACGATCAACTCAATGCAGTTTACTACTCGCCAAATTCCATTAAAACTTTTGTACACTGTTGCAACAGACTTTTTAAACCAAATTCCTTACGTAGATAGGTATTTTTCCGACATTTTTGTCCTCAGTAATAGCTTTGAGTAAAGTTTCTCCTCGCATCGAACCTTCGTTGTCTGTATCCAAGTGTCGCATGGGAATCATGGCGATTTTTCCTGCTCACCAATATTGGGTTTGAAAGTAAACCTACTGCTTAGCAACCGAAACAGTTGCAGTTCAAAATACAACACGCGGTCCAAAAAGCAGCTTTTACAAAGATGGTGTATGTCTTTGAAAGCAACTTATACGCTTGCTTCATTTAATGCCCATGCATTTCGATTGAGCCAAAACTGTCGTAAGAAACAGTTTGCAGCATTGAGCTGATCCAACCATGCCACTGATGCAGTAGGTTTCTTGAAAGACATTGATATTTTAGGTTTGTTGAAACTCATGGGAGGTCACGCAAAGTTGTGAGCTGCGCTGAAAGTTAATCAACTCATGATGGGCACCTGAGTAGATTTAAACATGAGAAGAAATCACAGTTTTAGGTGCACAACTTTTCAAACGACATGAAAATGTCAGTGAAAGCAAATTTACGCTGCGATAAATGTGATAGGTTCGTCACCACTTTCTGTTTCAGCCTTATGTTTGATAATTTTCACAAGAAAAGCTTATGAAAAGCTCAAATGCCGAATATTTCTGTAGCTAAATGAGCATTAACATTGGGAGCTAAATTTGTGTTTTTCGGCGACGTATTAAAAGTTTTGTTCGTAGGGCCATGATTGCAATAAAGTTGTTCGTCCAAATTTGAAGAGTTAGATGAAATTTGGTTTCTTTGAAATATACACGTATTCTCAGCCTGCAGTTTTTGTTGGAACACCGTGCAAAGACGTATCAACTTGAAAGTTTTGTTGATTGCCAATTTGACAGGCTCATAGGAATATCGTTAGAAATGCTTTAAAAATATTACCACTTTGAAGCTGTAACCAACCCTTAAATTTTTAAGTATCGAAGTTCAAACTCTCGCTTGAGCAACTTCGTTGGCAGCGATCGATGGTTGTGATTGCAGTTATATATGTGAGTTAGGAAGCCGCCCAATCAAAATTTCTGGTTCAAGCACAACATCTCATAGTTCTTTAGACCCACAATATTGTGCAGAAAAAACAATAGATAAATGAATATTAGATACGTGATCGCGCAGAACATTGAACATGTATCCTTTTTCAGTTTTGTAGATATAAAACCAGAGGCAATAGTTTAATTTCAGTTAAAGTCAGTCACTGTCATTAAAAGTTTTGTATATCACCATGGCAGTAACAATATGTTTTCTACAGCACAGTCTTAATTCACAAGTATGGTGCAGTTGCAACTCTAATTCCTGCACTAAATGGGAAACAAAGTTAAAATCCAGGTGGCCAATGACGCACGAAAACCTCAGGTTTCGACCAACCTGCTTTCTCAACTGATGAATGACTACAAGCCGACGTGTACGCCACCATGCGGCCAGCTAAATCGTATATCGAGAAGTGAGAGTTACTTGAGAGATGTTCTCGAATCGTTTTGCTACGAGCCGCCAGCAATGCCACCAAAGTTCCTTCGCTAGCTGTTCCTGTAAAACAAAATAATTTGTTTGCACTGATCGAGTCTGAACCCCAAAAAGTTTTATGCTGCTGCAATAGAAAAGTGCTATCAACAATTATGATGTGTGATGGGTTTCCATCATTGGTATTCATGAAATATACGTGTATTAAATACTGTATCTGAAGTAATGAGAGGCATCTGAGGGGCAAATTACGAAGATCATCTTTATTGAAAAAGCACATCTTTGCAATCCATTTTGGACAGAATCGACAAGTCTTCTTGCAATCGGGCGGTCATTCACCTTAGTTTGTGCTATGAGCACGATTTGTTACATCAAAGAGAAATGGTTAACAGCAGAAATTTTTAAAGCATCTGTTTTCTTAACTTAATCAAAAAGCTCCAAACTTGCATGATTATGTTGAATTTCATAAAACAGTTTTCTTTTCCGCCGTAGGCTTAAATTTAATGTTGTTTATTTCCACGCACCTTGAATTACACCTCCTCCTGGACCTTTTCCGCCGTGAATAAAAAATTCAGGAAGATTTAACGCTCTGGCTAGCCAGTCCATCATAGCTGTTTCAAGTTCAGTGGAAGAAGGCGAAGCAGCCTGCATAATAGATGGCGACTTACTAACGTTAGTTTGCAAGCTCTAATGAGAGCGACAAAGATTTGGATGAAAAAAATCTAGTCTGTGTTTCTGCAATTGTTTGCCACAAGGCAGATCTAAAAAATGTCACATTAGGTTTTGTAAAATGGCGTTAACGAATATTGATTTTCATGTTTTTTCCTTAAAATTAAAACTTCTTGCCTTGGGGCATGATCTCTGTGTTTTTGGATGCTTTCATAGAAAAACTTTAGTACGTTTCTCCAAAAATTTTGTTTATATATTTCAAAATTAGGAAATTCGCGTTTTTTTACTTTTCCACAGGACTCACCTGGCTGATATAATGCATTGGATAATAAAGTTAGAATTATTTCGCAGTTGAGCTCATAAACAATGCCTGAGGATGTATTATTCTGTGGATGAATTTTCCTAGTATGAATAAGCTATTGACCTTGAATGCCTGGGCCTCTGCATTAACCGTTTGAATAACGTTGAAGCAACTTCCCATGAGGCTGGTGGTGTGCATATCAAGGTTCATCAAATATGATATAAATTTTTCGTTTAGAAATAACCGTGGTATTTTTCTTTTAATTTTAACCAAAAATCGAAAGAGAATTGGACAATAATGCAGAGTCTTTTCATTACGTCTAGCATCATTAGCGATGGAGACGGGATCTGGACGACATTCAACCCCTAACAGTAGAAAATGTGTAAAAAGGTAAAATAATAACAGCAGTGTTGATAAAGTTTCCGGACAAAGAATTGAGCTTTTCAACGTTTTAAGCAAAAGCTCAGCAGACAGACAGTGAAATGACCCAGTTACTGATTTAGATGCGGAAATTTACATATAATCTAATGAGAGTTCACGGTTTGAAAACAAAACAATCAAGAACTAACATTTCAGGATCGATAAAGCAGGTGAAATTTTATACTCTTGACCTGATTTTTATGCAAAATTTATGAAAACTCCGTCAAAGGTCAGATGATAGAGGGCCACTTGCAATAGAGGCCCAAGCGTCAAGCACGAAAACCTTCACACTGTTTCAGAAAGCAGCATTAAAAGATCACCCAACGAATTACATTTTCGTGCTTACACAACACAAAGGTGCCGCTGTTAGCTCAACACCCGTTCGTGGTGAATCGCGCATTCAACGCCTGAGCGGCTGGAACGCTAGTTTCAGTTGACATTCGTTGCAGAGGCAGTCACACATTTTGAAGACAAACTGTTTCCGCAGCTCACTTGAAAAAAACTTCCTGCTGTACGCCTGTTTCTGGCACATCATGTTACCACATACGGATTTACTGAAAGTTATACATACCCACGTGAATCCTTGGCATGTAAGACTTGCGGACAAAATTTCAGCCAACACAGCAGGGTAGCTAAAGGCCGTGGGGTAATAAGCGAAAAAACCTGTTGAAAGCCAGTGGGTCATTCCTTTCATCAAAATCTTTTCTATGTCACCAAAAACATCGGACCATTCTTCTGGGTACTCAGGGGCTGTTTCCGGAATGAGTGGCCTCAAAAAACCTGCAAAAGCGTTGATTGTTTAGAGAATATTTTTAACAAACCTAGAAGCACTAACATAAGCACAATGATGAACTTCGTCTACAGAGCACGAGTTCTCAGTGAAGGTGAGGACCTGTCTTGGTGAAAATTCAAAGATCTCTGGAAACATCGAAGCCAGACTAGTTAAAAAAATGTATGGAAACTATTACCTGGTTTGACATCGGGATAAGGTTGTCGCTTGCCAACATTTTCGTGATAGTCAAGAACCCGGTCAATTAGGTTTTGAACCGCCTCTCGGAATTTCTCTGGTTCCAATCCCCGATCTGGATAGACAGAAGCATGCAAAACACATTCCTGCAGAGCAGTTTGCTGATCAGCAGCAGAACCCATTTTGCAAGGTTATAATTGCAACCTATGTTTTCACGGCTTTGTTCTAGAATGTAGTTAAAGGCCAAATGAGTGAGAAATCACAAGTAGAGACTCGTTGAAAAGAACAGGTTGACCACAACAGGCTGCGTACAAATGACGTAATTTCTAGCCCCAAAAACCGATTAAAGGTGGGTGATGTTGGCCAGCGCTATGACAAATATCAAACCCAACTGTTTCACAGTAGATTGAAATTTTCAACAAAAGAAGTTTTGAAGTTTTCATTCACTGCAAAAATCAAAACAACTTAGAAGCATTTTCTTTCAATAAAAAAGTAATTTATAAATGAAAATGATATCGACGCGTTGTTAATATTTTGATATCAATGGAAGCATAGTGCGAGCTACAACGTTTTCGTATCTGTGAGAAAACAAATAAATTGCTTAAAAACACTGTTCAGAATTGCTTCTGATTTTGACAAACACCACGTGAAGGTGTTCATCTATGGTTTAAGCTTCTGGAAAGTGCATTGCTTTTTAACTAAACTGCAGAAATTTTACATAGGTTGTAATGGAAATGGAATTAGGACACAATTTATTGTACCTTACCAGTAAATCGTTCTTTGTGAAAACTCAACAAGCCTTCAGTAAATCAAGTGGAAATTAGCAAGTTATGAACAGGAAAGAAATGTTACTTTAGAGCAGGATCTCCAAACTAAGGCCCGCGACGCTATTTCATCCGACCCGCGAAAACATTTTGTCAATAATAAACAAATAATTTATTCACGAAAAGTTTGTTGATTCGGTAGAATGTGACATACCCCGAAACAATCACGTTACATAAGATGTCCGGCCCTTGGTCTGTTGTGGAACAGCTCATGTGGTTCTCGGGCCGGAAAGTTTAGAGATTCCTGCTTTAGAGAGTCATTCGCAATATCTCAATACCAGGATGCTGGCCATAGTTGTTTTCAATACGCTTTTTGTTTATACAATTGCAAGTAGCTTCTTCGTAACACTAAAAAAGTCCTATAACGAAAGTGGAGTCAAGTTTCAAACGTTTCCAACGGCATCCTACTTTATATTTCCACGTTTCAATTGCGATAGTGATAAAAGACATTCCAGTCTCACAAAGATAATGACCCAACATCATGTAGGATACTAGAAGTGACAGCCAACGTCCGTTAAAAATTAATGTCAGCTCTGTTTTTTCAATGGAGCATCATCTGTAATTGTTGATAGCACAGCGAAGCTGTCTTCACAATCAAGTGACCTACATACATTTTGAGCTTCACTGTCTGAATCGCATTGCCACAAGCTCAAGTCGAGAACAGCTCACTATCTTGAAAAGGGGACGCCGATGAATGCTGCTGACCCCTGGGACTCGGGGATGAACTTTTAAATGAGAAAAAGTGTTCTTTTGAAATTTCGATTGTTTTCCACTGTTTTATCGTCGACTTGTTTCTATGGAGCTTTTAAAATACATAGACATTGCCAACTTCTTCATAAAGAAAATATTTCTTGCATCTTCTATTATTTTTCTTATATATGAGATGTAAAGCAGTACTTTTCCTGCAAGACGAAATGTTACCATCTTTCATAACCTGCTGTTTTGATCACTTTACAGTTGAAAGTCAGATTTATGCCAGAATAAACATAAGCCAGCAAGCGCATGTCAAAGACAAATAATTATTCGTCAAATCCAATATCTTCATGTCACAAAGCTTTCGCTAAGGTTTGCACAAATCCAGAGCGTTCTGAGCATAAACTCGAAGTCCAGCCTGCACAGATTAATTTGCACAGTTGCCTTCATTACTTTCAGTAGTAAAATTTAACAAACTCCAATAAATTGTTACATTGTGTGAACCTTCGTCACATTATCTGCCAAGTGTCGAGTTTTATTTGTATTGTGGTTATAATTAAGTGCTTGTGAACTAAAACAACTTTATAGCAAAAGCTTGCTATTGCTTGCATTCATCACAACGTGCTGAGCTGTCCGTAAGCAGAGATTCTTTCCCCAGTTTCCTCCTCGTGCCAGTCAACAACTGCTTCCGAAGCACAAAGAAAATCTCATTTCAAAACACTTAATTTTCATCGATCGTGTCTGTCAATACCGAACATCTGGCAACCGATATATTTCGTTGATAGGAGTTAGTGCTACGAGGGTAATTCACACCCAAGCAAACAGTGACAGCGTTTGGTATTTTATCGGCTTTAATGCTGAGTATCTGTGGTGCAAAGGGGTCTGTCATGACAGCCAAACAGACCCCCTAGATGCGCCCCTGTCTACGTGAAAGATCAAGCAATAGATGCTGTCCAGGCTTAACTTTTGTGTAAACTCACAAACGCCTCATGCCAGCAAAAACAAACGTCACAAGCCATATTTCTTTACACACGTGGTCACGGTCGCACAAAAATCCTGACGGACGGGAAATACACTGGCCACTGGCCATCAGGATGACAACAAAAACACTTATGAAGCAAACATCCTTTGTAGTCTAACCTTCAACGGTTTCTTCTGCATGGTATGGCATTTGTGAAACAGTGGCATAAACGTCAAAATGCCTGTTTGTTTTTCGGAAATAATAAACAACTTCACTTTTTTGGCATATGCTGCTTTGAAATCGAAAATTGCGTTCAGAGTGTTTTGCAACAAAAAGTTTTAAGTTGGGGAATAGTAAAAGTCACTTTATTTCAGTGATGAAAGTGTAATATGTGTTTCTAATTTTAACCAAAGCGTATTTTGTGGTTAGATTGTGAATGAGTTCTCTCACCGAAAAAATTTACCGCTGTTTCAAATGCTCTTTGCATTACACAAACATTTCCATGTCAGAGTAGTCATCTTTCATTAGGCACTTTACTTACATGTTAAAATTTTTCCTCATTCCAACGCTGTCCCAAATAATATTTGTTTCAAGACATCATAGACACAAAACCACCGATTCTTTCAGAGCAGGGACTCCAAACTTTTTGTCCGAGGGCCACAAAAGCTGTTACACATAAGTTCGAGGGCCGGACATCGTATGTAATACGATTGTTTGGGATATGTTGCATTCTACCAAATCAACGAGTTTTTCGTTAATATATTAGTTTTTCATTATTGACAAAATAGCTTCGCGGACCGGATGAAATGGCTTCGCGGGCCGGCTTCAGCCCGCGGAACGTAGTTTGGAGGTCCCTGTTTTAGAGCATGTAGACTTGCCACACTTTTCGACCGTGTTTACTTCTAGGCAGCCACAACGGG